>JADMIO011288098.1_pt1 | contig 73331 bp, 71 predicted proteins | sample 8958161 | NCBI WGS metagenome assembly JADMIO01 (sample SAMN16585339, study PRJNA669376) | soil metagenome | isolation source: Crop rotation soil | place: USA: Cullars Rotation, Alabama | collected 2011
CGCGACAACTTGTCCACGTGGAATTCTAAGCTTAGGATCCCAATGTGCTGGAAAGAGCCGTCGCGCTCACGAATTCAACCGCCGCGCTCAATCCTAACATTGTCAGCATGAAGGGCATCGACGAGGCCATTAAGGACTCGACCAGGAGCCTGAATGACCAGAACCATACGATTGTCCAGACCACCGAGGCGTGGGGGCCTATTCACGACGCGCACCTGCTCGGGATAAGGGATCTCGGAGAGTTAAGGACAAAGATCCAAGAGTCTCAGGAGGCCCTGGATCGGTTGGTCAATGCCGGCCTGATCCCCGAGCATCAGGCAATGGAGAAGCAATTGCAAATTCTCCAGGAGTCAATCGGGCTTCACCGATCGCTAGGAGAGAACACCGACGCATTGCAGTTGAAAGCGATCCACTTGGCTGACGCAATTCACACCCAGAACGTTGGCTTCACGGATACCGTTGTCGCGATGCACGGCGTGATGCAGTCTGGCTTCGATACCGCGCTGAATAATTTGATAACCCAGTCGGGAAGCGTGGGCGACGCCTTCAAAAAGATGGGCGAGAGCCTGGTTACGACGTTCGCAGACCGGATCTTGAACGATGCGTTGAAGCCAGTGCTGAATGCCCTGGACGGCATTATCGACAAGGCATTGAAAGCCGCAGAGAAAATGCTCGGCATAAAGTTGCCGGGATCAAACAATAGTGACAACACGGACTCAATCGCTACCCCTCCCTTCGCCGGTGGGAGCATCCCTGGACTTGGCGGAGGGGACGGCGGCGGAGGAGACAGCGGCGCAGGTGGCGCCGTGGGGAGTGCCGCTTCTGGCGCGTTTTCCAGTGTGTTCGGGATGGTGACCGGCGCAATCTCCGCAGTAACCGGCGTGATTTCCATCTTCCAAAACATGCACCAGGAGACTTCGCTCAACGCCATCGAACTCAATACCCGCTTGACGGCGATCGCGATGGTGGGCGCTTGGCAGAGTAACGACCAAGACACGATGTGGGCGCACACGAAGTCGATCAAGCTCAACACTGACCGCTTGGCCCCGATGCAAGGCGCGCTGGACCAAATCAACGGCCACATGATCGACGCGGTCACCTATCTTTCGCAATCGGCGGGCGGGACTACGACGGCCGCAGCGCTCACGGCTGGCCTCGGGGATTCAACGAACACCCTCGTCGAGTATATCGTCGCGATGTGGGGCGCACTGCACACGGATCTAGTTGGCATTTGGAGCAACGTGATCGACGCTGGTTCGCACCTGAAATGGATCGCGGATCATACCGGTCTTCCTACAACACAGGTTGTTAACACACTCCCCGGTGGCGGCAGCCTTCCAGCGGGCTACGGCGGCGCATACGGCGGGTTCGGGGCCAACGCTGGGAATACGGGCGCGGGCACTGCTGGCGTTCCGGCTGGCACCTATGCGGCGGCTCAAGATTCGCAGTCCGCGATGAATGTGCTCTCCGTTATTTCGGACAAGCTCTCCGGAATCGCAAAGACGGCGATGGACGGGTTTACGGGCTCCCTGAGTGGCCTCACCGGGATACTCAATGCCGCGAATCAAGCGCTGCCTCGCCTAGACAACCTGGTGGCCAACAGTGCGGCGCTGCTGAATAAACCTCCGTCCATAACCGTGAATGTCTACAACGCGGGTGATGTCGTGGCTGAAAACAACTTAGTGAATAAGATCAGTGACGCCATCGCTTCGCAGCTTCGCCTTCAGAGAGTTCAGGCATAAAGGTCAAAGATGATTTTCAAAACCAAAAAACAGCCCTCTTCTAACGAAGAGGTTCAGAAACTCGAAGCCGCTCTGATCACCATGAAGGTCACGGCGGAATTCTTCAAGGACCTCGGAGATATCAGGATGCGGGAGGGGGAGGAAGTTCGCGACATGATCGCGCGATGCCTCGGCATCACCCGGGAAGCGTTCGAAGAGACACATCGATACTTGCGCAGCGTAGCGGCGCGGCGTGTGATCGCAAAGGGCGAGTGATTGTTTCAGGAGAAAACTAACATGAAAAAACTGTTATTGATAACGCTTCTCGCTTTTGGAGGGCTCAGCTTACTATTCGCAACAGGCATGGTCCCGCCGCCGATAATGGTGTCCCTACCCGGCGCTACCGCCACTCGAAACGGCGCGCTCGCCTACGATTCGACGAATGACATGATCCACGGGGCGCAGGCCTCAGCCGACGCGATGGTGCCCCAGTTCACTGTTACGCCGGCGAATAACGATCCGGTGTGTTGGGTAGTGTCAGGAAACAATTATAAGCTGGGGAATACAGGGTGCAGTGGTGGCGGAAGTAGTCTGGTACAGCAAACGACTACAAATATTACTGCAGCGCAATTTAAGGCTCTTCTGGGAACCCCCGTTACCCTTGTCGCCGCGGCTTCAGGCGTATACAACGAAGTCCTCGGCGTGGTAATTGAATTCAACCCTGTAACCACTCAATACGCCGCGGGTTCCAATCTGGTTGTAAAGCTGAACGGGGCTTACTTCTCAAACACCTCTATCAGCAGCGCGGGGAATATCAATGGCCTGACCGCAAAATCTCAAATTGTTTGGAGCTCAGCTTCAGGCAACTGGATAAATAATGCTATCAACACTGCGGTAACCCTCACGGTGGACTCGGCGGATTTCACAACCGGAGACGGTACGTTCATTGTGCACACAAACTACATCGCGCACACGGGGCTTTGATCCGGAGACTAGCGGCTTCCAATCGCAGCTATCACCGCCACGATAGCCAGAACCAATAACAGCAGCAGCCCGCAGCCGCCCGCACCGCCGACAACGCGGGGATGCTCACCGGCAGACGGGCGGACGTGATGGACGGCGTAGAGGCCGGTTCCGGGGATTCCGGCGCTGGTGTACATGCCGCGGCGGTTCACCCCGACGTGAAAGCCGCGCGGTCCCACACTCAGCCCGGCGCCGTGCAAACCGAGGTTCACACGGACGCCGGGGAGTAGCTTGATTGAGCGGCGGAAACGCAGCGTCATGGGGCGATTGTAGCGCTTAGGCCGCCTTCCTCTTTGCCTTCCGCGCGCTCCGTGCCTTCGCCGGCCGCTTGATGGTGGTCTGGGTAGTTTGCTCGGGTGCGGGCGGCTCTGGATAGGCTTCCAGAAAGCTTCGCGTCCACTTGCGCATGAGGTCTAAGTCCTCCCTGAACTCTTCCAACTCTGAGGCCACTTCGTCGGGAGTCGGCCATCTGCCGCTCTCGACGCGCACCACAAGGCTGAAAAAGAAATTCTCAAATGGACTGGTCGAGCCGGAATCGCGACGATAGATCTTTTGGCAGGTTGCAAGAAAAGCGCGTTCAAGGACATCGAGGTCCTGGAGGTCGAGGGTTGCGGCTACCCGAGCGTTACTCGCGTCGAAATCTTCCTTGCCCCCCTTGATCGGTTGAACGGTTTGCCTCTTACGCATTCTTGGCCTCCGCTGGCACACTGTAGCCTTGAAGCCGCGCCAGTTCCCGCTTCAGGATCTCGTAATGTTCGAGGCTCATCTCGATTTCCTGTTGGTCGCCGCCGGTACTCGGGCACGCTTCAAGCGTGTACAGAATGTAGGGCGTTTGCTTGATCCATTCGGGTAGTGCAGTTTGCGGCTTAGGCTTCGCCGCGCTCTTCTTCTTCGGATTCTCTGCCATTGGTTTTCTCCTTTTTCACTCGCCTTCGTGGCGGGTGTGTGATAGAATCCTAAGCTAAGACGGCCTAAGCTGTCAAGTAGCAAAGACTGTCTTAGCTAGTAACGAGCAAAAACGGTGCAAGCTGTCGTATGACTTGTACCAATGGAAAAGAAGGCGGGGCCGAGCATGGAAGTTAGAGAATTCTTCCGACAGATGGGCAAAAAAGGCGGATCGAAGGGCGGGAAGGTGGCCGCCAAGAACATGACGAAGGCCGAGCGCTCAGCCCGCGCCAAGAAAGCGGCCGCGGCTTCCGCCAAGGTTCGGAGCGCGAAAGCGAGGGCGAAAAACGCGAAATGATGGAAGACAAGGAGCGCCGCGAGTGCATGCGCGAGCTGCGCTATCGGCTCGAAGCTGTTGAAGCGTTCATCGTTGCGATTGAACTCAAGTCACGCCTTGGTGGGCCGAAAGCGTTGGAAATCTTCATCGATGGGAAACTGCGAATTGAAGGCAACTCAAACGCTTACATCAACCCGGTTCTCGAAGTCGGATTAATTCATTGTCGTGCGCTTTTGGAGTTTCTTGGGCTCTGCGAGAAAAACGGAAAGCTGCGGTCTATAAAAGATCGGCGCACGGACGACCGCGGAATTGAGAGCCTTGGCCTTCCCCGTATCACGGCAAAACAAATCACCGACGATCATTCACGGCGGGCGCTCCTAGCGCTATTTCGTACGGCAAATAAGGGATTAGCGCACGTCACGGCATCGTTTGCGCGGAGCGAAGGTACGCTCTTAATCAAAGCTGGTCATCAAGTTTTGGCTTTGTTCGAAAGTTATCCGAAATTGAAGCTGCGGAGTAAGACGGAATGACCCGCGATCCCCGTGCCGAGTCAAATCTGGGCTTGGTAAAATTCGGTCGTGTCCGAAGGCATCCCCGAAATCACTATCTACTTCGATCAGGCAACCGGCTATTACGGTTTCTCGACCCGCTTCCCTGGCCGTCCACCGCATCACATCATCGACACTTTCGCTTCGGTCGAAGACGCACTCAATTGGTGCGACGGCCACCGGGAGCGCATCTGGGAGGAAGTGAGCGATGCGGACGAAACCAAGCTGCTTATCTCGCGCGATTACAAGGAAGGAACGGTTGGCTGGCGAATGGCGCATTTGACGCTGGCCGAACTTGCAGGTAGCCGGTAACACAAAGATATGCCGATATACTCCGAACCCACCAGCATGATCGGCTCCAGCGCCCGGATGTGCGCGGATCGCGCACCGGCGCCTGCCAAGCCATCTCAGGGAATCCCTAAGATCGATCCGCCGCGGCGCACTGACGGCGTGAAGCCTGGACAATGTCGCAGATGCGGGTGTAGGACGGCAACGGCTCACGCTTCGCCGAACGAGTGCATCGACGCCCTGCGGGAGGCGCTAGCTGACGTGTGGAGCGGCGAAGTGCGGCGGACGGGGCGGCCGTCAAGGGCAAGGAAAGAAAAATAATGAAAATTTCGAACGAGTTGATTCTGGAAGTGGCGGACATCGACCACATCTCAGTCGTGTGCGCATCCTGTGGTGGACGGGTAGATCTGTCGTTGAACGCTTTGAACGACATCCAGCCTGATAAGAAAAAAAAGCAGGAACTTCCCGCACAATGCCCGACGTGCAGCGACAGTTGGTCTGAGATCCGCAACGCTGTGGGTCAGTTCAAGCAAACGCTAACGGGCTTGGAGAAGTTTGACATTAGCTTTCGTCTCCAGGCGCCACCGGCAGTCGTTGACAAGAAGAGTTGAAAGAGATAAACCGCTTAAAAGAGCGCGGTAAAAATTGTGCCATCGTTGTGCCAGCACAGCAAGACAGGCGAATACTAGATGCACAATGGCTGGGTCGGGCGCCCTAAAGAGTCAACCACTTAACACGAGGCTACATCAGGTGATATGAAGCGGATCGGGTTCAAATCCCGGCGGCCCGACCAAAGTCAGCAAAGACTTTCAGCCATCAGACCTTTTGGCTCTACGCCAACAACGGGGGCAGTCCCGGAAACCAAACTGATTAGCCACATAGTATCTTGACGCGAAGTCTATAGTTTTCGAAGTTGCGAAAGCCATAGGCTTGGCGGTTGATGAGTTCCATTTTGTTGTGAAAGCCCTCGGTGATGCCGTTGTTGCGGGTGAAGCGCCACATGGCGACGATCTCCTGCGACCAGGAGGCGAGAGTCTGGCCGAGTTGGACCAGTTGCGCGAGGCCAGCCTGACGCAACTGGTGTAGGGCACGGAGGAAACGGGGAATCAGGGCCTGGCATTGTCGGCGGGTGCGATGTTTCTTCAGCAGCAGATAGCAGAGCCGCTGCTTGAAGCGGTAGATGAGTTCTAAGGCGGGGTATTTTCCCAGATAGGCGCTGAGTTTGAGTAGTTGTTCCGGGCGCAGGTTATGGCGGTGGCGGCGCATCAGCGAGAGTAGGCCGCGGTTCTTGCTGGCGACGGGATCGATCTCGCGCCAGCAGTTCAGGAAATGATGGTTGATAATGCGGATGACATGGAAGCGGTCGGCCACGATGTGCGCGTTGGGGAAGTGCGTGCGCACCAGCGAGCGGTAGTTGGCGGCCAGATCCATACACACCACGCGCACCTCCGACTTGCCTTCCAGACGGTGAAAATAGGCCTCCAGCGACAGTTCACTCCGGCCCAGCACCACGTCATAGACCTTATGGTTTCCCAGGTCGCACAGCGTGGTGGCGAAGCCCTTCTTGCGCGTGAAGAAGTGCTCGTCGATGCCCAGCACGCGCGGGCAGCGCCGCGAATGCCACTCCGTAAACTGGCGCTCCAGCCCGTGGCGGAAGTAGCGCTCGACGGTAGCCGCGCCGATCCCTTCGCGCCTCCCTAGACGGCTGCGGTTAATGCCGTCCAGATGTTGGCGGTAGATCATCTCGCGGAACGCTTCACTCGACCGCTGGCACGGCAGGATGCCCGGAAATCGCTGGTGAAAATAGCGCCCGCAGCTCAGGCATCGCCACTTGCAGCCTTCTAAGAAAAGCACGCAGTGCCGCGTTCCCCAATCCTCGTGCCGCACCCGCCGCCTAAACCGGCCTTTGCTCCGCAACTGGCTGCCGCCGCAGTGCGCACAGGACGATGGCCCGCTATAACGTGCCGTGATCCTTACCTCCACGCCGCTCACTGCAATCTCGCTAATCTCGTAGTTGGGTAGTCCTAGTAACACCTCTGATCTGATCAAACGGTTCTCCTAAACTCGTTTTATCAGTCAGGTTTATCCGGGACTGCCCCCGTTTCTGATCAAGAGCCGACCTTTTCAACCCACATATCACTAACGGCCCCCGATGCCAACCTGCGCCGCAGCTCGACAGTTTGCCGGCGGTGGCAGACAAGACATAGACTGCGCAAATTCTCCAGATCGCACTCTCCACCACCTTCCGCGACAGCTAGGATATGGTCAGCATCCCACAGACTCTTGCGAGTAAGCCGCTTGAGCCCCCACTTGGCGAGTAGCCTGAGCCGGTGGCTCCCCCGGGACCGCCGCAGTTCGCCATACGCGGCGCACGTGTCCGTCCGGCATATCGCGCAAATGCCCGGGTCCCGCTGCAGAACCTGCTCGCGAAGGTATCCGGGGTCGGTACGCAGACGCCATTCGTGCACACACCAATCCGAACAGAATGTAAAGCGCCGCGCCGGAACTTCGAGGCTGCACCAGCGGCACAGCGTCCGGCCATTGGTCCCTTTCGGCAGCGCGGCGCGATCGGCGAGACCGCCGCGCATGGTGCGAGAAGTGCTCCCAAGCATCACAACATATTCAGCATAAATTGTTTTGTTGAATTTGGGCTACGGCCCCGAATTGCGTGATATAGCTGCGCCGCCTATTAGCGGCCGTTGGCGTTCAGGAACGTGCCGTTCTCAAGTTCGTGGAACGCCTGCCGGAGTTGGTCCTGTGTGTTCATCACGATCGGGCCTTGCCATGCCACCGGTTCCCGCAATGGTTTGCCCGAGACCAGCAGAAATCGAATACCGTTCTCGCCGGCTTCCACCTCGACTTCATCGCCGCGGTCGAACAGAATCAGAGAACGGTTGTCCGCCAGCGTCGGCGCTTTTACCTCCAGCGTGCCGCCTCGTTCCGTCGGAACCGCGAGCGGACCCGATGCATTGGAAAACTTCCCACTCCCCTCGAAAACGTAAGCGAAGGCGTGGCGCGTAGTCTCGACGGGCAGCGTTTTCCGCTTCCCCGCCGGTACCGTCACATCCAAGTAAACAGGATCGGCCGCAACCCCGTCCACCGGTCCCTTCATTCCCCAAAAACTTCCGCACACCACGCGAACATGCGTGCCGTCGTCCTCGGTCAACACGGGCACGTCCGGCGCCTTGACCTCTTGATAACGCGGCTCCGTCATCTTCAGCGACGCCGGGAGATTTCCCCATAACTGGAATCCGTGCATCCGGCCCAACTCGTCGCCTTTGGGCATTTCCTGATGAATGATCCCCCGCCCCGCCGTCATCCACTGCACGTCGCCCGCGCCAATGACGCCGCGGTTTCCAATGCTGTCACCGTGCTCGACATCTCCCGCGAGGACATACGTAATTGTCTCGATCCCGCGGTGCGGATGCCACGGAAAGCCCGCGAGGTAATCCGCAGGAACGTCGTTGCGGAAATCGTCGAGAAGCAGGAACGGATCAAAGTCGGACGTGTTGCCGAATCCGAAGGCACGCCTAAGATGCACGCCCGCGCCTTCAAGTGCCGGTTTAGATTTTACAAGCCGGCGAACGGGTCTAATGGACATGGAACAGCCTCACCGAAAGTGTACCGCACGCTATCGAGTGAGCTCTCGAACGCCGCCTGTCCCAGCCGAAAATACCCGTGAAGTCATCCCCAGGAACAAGCCGTGTTCCACCACTCCCACAACTCCGTCGAGCGCCAATGCCAACGCTGCCGGAGATACGTCGCCGGGCACTGTGCAATCGACAATATAGTTCCCGCCCTCACTGACAAACGGCTCGCCGCCCGCAGCCTTCCTAAGCGTCGGTACCGCACCCAGGCCACGCAGTTTATGCGCCGTTGCCTCCCAGCCAAAACGAACTATCTCGACCGGCAGAATACTTCGACCCAGCCGTTCCACCAGCTTTGACTCGTCCACGACAATGACGAAACGATCGCTCACGCTAGCCACAATCTTTTCGCGGAGCAATGCCCCGCCCCGGCCCTTAATCAAGTCCAGATTGTGAATGTCGACTTCATCGGCGCCGTCGATCGTCAGATCGACCCGTCGATCGGCGGTCAACTGCCCCAACGGTATGCCCAGCGAGCGGGCCTGCGCAGCAGTCTGCTCGGATGTCGGAATGCCCAGAATTTTGAGACCTGCTCGCACCCGCGTCCCAATCGCTTCGACAGCAAACTTGGCGGTAGAACCCGTTCCCAGCCCCACCACCATGCCGTTTTCAATTAAGGTAGCCGCGGATTCCCCCGCCGCGCGCTTTAGCGAATCGACATCCATCAAGTGCGCGCCGTGGCAACCGCCTCGCGGTGCGATTCAGTCAAGTATTCAAGCGCCACCGCGATGCCGCCCTTGCGGTGCGGAACGCCGGCGATTTCCAAACCCATCTCCACGCCGCAAAGCGCTCCTGCCAGCATCAGGTCGTTGAAGTCACCCAGGTGTCCGATGCGGAATACCTTATTGTTCAACTTGCCCAGGCCCGAACCGAGCGGCATATTAAAGTGCTCTAGACAAACCTTGCGCAACTCGTCCGCCGAGTGCCCCGCCGGCGTATAAACCGCCGTCACCGAGTTGCTGAATTCCTTGGGATCAAGCGCCACATTTTCCAGGCCCCATGCGCTCACTGCGCGCCGCGTCGCCTCTGCCAAACGCAGATGCCGTGCGAAAACGTTCTGCAATCCTTCCTCGCGCAGCATTTGCAAGGATTCCTTCAATCCGTAAAGTAGATTGGTCGCGGGCGTGTATGGGAAGAAACCGTTGGCGTTTTGCGCGAGCATCGACTCCCAATCCCAGTAAGACCGCGGAAGCTTGGCCGATTTCGACGCCGCCAGCGCCTTATCGCTAATCGCATTGAACCCCAAACCGGGCGGCAGCATCAAACCTTTCTGTGAGCCGCCAACCGTAACGTCCACGCCCCATTCGTCGTGCCGTAAATCAATGCACGCGAGCGAGGAAATAGCATCCACCAGCAGCAGCGCCGGATGCTTCGCGCGGTCGATCGCAGCCCGAACGCCGGCAACCGAGCTGGTGACGCCCGACGACGTCTCGTTCTGCACCACGCACACTGCCTTGATCTTCTGGTTGCGATCGTCACGTAGCTTGGCTTCGACCACTTGCGGATCCACGCCGTGGCGCCAATCGGTTTCGACCACGTCCACATCCAACCCCAGTTTCTGAGCGACTCGAATCCACAGCGCCGCAAACTGGCCGACCTCGAACATCAAAATCTTATCACCGGGCGAGAGCGTGTTCGTCAACGCGCCCTCCCATGCCCCCGATCCCGAAGACGGAAAGATGATCACTTTCCCTGAGGTTTGAAAGATCGCTTTCAAACCCTCCAGGACTTCGAGTCCGAGGCGCCCAAACTCCGGCCCTCGATGATCGATGGTAGGTCGTGAAATAGCCCGCAAGATCCGCTCCGGCACATTCGTAGGGCCCGGAAGTTGAAGGAATTGCCGGCCACTCAGATATGACATTTGATTACCCGAACCTCATTGTACATCTTGCCATAGTAAGATCTACCCAGGAGGCAGCATGAAACCAGCACTCGTGGGAACTCTGTTAGCGCTGTTCGGCACCGGGCTGTACGCGCAAGGCTCGGCAGCGGACGCGGTTCATCTCGACCCACCCGTCCCCACCGGCCCGCCAACGAATTCCGCGCCGAATCCCTATCGAACCGTCAGCGGCTGGTTCAAGCTTCCCGCAGGACGAACTTTTGGTTCCACCGGTGGAGTGGCCATCGACAAACGCGGCCACATCTGGGTGGCTGAACGCTGCGGCAGCAAAGGTTTCATCGCCGGCGCCTGTGCCGACTCGAAGCTCGACCCCATTTTCGAATTCGACCCGTCGGGCAAATTGCTGCACAACTTCGGCGGTGGATTGATGGTGATGCCGCACGGCATCTCCATCGACGCGGATGGAAACGTGTGGGTCACCGACATCCAGGGAAAAGAGGGCAAGGGTCACCAGGTATTTAAGTTCTCCCCCGAAGGAAAACTGCTGATGACGCTAGGCACCGCCGGCGTCGCCGGATCTGGACCGCACAATCTCAACCAGCCCACCGCTATCGCATTCGCTCCCAACGGTGATATGTTCATCGCGCAGGGGCACGGTGGAGAAGACGGTAACCAGATCGCGAAATTCTCGAAAGACGGAAAGTACATCAAGTCCTGGGGCAAGAAAGGCATCGCGCCCGGCGAATTCGACCTGCCGCATTGCCTGGCGTTCGATTCCAAAGGCCGCCTGCTGGTAGGCGACCGCAATAACAATCGTATTCAAGTCTTCGATCAGGAAGGCAACTTCATCCAACAATTCACCCAGTTCAGCCGTCCCAGCGGCATCGCCGTCGATAAGAACGATGTCATCTACGTGGCGGATTCTGAATCTGAATCCGTCTCCCGCAACCATTGGGGCTGGAAGCGCGGCATCCGGGTCGGCAGCCTCCGGGATGGCAAAGTCACCGCCTTCATCCCTGACCCCGCGGATTCGGCGAAAACCACCAGCGCGGCGGAAGGCGTCGCCGTCGATTCCAAAGGCGTAATCTACGGAGCCGAAGTGGTCCCGAACGATCTCAAAAGGTACGTGAAGAAGTAGCTCCGCTCAGCGATGCCGTCCATGCAGGTTAGAACGGTAATAAGGCTGCTGCGTCGTGCGTCTCCGATGCTTCCAATCAGTCAATAAGCGCCAATAGCGAGCCAGCCATGTCCACATTGCCGCCTCCTTTGGACTGCAACGTATCACATATAATCGATGGCGTCACTGCCCCTATAGCCGCATCTGTGCCAGCGCCGCGCGCCCCAGTTGGCCGTAAGGATTGCCCAGGGTCTCAATGAACTCGAAGTGGTTGTAGTTGTCCCCGCGAATCAATTCCACCGCCTTCCCCGCCGCCTTCAATGCAGCAGCAAACTCGACACTCTGCCGCCGGAATTCCGGAGTGTCCAGACTAGCGTAAGCCACAATCAGCGGTGTCGAAATTTTGTCGATATGCCGCTGCGGGCTCAATCCCTCTTCCGTTGCGTCGTCGAACTTCACGTACGAACTTCGCGACGACAGCCGAGGACCCTTCAGATCGTACATGCCGCTCACAAGTAGCGCGCCCTGTACGGTGCCTGGGGGAAGCATCGTAAGCGCGGTTGCCGCCAGATGGGCCCCCGACGAATGGCCCGAGAGATACAAGCGCTCCGTGTCGCCTCCGAAGCTCGCAGCGTTCTCACGGACCCAGGAGATAGCCCGCCGTACTTGCTCAGCCATCAAGTTCAAGTTGCCGCCCGCGTTCTGCACCGCAACAAAGTCGGGTGTCACGTAGTGCGCGCCCGCAACGACAAATATTTCCGCCGGAAACGCGGAAGCCCTGGCCGAAAGCCCTCGCCACGCGCCACCGTGAATGAATAGTTGGATCGGAAGTTTCTCACCTTTAGCGCGGTAAATGTCGAGCCGCTCGATCTCTGTCGGGCCATACGCGGAGCGCATGGGTTCACCCAAACGTGCGCGAGTGAGTTCGCTGTTGGCTCGATAGCGCCCTTGCACCTGCGTACTATTCAGCGCATAGACAGATTGTGTATAAGCCGCATCGAGTTCCTCCTGGTTATAATCCAGGAATACCTTCGGGCCCTTGGCATGTTGCGCGAAACCCGGGACAGCGCCCAGGACCGCCAACAGCGTTCTGCGAGTCATGCGGCTGCAGCCTTGGCCACGTCCGCCGCATTCGCTAGCTTCTCTACCCCCCAACTCAGATCCATCACTTTCCTTGCCTGCGCCGCCGGAATCACGCCCTGCGCCAGATCCGCAAACTTGGCCTCGAGAGCCGCATCAGACATCGGATTCTTCACGCTGCCAATCGCGTTATCGATGTATTTCTCTAGTTTCCGCCCATCTTTCAATGTCACGATGACGCGAACCTGCTCCGGTCCAATTGCTGGATCGACGGTGGTCATCACGCGGTCGCGCAGCGCCACCACAGCCGCGTCTTTCGCCAGGTTGTCGGAGAACTGCCTCTCTCCCGCGGCCCCTTGCATGAGGGCCACCGCCGCTGCGTAATACACGCTGAACTTTCCTTCCAGGCCCGTCTGCGGCGTCTTTTTCCCCGTCAGTTCCAACACCAGCGGATGCACTTTCAACTCCACCCGCTCGATCTGACCGGAAATCAATTTATATTGATTGCGCAGCTGGATACAGGCATCAAGTGTCGGATGAATCACGACCCCGCAAGCAAACGGCTTATAAGTGTTCACCGAAATCTCATACGTCTGGCCCAATTTCTCCGTGATCTCAGAATAGTTATGCGCGGTGCTCAACACGTTAGCCCAGCCGCGCGACGCCTCAATGCCTTGATCCGAGCTGGTGTAATTCTTCGACGCCATCAGCGCCGCTGTAAATCCGTTCTGCGCCGCCCTCCCCGGAGAAAAACTCTTGGTCATGGTCCCGAACATCTCGCGCAGTCCTACCGGCTGGCTGGCCGCGAGCCCCAAAGCCCACACCATCTGCTGTTCATTCAACTGCAGAAGTTTCCCCACCGCCGCCGCCGATCCAAATACCCCCGCCGTCCCGGTGATGTGCCAGCCGATGTCGTAGTGATTCGGCCACACTGCATTGCCGATGCGGCACTCGACCTCCGCACCCAACACCAGCGCATTCAGAAACTCGCGCCCCGAGACAGGCCGGTATTCCGCCAGCGCCAGAATCGCTGAAGCCACCGGACCCGCCGGATGAATGATGGTCCGCAAATGCGTGTCGTCGTAATCGAAGATGTGCGAGCTGATCCCGTTCATCAACGACGCATGCAGCACGTCCAGCTTCTCTTTGCGCCCCAGCACCGTCGCCTGCCCCGGCCCCGCGAACGGAGACAACGCTGAAATCGCGATGTCCACCGTCTCGTGCCGCGAGCCGCCAATCGAACACCCCGCCCAATTGAGCAGCGTGCGCTGCGCTTCCTTGCGAACCGCAGCCGGCAGGTCTTCGTACTTCGCGGCGACCACATAGCGCGCCAACTTCCGCGTGACGTCTTTCGACGCCGCCGTGGTCTCCGCAGCCTTCACCTGCGGCGCCATCCCCGCCACCGCGACCGTCCCCATGAAGGTTCTACGTTTCATGGGTTCAATGTATCATGGTCAAGCGTATGCGATATGCATTTTTCCTGGCTTTCACCGCGTCCCTGAGTGCCCCCGCGCAAACCGTACTGCTGCACGCTACAGTAGTCGACGGCACCGGAAGCCCTCCGCTTCCCGACGCTGCCATCGTAATCTCCGGCGGGCGCATCGCCGCCATGGGGCCCGCTGCGAAGGTCAAAGCTCCCGCGGGTTCCCAGGTGATCGACCTCACCGGAAAAACCATCATCCCCGGCATCATCAACGCCCATTCGCACATCAGCGACGATCCCGCCCTAAAACTCCGCCGCTACGCCCAGTACGGCATCACCTCCACCATCGGCATGGGCGGTGACGGCGACGACGTCCTGAAGATTCGTGACGACCAGCGCCACGGCGACATCAAAGGCGCCCGCGCCTACACTGTCCAACATCGCTTCGAGTTCGAGAAGGACGCGCCCTCCCCCGACATCGCCCGCCTGAAAGTGGAAGAACTGTATCAGAAGGGCGCCGACGCCGTCAAAGTAGTGGTCGACAATCGCCGCAATACGGCAATGAAGCTGCGCCCCGAGATCACTGCCGCAGTGATTAACGAGGCCCACAAGCATCATATGAAGGCCTTCGCGCATATTCACGATTACGACGACGCGAAACTCTTGATGGAGCAAGGCATCGACATGCTGGCCCACCAGGTACGCGATCGCGAGGTGGACGACACCTTCATCGCCTTGATGAAAACCAAGAAGGTCGCAATCACCTCAACCCTGGTACGCGAGCTGTCCTCTTTCGTCTACGCCGATTCCCCCGCTTGGCTGAACGATCCCTTCCTGATCCGCTTCTCCGATCCAGCACGCATCCAGCTCGCCAAAACGCAGCTAAAAGACCAGCAATCCAAACTGCCGGACCTCGCACTAAATCGCCACGATCTGGAAACCGCCTCGAAAAATTTCACCAAGATGGTCAACGCCGGCGGCGTTCGCATCGGACTCGGCACCGACAGTGGCCCCACCCCCGCCCGTTTCGAAGGGTTTTTCGAACATCTTGAGATGGAACTCATGGTCAAGTACGGCATGACGCCCATGCAAGTGATCCAGGCGTTTTCCAAAACCAATTCCGAGATTCTAGGAATCGACAAGGATTACGGCACCCTAGCCAAGGGTAAAATGGCCGACCTGGTGGTCCTGGACAAGAACCCACTGGATGACATCCTGAACACGCGCACCGTCAGCGCGGTTTACATTGGCGGAAAGAAATTCGAGTAGGAGACACCATGTTGAAAAGAGCGTTTCTCGCCACGTTACTCACCGCCGCCCTGACCCACGCCGCCGTGGTGCGCCTGGAAGTGAAAGAACGTTCCGACGTCCTGGACGGCAAAACCTTCGGTACCGTCGGAGCCTATGAACGCATCGTAGGGAAAGCCTATTTCTCCATAAATCCCAAGCTCCCCGCGAACCAAGCCATCGCGGACATCGACAAGGCTCCGCGAAACAAGGATGGCCTCGTCGAATTTTCTTCCGACGTGTTCCTCCTGCGCCCCAAAGATCCCAAGAAGGGCAACGGCACTGTACTCTACGAAGTCTCCAATCGCGGCTCCAAGAGCATGTTGACCTACTTCAACCGCGCCGCCGGCTCACTCGACCCGCGCAACGCGGACGAGTTCGGCGATGGCCTGCTGATGAATCAGGGCTACACGCTGCTGTGGGTCGGCTGGCAGTTTGACATGCCGGACACGCCGAATTTGGTGTATCTCTATCCACCCATCGTGCACGGAGTCCAAGGTATCGTACGCGCGGAATTCACGCCCGACCGCAAAGAAACCCGTTACAGCGTAGCCGACCGCAATCACAAACCCTACACCGTCCTTAACCCCGACGATCCCAATCTTCGCCTCACCGTTCGCGATCAGGTGGAAGGTCCGCGCATCACCCTTCCGCGCGCCGACTGGCACATTGAAAACAGCTCCATCATCGTACCCAAGAACGGCTTCGATCCCGGCCGTATTTACGAATTGGTTTACACCTCCGAAAACCCACCGGTGGCCGGCACCGGTTTCGCGGCCGTGCGCGACATGATTTCCTGGCTCCGCTACGGCGGTTTTGTGGCCGGTGCGCCTGCGCCCAACGTCGCCATGAAACGCGCCTATGGATTCGGCGTCTCGCAGAGCGGCCGCTTCCTCCGCACTATGATGTACTTCGGATTCAGTCGCGACGATCGCGGCCGCAAAGTTTTCGATGGACTGCTCGCCGACGTAGCTGGTGCCGGCCGCGGCGGATTCAACATGCGCTTCGCCCAACCCTCGCGCGACAGCAATCCGTTTCAAAATACCCTGACGCCCGTCGACATCTTCCCCTTTACCGATCTTGAACAGACCGATCCGCAGACCGGCGCGAAGGACGGCCTGCTCACCCATTCGCTTCCGCCGGAGTTCTGGCCCAAGATCTTCTACATGAATTCCGAGTACGAATACTACGGCCGCGCCGCGTCCCTGATCCACATCACCCTCGACGGAACCGGCGACGCCAGACTGCCGCTCTCGACGCGCATCTATATGTTCAGCGGTGGCCAGCACGGACCCGCCCAATTTCCACCGGCCCGCCGCGGCACGCAGAATCTGCCGAACCCCAATCCCTACACATGGACGTTCCGCGCCCTGCTAGCCGCGATGGACGCCTGGGTGAAGGACGGCGTCGAACCCCCGCCTTCAAAGTATCCCCATGTAGCGGCACACGAACTGGTACCTCTCGCCAGCGTGCAGTTCCCGAAAATTCCTGGCGTAGTGTTCCCCAAGACCATGCACCTCGCCTACCCGTCGAATTACGGTCCGGATTTCCGCACCAAGGGTATCGTCACGCAAGAGCCGCCAGAATTAGGCCAGCCCTACCCCCTGATGGTTCCGCAGGTCGATCAAGACGGCCTCGATATCGCTGGAATCCGCATGCCCGAACTCGCCGTGCCTCTCGCCACCTACACCGGTTGGAACCTGCGCGCCCCCGAAGCCGGCGCGCCGGAAATGCTGTCTACGCAGATCGGCTCCTTCATCCCCTTCGCGCGTACTAAAGCGGAACGCATGAAGTCCGGAGATCCCCGTCTCTCCCTCGAAGAACGCTACTCCGGCAAAGAAGACTATCTCGGAAGATTCGAAGCCGCCGCGAAATCTCTGGCCAATCAGCGCTACCTGTTGCCCGCCGACGTGCCGGCGCTCGCCAAAAGAGGCGCGGCGGAGTGGGATTACGTACACGAGTAATTCCCGCTACGCAATCAGCATCGCCAAGCGGCCCAACATCAGCAGCTCTGTATCCAGCCGCTCTCGCGAGCATTCCATCGCTGCGCACAGCGCTTCGCGGTCGCGGCTTCCATCCAGCAGCATGAGCATTCGCCGCGCTTCTTCGCCCTCGATTTCGATTGCCCGATGCCACAAGGTGGTCACCGGCGATTGCCCCTGCGCCGCTTGATACCGTACCAGCGGGCTCGCACAGGGCTTGTCTCCAGCCACCGCGGCTATGCCCGAAGTCGCCTGCAATTCGATGATGCCCACCTTAAACAATTCGAGCGCGACATGCGCCTGTTCTGGCCCCACTCGCAAAGCCACCGGGCGCGATTCAATCAATCGCCGCATGTACTCGATCGGAACCGGGTGCGTGGTCGTGAGCCGGATGTGATCCGCACTGCTGAACGCACCATCCGCGTCTTCATTGGCAGCCGTGGTCGCGTAGCAACCCACAATGCGTGAGGCGCTCCACTCCGGCTCCAGCTTTCTCTCCTGGCGGCACAACAGCGACTTCCGAAAACCGCGCATCCGCAAGAAGTCAAGATACTGCTGCTCGGCGATCGGATCGCCCCCCGCCATCCCCCGCACCGCTTCCAACGCCTCGGGATTCAAGTTACGCGGCGTATCATAACCGCTAGCCTCGCCCACATACTGCAGACCGTGAGCCTTCGCGTGCGCGACGAATTCATGGAAGTACACCGGCTCATACACCGGCGCTAAATCGTCGTGGAATAACGCGCTGTCAGTGTGTTCCAGCAGAACTCTTGCGTAATCCGCGGCCGCAGCGTCGAAAGGATCTGGCTCCGGACGCCCCAGCGCCAATACCTTCAAGAACGCCCGTGCATGTTGCAGCCGTTCCACGGGATTCTCAAAGCGCCCCGCGTGATACAGCATCATGTCGCGTACCAGCCTTCGAACGTGCCCCGACGGATACGTGTTGTAGCTGACGAAAGCGATTCCTTTGGGCGTCAAGCACCGCTGTGCGATCTCCAAAACCTTCGCACCCACCTCCGGTGGCGTCCATCCATAGATGCCATGCGTCAGAATGTAGTCGAACTTGCCGATCGACTCATCCATCTCCAGCAAGTTCATACGCAGCAGCCGGACATTGCGCAATCCCAGATCGTCCGTGATGCGCTGCCCCCGCGCCAACGGCTCCCGCGCCAGATCCACACCCGTGAATTGCGCTTCCGGAAGCGTCACCGCCATGCCGATGATATTCGCCGCTTCGCTGGTGCCCAGCTCCAGCACTGTGCAGGTCTCGACCGGTGCGGGCTCCAGTCCCGCCAATTTCGCTAGCACCCACAACCGGCTAGGATGAGTCTGCAGGATCGGAAAATTGTTGTAGCGGAACTCGTCGTACGTGTTCTGCGCAAGGGGGCTCAATTGCCGCGGCCACCCAGCAAAACGGCAATCGCGCATAATGCCGACCCCAAGACCGTACGGCGAAGGGTGTTCATGGGTTCAGTCTCCCATTTCGGCGCGCCCCCCTGCAACAAAGCCCGCGATGTATAATCCACCAGGAAGAAGGTCCACGATGACGAGAACTCAATTCATTGCAATTTCGCTGCTCACGCCCCTGCTGCCGCTGTCCGCGCAATGGAAGTTCAACGACAAAAGCATTCCGCGCGGCCCAGATGGTAAACCTATTCTGACTGCGCCCGCGCCCCGCAGAGCCGATGGCAAACCCGACTTAACCGGCATCTGGATCGCGGACCCTCCCAAGGTCAGAGACGCTACGGCCGGGCTGAAGCCTGGCGAACTCAGTATGACGCCGTGGGCCGAAGCGATCTACAACCAGCGCAAGGACGGCGCGGTCTCCGCGCAAGACCCCGATGCCAATTGCCTGCCCCAAGGCGTCCCGAAAATTAACTCCACTCCGGAACCCTTCAAGATTTTCCAGGAGCCCAACGTCGTTGTGGTTCTCTATGAGGCCTTCGATCAATTCCGCCAATTCTTCATGGACGGCCGCGAATTGCCCAAAGATCCCAATCCACAATGGTTCGGTTACTCGGTGGCGAAATGGGAAGGGGACACTCTGGTAGTCGAATCCAGCGGCTTCAACGGAAAAGCGTGGCTCGATCAGGTGGGCCATCCGTCGTCAGCATCGCTGCGCGTCACCGAACGCTTCCACCGTCGCGACCTCGGGCACATGGATGTCCAAGCCACCATCACTGACCCCATCGCCTACAACAAGCCCTGGAGTTATACGCAACCACTGTCGCTCGTCGTTGACATCGACCTAATAGAACTCGTATGCAATGAGAACAATACGGACATCCCGCATCTGCCCGGAAAATAGAGACTACGCAGCAGCGGCCGGACCGATGTCCAGCCGCCGCGAATCCGTCCCGCAACGGAAAGTTACTTCTTCGCGGGAGCCGCCGAGGTAGCCGGAGCTGCGTTGGTAGCCGCACTCGCCGGCGCAACCGTCTTGGCTTTGTGGTGATGCTTCTTCACTTTCGCCGGAGCCGTAGTAGAAGCCGCGCTCGAAGAGCCAGCGGCCGGAGCGGGCGTACTGCCGGTCTGGGCCGCCATCAGTGCGGTGCCCGCCAGTAACAACGTGGTCATCAGGGTTTTCATAACTTTAATTCTCCTTGGGGCGTTCCGCCCTCAACCCTATGGACGCGCCCGCCCTGCAACAAGTTCATGAAGTTATGTTCTTAAACCCCTTTGTGTAAACACTTTAATTAAGGCTCTTCCGGAAGATCCTCCGCCCGATTCTCAAACCGCGTGAACTGCCCCAGGAACCGCAGCGGCACGTTGCCGATAGGCCCGTTGCGTTGCTTCGCGATGATTAGATCGGCCAGCCCACGCAGGTCCTCGCGATCGCGTTTATACACTTCCTCACGGAAGATAAACGCCACCAGATCCGCGTCCTGCTCGATCGATCCGGAATCGCGCAGATCACTTAACTGCGGCTTGTGATCGCCGATCCGAGTCTCCGCCGCACGACTCAATTGTGAGAGCACCAGGAACGGAACATTCAGATCCTTAGCCATCAACTTCAGCCCTCGCGAGATCGCGCTCACTTCCTGGTTCCGATTCTCGCTGCGCCCGCGGCTGCTCATCAGTTGCAAGTAGTCGATCACCACCAGACTCAGCCCGTGTTCCGCCTGCATCCGCCGCAGCTTCGAATGGATGTCCATCAGGTTCACGCCGGCCGTGTCGTCGAGGAACAACGGCGACTCCGTCAAATCCGCCAGCGCCACCTGGAGTTTCCGCCGCTCATCGGAATTTAGATAGCCCGCACGAAACTTATGCTGATCGACGCGCGCCGCCGAGCACAATAAGCGTGTCAGCAAACTGGCCGACGACATTTCGAGCGAGAACACCGCCACTGGCTTGCGCATCTGCGGATGCGTGGCCACGTGTTGCGCCACGTTCAGCGCCAGCGCCGTCTTGCCCATCGAAGGACGAGCCGCCAGAATCAACAACTCCCCACCGTGCAGCCCGCCGGTCATTTCATCGAACTTCGCGAACCCCGTACTCAGCCCGCTCACCCGCTGGCTAGGATCCAAAAACGCATTCACGCCGCCCGGAAAATTGCTGATGACCGTGGCCGGCGACTCCAGCCGTTCGCCCGCCCTGGCTTCGCCCAGCTTCAATAGCGATTCTTCGGCGCTCGCCAGAATCTCATCCGGCTCCTCTTCGCCGATAAAGCACCGGTCTATCAACTTCTGCGCGCTGAAAATCAGCTTGCGCAGCGTTGCCTTGTCCTTGACGATGCGGATATAGCTATCCAGGTTGCTAAGCTCCGGCAGCCCTTCATCCAGTGACACCAGGTAGGAGAATCCACCCACGGATTCGATCTGCCCTTGTTTCATCAGCTCATTGGCCAGCGTGACCCGATCGATTTTTTCGCCGCGGTCGTACAGGTCCTTCATCCGCGCGAAAATCCGGCGGTGGCTTTCGAGACTGAAGTCTTCGGGCTCGACAGCGCCCGCGACTTGAAAATAGGTGTCTTGATTTAGCAGGATTGAGCCGAGCACAAAACGCTCGGCATCTTCGTTGGCGGGTAAGCCCCTCTCAAATGTGCGATCGACAGTGGCCATGGCAAGCTCCGTGAAGGTTCCACGTTAAGCCATCTAGCCGCGAACTGCAAATTCAAAATTTGCAGAACTTTTCCACAGTGAGGGCCGAAACTATTTTTTGGCGTCCGCTGCGGGCGCCGGAGCATCCGCCGGCATGATCGTAGCGCTCACGATGCGGTCCAGGTTGGGAAAGCTCTTATCCAAATACGCCTTGCCGAACGCCGTGATGCGGCCCTGATCGGGAGACTCGCCGTAACCCGCGAAGAATTTGTCCACCACGTCCATACCGTCCGTCACCGTACCAAACGGCGCGAACCCCTGCGAGTCGAGCGCTGCGTTATCGCTGAAGTTGATGAAGATCTGCGTGGTGCGCGTATTGGGACCCGCCGTCGCAAACGTAAGCGTCCCGCGTTTATTCGACTGCGTCACGCGGTCATCGATGATGTAGGCGTGATCCCAAGCCGCCGCCACCTCAGGCCGCGCCGGGATGCCGAACTGCGCCACAAACCGCGGCACGATGCGAAAGAACGCCGCATCCTTATAGAAACCGTATTTCACCAGATTGTAAAAACGATCCGCGCCCAGCGGCGCCCAAGCGCGATTCACCTGAATGATCACGTCGCCCTTGGTCGTGGTGAATTTCACCTTGTAGACTTCAGGAGCCCGCGCCTTCATCGTGTTCGGCTTCAAAAGGTCCGGCGCCGCAGCCGGAGCAGCTTTCGTGGCGGCCGGCGCCGCGCTCTTCGCGGCGGGCGGCGTCTGTGCCAGCGCAATGCCGCCAGCCAGCAAGGAAATCAGGAAGGTTTTCATAGGATTTTCTTCAACATGATATCAGAACCAATTTGTCTTGGACCTCGCCCGTCACCCGCGCCTCACGATCCCCCACAAAAACGTCTACCTCAGAGCGAATTCCAAACTCCGGCAGATAGATCCCCGGTTCCACCGAAAAACAGGTCCACGGAATTACCCTGCGCTCGTCGTGCGTCTCCAAATTGTCCATGTTCGCGCCCGACCCATGCACTTCGGTCCCGATGGAATGCCCAGTGCGATGAAAAAAGAACTCCTCGAATCCATGCGCGCGAACGTGCTCCCTCGCCGCATCGTCCACCTCAAAGCCCCGCAGTTCTTTTTTCTTGCTGACCGCATCCTTTACCCGGGCAATCGCCAGATCGCGAGAATCGCGAACCACCGTAAACACGCGTTCCACCTTCGCCGGCGGCTCCGCCCCACAAAATCCTACCCAAGTGATGTCATAGTAAACCGCGTCTGCACGGTCCAGCTTCGCCCACATGTCCAGCAGCAGCAAATCGCCTTTTTTAATTTCCGAACAGGCGTCCTGCTTAGGCTCATAGTGCGGATTCGAAGCATTCGCATTCACCGCCACGTCCGGCCCATGATCCGTAGTCAGCCCTTCTTCCGCGAATCGCGCCAGGATGAACTGCTGCATCTCCCACTCCGTGACACGCTCGCCCGCCCGCAACTTCGCCCCCACGCGATCGAACGCCTGCCGCCGGACCGAATCCACTTTTCGCGCCGCCTCCAGGTGCATCACCAATTGCTCCTTGCTCCACCGGGATTCGAAAAATTGAATCAGATTCGCTGAAGTGACGACTTCGACGCCAAGCCCCCGCACCAGCTCGACCGTCCCCGCGTCCACCATCGCGACATACGGCACCGCGCAGTTCGGAGAATACTGCATGGCAACGCGACGCCCGCTGCCGATAAGCGTCTTCAATCCATCCACCAGCGTGTTCCAACCCGCGTATAGCGAGTGCCGCCCCGGCAACGGCGCCAGCGTCTGCGCCTCGATCTTGTGCACCAACCCGCGCGGCTCACCGTTCGCCGGAATGTAGTAAAACCAGCGCCGCGTCACCATCGACCCCGGCGTGAACTGCAGTACCCGGTATGCCAACGGATCTCTGCGATGGTGATCGAAAAACAACCACCCGTCGAGCCCCTCGTCCCGCAGCGCCGCCTGAATCTGCTCGAGTCTCATCCCTACGAGACTATCACCCCCCGGTGCGAAAACTCCTCCGCAACCCGTCTGGCAAAGGCACTTCGTATCCAATCAGACAGAATTGATCGATCGCGAATAACACCACGCTCTCGAAGCGCTTCCCCTCCGCCCCGCGCGTCTCCTTGAGCCACGCCGTAGTAGAATCCCCAACCCCCAGCAAGTGGCTGCGCTGTCCCGCCACGAAACCATTACTGAAGTCCAGCGTGGTCCAGGTCTTGTCAAGATTCCGCCCAAACGTGAACCCAAACGCCTCCGTCTTCAAACAGGTGAGTACCGCAGGCGTCCACGCCTGCGCCGGAAAATTGATCGCGCGATTGAAAGCCGTCTGATTGACATCCGTCGGGTACAGCACCTCAAACCGGCACCCCGCCTGCGTCGCCCGCACAGAACTCATAATCGCCGCAGTGAAGTTCCCAATCGTCGTAGCCAAATAAGCCACCTCATCCGGATAAGCCGCCGGATCCACCGTATTCACCGTGATAGTCGCCATCGCACGCCCATACGCCGCCGCAAACGTCGCCAGATTCCAAGCATCATAGAACGGCATCCCGGAGTAACTAAACCCCAGCCCGTCGTTGGGAAAATACCACCACTGCACTTCTCCAAACTGTAAAAAGGGAGTCAGCCCCGCCGCCGCCTGAAGCGCCGCCATCTCCTCGTACACCACCTGCCAGTACGCCAAACTCGTCGGAGAAAAATTAGTCTGCAGTGAAGGCGTCGGCAGAGAAATCGGATCGCCCGCCGGCCCCCTCTGCGCAATCCCCGCACTCACCGACGGATCGCCGTTCCCCAACTCCATGCTGAACGCTGCCGCGGCGTCAATCCCGTAGCCCACCAGCGCCGAAAAATAAGCCGCACCCCAATCCCGCACCGCCCGATTCAGCGCCGGAGACGCCGTAAGATCCGTTCGCCAATCCCCATCCGCTCCCCCCGTGAAATTCACCCCGGACACCGTCGCCGTAAATCCACCGCTAGTGGTCGATGCGGCCAGCGTATTCCCGTCCCCAGCCAAACCCATCGTCCGCGCCGTAATCGTGAGCATGCCCCCACTGGCGCTAGCCCATACCCCGGTGTACTGCCCCAGAACCTCTTGCTCATAAAACCGCCCGTCATAGCTATGCTTCAGCCGCTCGTAATAATCCGGAATCTTGTCCAGCAGAAACCGGTTCTCAAACGGCCGGGCCTCCACCGTCTCGTACCCTTCCACCTGCCGCTCAACAAATCTCTCGTGAACCCAGTCGTACCCCTTAGGAGTCCACACCGCGAACCCGCACAATCGCGAAGCCCGCGGATCCCGCAGCCGCCCTTCCAACCGCAGCCAAGCCTGCTGCGGCGCGTAAGTTAGTTCATCCAGCCCGTACCAAGCCAGATTCGACCCACGCAGCCTCTCAAACTCCTCCACCGCGCGAAACAAAATCCGCGACCCCGTCTCACGCAGCACCAAAAAGTTCTCCGAGCGATTCCACTCGTGCGGAATCCGGTTCCGCTCCAAAATTTCCAGCAACGCCGCCTGCGTGGCATCCCGCAGCATCGGAAACGTAGGAGCCCCCAGCAACCCCGTCCGCCCGGGGTTTAAGTAGCTCAACTTCAACGCCTCCTGACACAGCGCCTGGCTCTTCCCCGACCCAATCGGCCCCGAAAACCCTTTGAACCGCGCCGTCGAATCATGAAACCTCCGCTGCGAAGGCAGCGGATGATACTCTATTCCCCGCTCCCGGATTTCGGTTCCACCCATGTAACCTTAATCTCCTTCGGCGACTCCTCATCCAGTTCTTTATGAAGCTGCACCAGACGTATGTAATCCCCCATAGTGGCCTTCATCCCGTCCCCGCTCATCTGTTGCTCCATCTTCTCCAACACGCCCTTAATTACTTCCGTCCTCCCCATAAGCTCTTTGCACCCCTCGCGAAAGCAGCCTATCACCGACTTCCCAATCCCCTCCCCAATTCCCAATCACTAACCCGCACCCCTCAAACGCGTTACACTTTGTGAAGTTTCCGTGAACGCACAAACACAGGTACGGCGGGTCTCCAGACCCGCCCCCCCCGATGTCCCGCCCCCCGATTGCCGCTGTCATAAAAATGTGATAAAACTCATCAGTCCGGGGAGAGAGTCGATGTCAGTTCGTGCCTCCGCCGCCGCCCACTGCACGTGGCTCCGTCCGCCGGCCCACACCGCTCAATCGGGGACAAAATGAGCCAACCCAACCTAGCCGTAAGAAGTAACCTCCGCGGTTTCCCCCGGATGGAAAAATGGCTGCTCCAGCAAGTTTTCAAAGCCATCGGCCCCGCCCCCATCCGCCTGGCATTCAAGGACGGCGAAGAAATGTCACCGCCCGGCGTCTCGCCCCGCGCGACAGTTCTCATCCACGATCGCCAAACGCTAGTCGGCTTGATGCTAGATCCCGAAATGGCCTTCGGCGAAGCCTACTCCGACGGCCGCATCGAAGTCCAAGGCGACCTGGCCGAAGCCCTGGAAGTGGTCTACAAATCCTGGCCCGGCGGCGCCGACACCGGTTGGTACCAGCGCCTAACCTCGCTTTGGATGGACCGCCGCCAAACCAACACTCTGCGCGGCTCGCGCAATAACATCCACAGCCACTACGACCTAGGAAACGATTTCTACCGCTTATGGTTAGATGAGCAACTCGTCTATACTTGCGCCTATTTCCCCACGCCTTCAGCAACTCTAGAAGCCGCGCAAGAAGCAAAACTCGACTACGTCTGCCGCAAACTTCAGCTCCGCCCCGGCGAACGCGTAGTAGAAGCCGGCTGCGGCTGGGGCGCCCTAGCCCTCCACATGGCCCGCCACTACGGAGTCTCCGTAAAAGCCTTCAACATCTCTCACGAACAAATTTCCTACGCCCGCCGCCGAGCCGCCGAATCCGGACTCAGCGGCAAAGTCGAATTCATAGAAGACGACTGGCGCAACGTCACCGGACACTTCGATGCCTTCGCATCCGTAGGAATGCTAGAACACGTCGGCGTCAACAACTTCGCGCATCTAGGCGACGTCATCCATCGCTCGATTGGTGACTCCGGTCGCGGCCTGATCCACTTCATCGGCAAAAGCCACAAAGGCGTCTTCAGCCGCTGGATCAGAAAACGCATCTTCCCCGGCGCCTACGCCCCCACGCTCAACGAAGCCATGAACATCCTCGAGCCGCACGATTACGCAGTCCTCGATGTAGAAAACCTACGACCCCACTACGCCCGCACCCTGGAGCATTGGCTGGAACGCTTCGACAAATCGTCTCACCAAGTAGCCGCCATGTACGACCCCTGGTTCGAACGAGCCTGGCGCCTCTATCTGGCAGGATCGATCGCCGCCTTCCGCGCCGGCACCTTGCAGCTCTTCCAGATCTCCTTCGCAGGCCAAGCCCGCCAGCCGATTTCCTGGACCCGCGCCCCGCTCTACACCGAAGCCAAGGATTCCAAATGGATGCATGCGACGTCCTGATCGTAGGCGGCGGCCCCGCCGGCTCGTCCTGCGCCTGGGCCCTGCGGAATTCCGGCCTGGACGTCGCCATCTTAGACAAACAGATTTTCCCCCGCGATAAAATCTGCGGCGGCTGGATCACCCCAGCCGTTTTACAACAACTGGAAATCGACCCGCAAGAATACGCGCGTCACCACCTGCTCCAGCCCATCACCAGCTTCCGAGTAGGCCGCATCGGCGGCCCCGCCGTCGAGACCGATTATGGCAAACCCGTAAGCTACGGCATCCGCCGCCGCGAATTCGATCACTACCTCTTGAAACGCTCCGACGCCAGGTTAATGTTAGGCACTACATTAACAAGCCTAAAGCGTACCAACGAAAAGTGGATAGCCAACGATCGAATCAGCGCCAACGTAGTAATCGGAGCCGGCGGACACTTCTGCCCCGTAGCCCGCCTAGTGGGAGACAAGAAGTCCGGAGAACCCGCCGTAGTAGCCCAAGAAGTGGAATTCGAAATAGACCCTACCGCTTGCCGCGTAAAAAGCGAGACGCCAGAACTCTACTTCTGTACAGACATGAAAGGCTACGGCTGGTGCTTCCGCAAAGGGAACATCATGAACATCGGACTAGGCCGAGCCGATCCCCACACCCTCACCGCCCACGTCGCCAACTTCCTACAATTCCTAAAATCCACCGGCCGAATCGCATTCGAAGTCCCGCCGCTACACGGTCACGCCTATCTCCTCGAAGGAACTTCAACCCGCACCGTCGTCGGCGATGGAGTCCTCTTAATCGGCGACGCCGCCGGCCTAGCCTACCCACAAAGCGGCGAAGGCATCCGCCCCGCCGTAGAATCCGGCCTATCCGCCGCCAAAGACATCCTAGCCAATCGCCTCCGCGACTACCGCACCCACAAACCGCAACCCTGGCGTCACGTTCCCTCCGCGCTAATCACCCCAGCCGCCCGCCTATTACTAACCACAAACTGGTTCGTCCGCAAAGTAGTCCTAGACACCTGGTTTTTAAATAGGGACGGAGCCTGATTATTGCCCCAAAATGGAAACTCCCGTTTCGAAACCGAAATGATGCCCCGTCCCTACTTCTCAGCCGGCGGACTTTCCTTGGTCGCGTCCTCAGGCAGCGCATCCGGCACATCCCCAAACTGAATGTTCGTCTCCGCCCCGAACCGGTTGTAAAGCCTGAACTCAACCTCGTTCTTCACCAGAAACTTCCCCTCACGCGACCGTATCTCCGACTTCAACGGCAGCAGATAAGGCTGCCCCGAAATCTTCGTGAAGTCGTAATTCATATCCAGGTCCACGCTCTGCACCGGAAAATCCACCGGCAGATTTTCCACTTCCAGTTTGATACGCATCACCATTTTGGTATCGCGATCCGCGTAAACCAACCCGTGATACCCCGCGATAACCGTCCGCTGCACCGCCTCCGAATAAATGGTGTATTGCGAATGCAACTGCCGCACGTGAAAGTTGAACACATACATCCGCTTCCCACGCAGCGTCGCCCACCGCTCCCAGTTGAACTCCGTCTCCGTCTGCGGATCGAAAATCTCCTTCAGCATCGTCCCGAACTCGCCCGAAGAACTCGCCCCATTCTTCTGCTCATGCTTGACGTTGCCCGTCACCGGCACGCCATTGATCGAAACGACCTTATAATCTTCCTTCTGCTCGAAATAACTAAGCCGCTCCGCAATCGTATCGATCAGCCGGAAATTCTCCAGCCCGCTAGCGTCCCCATACCGCCGAGTCACCTGCAGACAAATAAAATTCGGCAACCCCTTGACGTAATTCCGCGCCCCCTCCGTGATCTCCGCCAAGATTTTCTTCTGCTCGATCGAATCCGGCGGAGGCGGCCCTGCCACCACCAGCTTCGGAGCCGGCGGAGGCGGTGGCTGCAAACTAGCCGTCTCCGTCATCAACCCCTTCAACGCCGCGACAGTTTGCGGGCCCGCCCCCATCCCCTGCAAATCCTCCACGTCCCGCGCATCCAGCCGGTTCGAAAGCTTCACATTTTTCTTGATAAAGTTAGCGATCTGACGGTCGTCATGCCGCAATTGAACAGAAGATTTAACGAAGCTGACAAGCTGCTCAACCGTCAACTTACTCTGCGCCCCGGCCCCTATGGAGAGAACAACCACCAACCCCAGCCGTACCATCCAGCGCATCATTTCTATCTCATTCTCTCACTCAATAAGTCAGGAAGTGGGGCGGACCTCCGGTCCGCGTTCGACCTCCAGGTCGAACAAGCTCTTACTTCCCCGCCCCCGTATCCTTCTCCTCCGGCAAAGCCTCCGGCGCGTTGTCAAAAATGATACTAGTATCCGCCCCAAACTTGTTATACAACCGGAACTCCGCCTGATTCTTCATAACGTTCCGCCCGTCCCGCATCCGCATATCCACCTTCAGCGGCAAAATAAACTTCACCCCCGAAAGCGAAATCGAGTCATAATCCAGCGTCTCCGCGGCGCTACGAATCGGAAAGTCTGCAGGAATATCGTCAGCTTCCATAGTGATCCGCGTCACGCTGTTGCTGTCCCGATCCGCATAGATCAGCCCGTGATACCCCACCGTAATCGTCCTCTTCACTTCTTCCGCTGTAATACTGTATTTCGAATTCTCCAGCCGCACGCGAAAACTGTAAACGTGCATCACGTGATCCCGCAGCTTCCCCCACCGCTCCCACTGAAACTCCGTGCGGCTCTCCGGACTGAAAATCTCATACAGCATGCTGCCGAACTCGCCGCTCGAAGTAGCCCCGCCCAACTGCTCATGCTTACGATTCGAAACCGGAGTCCCGTTCACGGAAATAACTTTGTAGTCTTCCTTGTGTTCGAAATAGCTCAGCCGTTCGGCAATCGTATCCGTCAACCGGAAATTGTCGCTCCCGCTCGGCGCGACATATCGCCGCGTCACCTGCATGCAAATGAAGTTAGGCAGCCCCTCCGAGTAACTCAGCGCGCCTTGAGTAATCGCCGCCAGCACCTTCTTCTGGTCCTCGTCAGAAGGCGTCGGAATCGGCGCCGCCCTCACCGTAGGTGCAACCACAGGCGCTGCAGCAGCCGGCAAACTAGCTGAATCCGCCCGCAGAGTCTTCAACGCCGCCACAGTCAGCCGCCCCGCGCCCGCGTCCTGCAAGGACCCAATCGTTCGCGCATCCAACTGATTCGATAACTGGACTTTCTTGACGACCTCCGCCACCTTGCGGTCGTCCTCTTTCAACTGCACTGAGGATTTGACGAAGGTGACCAGTTGCTCCACGCTCATCTTCATCTGCGCCGGAGCCGCGCCCGCCAACACCACCACCAGACACACGAATTGTATACAGCGTCTCATCGCCTACTTAAGAATAGACGCGATTCCGCGCTTCTTAGGTTTCTGCGAAGTCTCGATAGGTGCCAAAGTTTTGTCAATCGCCGCAGCCGCCAGCGGAGCCATCACCCTGTATCCCTTGGCATTAGGATGCAGCCCGTCATCCGACATCTCCGCCTGAAACTGCCCCCCCGGATCCACCGTAGCCGTGAAGTAATCCACGTAAGCGTACCCGCGCTGCGAACAGAACTTCTGCAGCCACTCGTTCAAAGCCTTGATCTGCGCCGGAGGCCGCTGCAGCGTCCGCTCGTAGCTAGGCTCCACATCCTTGTGATAGTCGCTAACCGGCAGCACCGCCCCAAAAATCACTTTGATCTTATAAGCCGCCGCCAGATCCGCCAGCATCTGGTAATTGCTCTCAATCGCAGCCGCCGGTACTTCACGCGATAAATCGTTCGTCCCCACTAAAATGAGCACCGCCTCGGGATGCAAATCGATCACGTCATCCTTCATGCGCTGCAACAGATGACTGCTGAGTTGCCCCGCTATGCCGCGGTTCACAAAGCCGCTCTCCGGAAAATACTCGTTCAACCGCCAGAAATCCGTGATCGAATCCCCAAAGAACACCACCCGCGGCTTCCCCGCCGCTGCCGGACCCAGCTTACGATTCGCCTCCGCATACCGCGACAGATTCGCCGGATCAGGATTCGCCAGCTGCCGGTCGCGGTTCTCGATCAATGCCCGGAAATGCGCGTCCAACCGCGTCGCATCGTCCCGCAGTTCCGTCAATTGCTTCTGCGCCGCCTCCGGAAAAGGAAACGGCTTAGGAACCGAATCCGCCAGCGCCAAATACGACCGCAGATTCATCAGCAGAGAATAAGTGGTCCGCCCGCGCCCCGGCACCAGCCGCAATTGAATGCAATCCTGCCGCGTGTTCTCGATCACCGGAGCCGCCGCCCGCAACAGATCCGGCACCGCCACGCCGCCCGCCTCCATCAATTCGCCCAACCGTCCGCACAACTGATTTACCGCCGCCGGAGCCATCAGCGCATCCGACGACGCCGCTCCCGGACCCTGCGCCGGACCGATCCCCGGCCCCAGCAACAGCAACGCGATCGAAGCCACCGTACTGCGCGTCATTTCCCCGTGTCCTTGTCAAGCTGCAGCGTCACCGTACCAATCGGAAACGCCAGCCGCAGCCGGATCTGCACCGGGATCCGCCGGGCGTCATCAGACACCCAGACGAACGCCCGCCCCTTGCGCGGATACACCACCCCGTTCATCAAATTCGCCTCGTAGCGAATCGTCTTGAACGTCCCCGCCGGAGTCGTCACGTCCTCCCTCTCCTGCGCATCCACCTTCACCTGCGCCGCCCGCCGCCCGTCACTCATCGGCACCTGCGCCGATTGCCCCGGCTCGATCGTCAGCCCCCGTAGCGCCAGAATCCCGCCCAGCACATCATGCACGCAGTGCGGAGTGTCCACCTGAGCTCTACGTGTCACCTCGTCTCTCTTCAGCACGTCATGTTCCACCCACGACGCCTGGTTCCGGTTCCGGTCATAAGTCACGACAGTCTGCCGGTGCCGCTTGCCTTCCATGGAATCCAGCAAACTGCCAATCGCGCAATACGCCTGCTCGTAGCGCACCGTATACGTGTCGTCAACCTTAAAGAGCGCCGACACCAGCCCCGCCGAAACCAGCTTGAGGTGTGCCTCGGAATCGTGCGCGTCGAGTTCCACGTCCCCCGCGTGAATCAAACGCCACTCCACCGAATAGCTTACTTTGCCGAGATCCGGAGGAGGCGGACCCGCCGCAATAGCCGGCAAAATCCACAGGGCCGCGGTAAAGACGGGGACCGCGCGAAGGACAAAGCGCACACGATCAGTTTACACTCTTATCGTGAAGCATATTCCAGGCCGCCACTTCCTGCGCAACTTAGTGACGCAGCGCTCGCTGGTAGCCCAACTCGTCCGCCGCGACTTCCAGCAGCGCTACGTAGGCTCCGCCGCCGGCTGGATCTGGGGCGTCGTCCATCCCCTGGTGCTCCTCTTGAGTTGGACCTTCATCTTCCAGATCTGCCTAAAAACCACGCTGCCCCCCGGATCCGTCACCCAGAACTACACCATGTTCCTGTTCTGCGGAATGCTCCCCTGGCTCCTGTTCCAAGAAACCGTGCTCCGCAGCGCCCCTAGCATGGTCGAACACTCCAACTTAATTACGAAAACCCTCTTCCCCGCCGAAGTGGTCCCCGTATCAATCTTCCTGTCATCTCTAATCCACCACCTGATCGCCCTGTTGCTAGTGATGGCAGCCTCCGCCATAGTCCTGAAATCCATCAGCCCCATGGTCCTCCTGCTCCCGCTCTACATGGTTTTTATCGGTCTGTTCGCCGTAGGAGTCGGCTGGTTCGTGTCGAGCCTCCAAGTCTACCTGCGCGACACGGTGCAGATCCTAGCCGTAGTGATGACCCTCTGGTTCTGGTTCACCCCCATCATGATCAGCGAAGACCGCATCCCCGAGCCCTTCAAAAGCCTGATCCGCCTGAACCCCATGTCCCTAGTCGTCCGAGCCTACCGCTACCGCCTCCTAACCCCCCAATGGCCCCCCTGGCAAGAACTAGCAGTCCTAGCCGCCTATTCCTGCGCCGTCTTCATCGTGGGCGGCCTCTTCTTCCGCCACCTAAAACGAGGCTTCGCCGACGTCCTCTAAAAAATAGGGACGGAGCCTCTTTTTGCCCGGGGTATCGCTACCTGCGATCCGTCCCCGCCCAAAAAGAGACTCCGTCCCTATTTTTTAGCTCCCTGGATTCACCGGCAAACCAGTGATCCAATATAATGGTCTTAATTGTCCTTCGTTTCACACCTGCTCGCCTCCTATTCCCCTTGGAAACCCAAGCTGTGGACCACCCTCCCCGAATACCGTCGCCGCGACTTTTTCTCCGATCTCATTGCAGGACTTACAGTTGGCCTCGTCGCTTTACCCATGGCCATGGCCTTCGGCATCGCCTCCGGCGTTACTCCGCAAGCTGGCCTCTACACCGCCATCGTCGGCGGATTTCTGATCTCTTTCCTCGGAGGATCGAAAGTCCAGATCGGTGGCCCCACCGGCGCCTTCGTAGTGATCGTAGCCGGCATCCTGGCCAAGCACGGCCTCTCCGGATTGTTCATGGTCACCATGATGGCCGGCGTGATCCTACTCTTTCTCGGATTCACCGGCCTGGGCGCAGCCGTGCGCTTTATCCCCCGCCCCATCGTGATCGGCTTCACCAACGGCATCGCCCTTCTGATCGCCTCCACGCAGATCAAAGACTTCTTCGGCCTGACGATGAATCAAAACCCCAGCGAGTTCTTCGCGCGCATGCGCGCCCTCGCGGATCACCTGGGCACCACAAATCTAACCGCGCTGGCAGTGGGACTAGGTTCTCTGGCGCTAATCATCTTCATACCCAAACTATTTCCCCGCGTGCCCGGCTCGATCGTCGCCCTGCTGGCCGCAACCCTAGCGGCCGCGCTCTTCCACTTGCCCGTCGAAACCATCGGCAGCAAATTCGGAGGCATCAGCCGCGCCCTCCCTCCCCTCCACATCCCGCAATTCCGCGCGGACCTTATCCTGCCGCTACTCCCCTCAGCGCTCACAGTAGCCATCCTAGCCGCGCTCGAAAGCCTGCTCTCCGCCGTCGTCGCCGATTCCATGAGTGGTGACCGCCACAACTCCAACGCCGAATTAGTAGCACAAGGCTTCGCCAACATCGCCAGCCCTCTAGTCGGCGGCATCCCCGTCACCGGCGCCATCGCCCGCACCGCCACCAACATCCGTTCCGGCGCCAAGACTCCTGTTGCCGGAATGATCCACGCGATAACACTCTTAGGTGTAGTGCTGGTTCTAGCCCCGCTAGCCCGCTTCGTTCCCATGGCGACGCTAGCCGCCGTGCTGTTCGTGGTCGCCTACAACATGGGCGAGTGGCGCGAGATCGGCTCCATCGTGCGCCTAGGCCCGGCCGACCGCTCCGTGTGGTTCATCACCTTCGCACTAACCGTAATGGCCGACCTCACAGTAGCCGTGGAAGTCGGCATGGCGCTAGCCGCCTTGCTCTACATCTACCGCGTAGCGCAGACCACCACCGTCGGCGTGCTCACTCCTGAAGACGTGGAAGACGCGCGCCCCCACCAACTGCAAGACCAGCAGGTCCCGCCCTACGTAACCATCCTGCGCATCCACGGGCCCTTCTTATTCGGCGCCACCGAAAAGCTCCTCGAAGAAACCGCGGACCTGAACAGGTACGCGCCCATCGTGATCCTCCGCCTGCGCCATATGACCGCCATCGATGCCACCGGACTGCATGCTCTCGAAGTCCTGTCGGCACGCCTGCAAAAATCCGGCCGGACCCTTCTGCTCTGCGGAGCCCGCCACCAGCCCGCCAAAATGCTCCAGCGCGCCGACTTCATCGAACACATCGGCGAGCACAACATCCTGCCGCACGCCCAAGCCGCCCTGGAACGCGCCCGCGAAATTCAAGCCGGCTTTACCGGCCTGGGCGATGAAGTCGCGCGCGACCTAAGCAACGCCCCGCTCTGACTTATTCCACTTTTTTCTTGTTATCCAGCCAGGTCTTCAAAGGCAGCAGCGCCCGCAGCGTAAACAAATTCAACAGCGCCAAAATGACCGCGACCTCATAGCGCCCCACCGCCACCGACGCCCCGATCACACCCGCATTCCAGATACTAGCCGCCGTAGCCGTGCCCTTCACCGTGGGTCCGTCCTTTAAAATTGCCCCGCCCCCCACGAATCCAATCCCGGTAATCAGCCCCTGCAGCAACCGCGACTGATCCCCCGAATCCGGATGCGGCCCCAGAATCATCAGATACCCGCAGCTAGCCATGCCCACAATAGGAAACGTGCGAACCCCCGCGCTATGCGTCTCTTTTTCCCGGTCCCACCCAATCAAAACCGTGAGCGCGTAAGTAATCGCCAGCCGCTGCAGTACAAGCCAGATGTTAGACCAGTCCAGTGATAAAGACACAATTCCCTCTCAGCTATCGTAATCGATCCTCTGAGAGAGACAGTACCGCGGGCCTCCAGGCCCGCGCACAACTGAAGTGCGCCAGCCCTAAATAAACATCTCTTCGTCGGAGTGAGCGTCTTCCGGATTAGGCCGCCCGCGCAGCAAAAAACTCAACGCCGTCTTAATCCCCGCCGCCACCCCCTGCACCTGCATGATGGGTTTCAGGATGCCGCCCTCCACTACCGCCACCGTGCGCTGCGTGCGGACCATGGCGTCATCCAGCACCATCTCCGCCCGGTCCATCTGTACCCGTGCCCGCGCCGTCGCGTCATCCAGGAATTCATCGATCCGCTGCACTTGCTTGCGCGTAGTCTCCAGAATCTCGCTGGTCTTGGAAGTGATATCGGCGATCTGCGTGCGGCTGTCCTCAATGGTCTTCTTCGAAACTTCCAGCACGCCTTCGATCTTAGGCATAAGCCGCTGGACGTTTTGTTGCAACCCGCGCGACGCCATATAAATCCCCGCCAGCATCGCAGCCTGAATGAGGAGCGCCACCGCCGCGACGATGACAAACACCGTCATCACGGTAAGCAAAGTATGTTCGTCCATGTTTTATCCGAGCATGTTGGTTCGATCGGCGCAACTACTCTGGCAGCGGTTGATTCACAGTATCGCGATAAGCCTGCCGTCCCGCATCGACAGCCGCCGACAAGCTCTCTTTATGCCGCTGCACTTGAGACTTGCCGCGCTCAATCGTCTCCGCGGCCTGGTCCCTCAATTCCTGCGCCCGCCGCTTCGCCAGATCCGCGCTCTCATTCGCCTTCGACATCAAAAAGTCGCGCGTCTCAGACCCGGATTTCGGAGCGAACAATACCCCCAAGGCCGCCCCCAGCCCCAGTCCTAAAAAGAAGAAAGACATCTTGCTATCGTCGTCCATTGTTTGTCACTCCTTTGCACTCCCAGCATATCAGGACTGCCGCGCCCGTTCGCTGCCAAGCGCGCCCCTCACCACTTAGAGGTCCCTCGGCGATCAGATCGGCCCCGGATCATCGGGATGAACCAGCGAGATAACTGGCAAGCGCCTCGATTCCGTCAGCTCCCATCAACTCGCTAGCCTCAATCGTGAACTTCGGCAATTGCAGGACGACGCAGTGCACTCGCCCACAAAGTCAAGCCAGAAACCGCACAGTGCCCATCATCCTAGCAGGCGCCATTACACTAGAGGCACGTGGAACGAAAGATCTTCTGGCTTACCTTTACACTCTTGGCTCTGCTCGCGGACTTCGCGCTGCCGATGTGGTGGGCCTTGGGAGCCACCATTCCCATCTGCATCTTAAGCTGGTGGATCGCCTACCGCAGCGACTGGTTTTGAACCGGACGGGATCTTAGAACGACGGTTTCTGAAACTGGCCCCGCGCGTGCTCTAGGTATTCCGGAGCGGGTTTTACAACCCTGAAAGGAGTCCACAATGCTTTACTACGCGCTGGTTTTCCTGGTGGTCGCTTTGATAGCGGGCCTGCTGGGGTTCGGAGTGGTCGCTTTTGCCGCCGCCGAGATCGCCAGAATTTTCTTCTTCGTGTTCATCGTGCTCTTCCTGGTGAGCCTTATTTCCCATCTATTCCGTCGACACAGCGCCTCGTAAAGCGCTCGGCATATGCTGCGGCAGATTCTGCAGCAACGGGGAAAATATGCATGAGGAATGGAATTCAATCTGCACAGGAGTATTCACATGACCACTAAATCTCTGCCCGATCAAGTTACTGACGCCGCTTTGCATGTGAAGGATAAGGTCAATGATCTCAGTCGCTCCGCGACGGAAAAGCTAGAGGCGACCCGCACGGCAACCGCCGAAGGGCTCAATGTTACCGCCTCCGCCCTGCACAATAGTGGCGAAAGAGTGGCGGATCTGGCCCACGGCACCGCCGACAAACTGAGTTCCAGCGCGAAATACCTGCGAAACAAAGACGTTCCAGGCATCTTCAGCGACCTTCAGGGAATCGTCAAAAAGAATCCGGGGATGTCGCTTTTAGTCGCCGGTTTCGTAGGTTTCGCCGTGGCGCGCGCGCTCAGCAGCCACGATTGAAATGGAGCGGGAGACGAGAATCGAACTCGCAACCAACAGCTTGGAAGGCTGTGACTCTACCATTGAGTTACTCCCGCGCCTGTTTCTATTTTACACGGCTCCGGTGTTTTAGACGGTTACGATGTCCTGATACTGAATCAGCTCTAACTCCACTGTGAAATGTTCGCCGTCGGCCGTGCACTTCATCACCTCGGCCACAAACGCGTTCTCGGGCAGAAAAACCGTGACGGCGCGTTCGCGTGCAAGCTCATGATCCACCAGCGCCAGTACGCGCCCATGGCTTCGCTCCAGCAACCGGCCCACCGACGAAAAATATTCCCCCTCCATCGGCGAAATGATGACCGGAGTGTCGGTATCCGGCTGATTCGTGCGCAGTAGTCTGCGAACCAAGTGCTGGAGTTGGCTGTCCGGGATCTTCCGTCGCGACCGTTTTTTCATTTACTCTCCGAAGGGGGCGGGCAATTTCTCTCTTAACTTTATAACGCAAGCCTGTACTTCATTACGCGTGAAATCGTGAATTATAGGGCAATTTTGAATCCTTTCGTACGGAAGATCCAGTACTCCTTGGGTGGTGGTACTCGCGCGTGTCGCGAGATGTTAAACTTAAACCCTTGGCACCCCGGACTCTGAGTATCCGGTTGCGGCTGGAGGCCCGCCCTCCAATGAGCCGATCCCTTTGCCAAGGCTCCCAAAAAAGGACCTTTGACGATCCACCTAATAAACCCCAGCGATTCCGCATTCGGAACCGCCGTCATCACGCCGCGTTGGCTGTACGTGTTGGCGACCGCGACGCCAATCGAATTTGGCGATCCGGAGATCTGTGACGAAACTTTAGAAAGTCTGCTTCCAGAGCGCATCTCGCCCGGCGACGTCGTCGGCATCGGCATTCATACCGGGAATGCGCTGCGGGGCTACGCCGTGGGGCGGCTCGCGCGCGAGCGCGGCGCTTACGTTGTCTTCGGCGGCATTCACGCATCGCTCTATCCCGATGAGGCGCTCGAGTTAGGACATGCGCATTCGGTGGTGAAAGGCGACGGGGATCTGGCCTGGGGCGAAGCGCTGCGCGACTGCGCGCGGGATGCGCCCCAGAAAATCTACGAAGGCGGCCGCGTGGCGCCGGAACAGTTCAAAGCCGCCCGCTGGGATCTGCTGCCTCCCAACCGCTACATGTGGGCCTCGGTGCAGACGGTTCGCGGCTGTTCGAAGCATTGCTCATTTTGCTCGGTCTGGCGCACCGACGGCCAGAAGCCGCGGCAGCGCGCCTCCGACGTGGTGATCGAAGAGATCGTCGCGCTGCGCCGTTTGGGATTCCGTTTTATCGCGCTGGCTGACGATAACTTCTATCCCGTTTCACTCACCGATATCAAGAACGCCGAGCGCCAAGGCAATCAATCCAAAGTCGACGAACTGAACGCCATCCGCGAAGAGCGCTTCGAGTTGATGGCCCGCCTGGCCGACCTGCCGAGCGACTTGACGTTCTTCACCCAGATCACCATGGAATCCGCCGAAGACAGCAGGTTTTTAGACGCCATGCGTGCCGCGCACATTCGCGGCGCTCTGGTGGGCGTGGAAGCGGTGACGGCCGAAGGCTTGAAGGCCGTCTTCAAGGACTTCAACTGCTCGGGCGAAAAGCTGGTTCATCAACTGCAGGAGTTTCAACGGCACGGAGTGCACGTGCTGGGATCTTTCATTTTCGGATTGTCCACTGACCGTGCCGATACCTTTGACGCCACACTCGAATTGGCGCACAAATCGGGTTTGACGTTTGCGCAGTTCGTAATGCTCACTCCGTTCTGCGGTACCGTCGACTTCGAGCGCTGGGAAAAAGCGTTTGGCGAAAACGTGCCGCTGGTGGAAGGCACTCCCATCACGCGCTATTGGCTGATTCCGCCGGAGTTGCGGCCGAAGATGTTCATGCCGCATCCCACCATGAATTCCGAAGAGATGCGCCAGCGCACGCAGGGCGTGTGGGATCGCTTTTACAGTATGCAGGCAGTGTGGAAGCGTTCCCGCTGCACACCGAATTTGCGAGCGCGTCTGGCGTTCATTTTTGTTTCCAAGTTGTACCGCCAGATGTATGCCAGCACCGGCATTGCCACGGACAGCGCGCGGCGTAATCGGGCCAACCGTTGGGCTCGCTGGCTGGCGGTGCCCTGCCGCAAGCTGTTTTCCGGAAGGCCCATGCCAGAATTGCAGGCGCCGCCTCGTAAAGCCGTGGCCGCAACCGGCAATGCCGGTTTGCTGAATGTGATTCAGTAGCTTACGCCGTCGGCGTCATCTCGACGCGCACCGGCGGATTGTAGTAGAGGAAGCGCCCGCAGCTCTCGCACGTCATCAAGTGCTCGCCTTTTTTCAGGTCCTGCAAATATTGCGGACGCAGCACGATTTGGCAGGCGGCGCAGCGCCCGCCGGTGGCTTCCGCGATCACCACTCCGTGCCACTTTTTCCGGATGCGCTCGTACTCGGTAAGTGTGGCCTTGGGTAATTGAGCAGCGGCCTCCGTGCGTTCGCCGTGCAATTTTTGCAACTGGGCTTGGTCAGCGGCGGTGCGTTCGCGGGCGCGGGTCTTCTCGCCTTCCACTAATTGCTTTTCTTCCTTAAGGGCGGCTTCGGCTTTCTTGACGGCTACGTCCAGCGATTCCGATTCCCCCATGAGCTCCAGAATGCGGTCCTCGGCTTTGCGGATCTCATTCTGCGCGTACTCGATTTCGTGCTGAAACGCCCGGTATTGCTCGTTGGTCTTGGCGCCCAGCATCTGATCCCGCAGTTTCGAGATCTTCTGTTCGTTCATCTGGACGTCGCCTTCCAGTTTCTTGCGGTCCTTCTGATTGGCGGTGAGGGCGGCGCGGTCGGCTTCCAGGCGGCGCTGATGGGATTCCAGCGTCTTCTCGATGACGGCGATATGCTTGGGAAGCGCGGCGACTTCTTTTTCAAGCTCAGCCATCCGCAAATCGATGGCCTGAAGCTGACTCACCAGACGCGTATCTGGGTGCATGAAACATCATCTTAGCACGCGTGCCGCGCAGGGGTTTTCGTGCGATTCTGAAAACGATGTCTACGCTTGAACATTTGCCGCCGGCACCCCCGGCAGTTCCATTGACGCTCGAGGGATCGAGCTTGCTGCACCAGATGCTGAAGATCCGCTGGGCGGATTGGCGTGCCTTGGCGGCAACCCGCCGTGAAGAGATTCTGGGCGAGGCCATCGCGGCCTTCGCCGCCCTGGAGAACGCCGGCAGCGCGCTGTTTTCCTTGCTGGGCCATAAAGGCGATTTGCTGCTGGTGCACTTCCGCCAGAACTTCGAGCAGTTGGGCGAAGTCCAACGCTGTTTGCAAAAGTTGACGCTGTGGGATTACCTCGAGCAATCGTCCTCGTATTTATCGGTAGTCGAGTTGGGATTGTACGAATCGACGGCGAAAGTTTACGCAGGACTTGCCGACCGCGGCATCGAACCGTTCACGCCCGAATGGAACGCGGAAATTCAGGAAACGCTGGCGCGCCAGCGGACCGCCATGCATCCGCGTCTATTTCCGGAAATGCCGCCGCACAAGTTCATTTGCTTTTATCCCATGGACCGGCGGCGTGGCGAGGACAAGAACTGGTATACGCTCCCTCTCGCCGAGCGCCAGCGGCAGATGGGCGAACACGGCGCCGTCGGCCGCCGCTACGCCGGACAGGTGAAGCAAATTATCTCCGGCTCGATCGGTTTCGACGACTGGGAGTGGGGCGTGGATTTGTTCGCCGACGACCCGCTGGTCTTCAAGAAGCTGATCTACGAAATGCGCTTCGACCAGGTGAGTGCCGTCTACGCGCTATTCGGAACCTTCTACGTAGGTGAGCGCACTCGGGCGGCGGAGATCGTGAAGTTGCTGGCTATTTCTTCGCGCTGAGCGCCAGGCGGCGATTATCCAGCGCGTTGGCGTAAGCCGGGTTAAGGCGGAGCGCTTCATCGAAGTCCGCCAACGCCCGCGCCGTATCGTGCATCAAATAATAGGTGAAACCCCGCGCGTTGTAGGCCAGAGCCAGATCCGGTTGCGCCGCGATCGCCGCACTGAGTTCGTCCACCGCTTGCTGATAGTGGCCTTGATACATCAGTTCGCGTCCGCGCTGATTGTGCAGGGCCGCGGCTTTGGGATCGGTCTGCCGCGCTGCGGTCGCTGCTGGCGCTGGCGTTGCTTCGGACGCCACGGCCGCTGCTGGTGTCGTCTCTTCCGCCACTTCCACGGGGGTTTCCACGACCACGGGAGCCGGCTCCGGTGTCAGTTCGTGCCGCGCCTTGGCTAACACTTCGCTCGCTTCCTCATAACCCGGCTTGAGCTGCAAGGCATGTTGCAGGTCGCTCGCCGCTTTCTCGAATTCTCCCAGCAGAAAATACGCGCTGCCGCGCGCGCACCAAGCCTCGGCGAGCGCCGGATTCAGACGAATGGCCTCGCTGCGGTCGGCGAGCCCTTCGGCGTGCATGCCTAGTGCGTGATAGCTCCCGCCGCGAGCCAGCAGAGCTTCGGGAGATCTTGGCAGCAGACGCACGGCTGCCTCGCGATCGTTCAGCGCTTCACGGTTCCGGCTATCGGCTGCGTACAAAGTTGCACGTGCCAGATGCAATTGAGCATCGTTCGGGGTGAACTCCAGAGCACGCGTGAAATCATCGATGGCCTTGGTTGCCAGCCCCAGCTTGGCGTAAGCCGCGCCGCGCAGCGTCAGAGCCGGAGCGTTGGCTGGGTCAACTCGCAGTACCCGCGTCAAATCTTCGCTGGCCGAGCGGAAATCCCCTGCTTGGCCGAAGGCGTAGCCGCGCTCGAGCAGCGGTTCCACCGCTCCGGGTTCCAGCCGCACAGCTTGATCGAAATCCTCAAGCGCGTCGCGATAACGCCCCAGAGTCACCAACGCCCTGCCGCGCCCCATCCAGGCATCCGGATTATCCAGCCGCAGCTTGATGGCCTGCGTGAAATACGGCAGCGCCTCTTCCGGGCGTCCGATGTTGACCAGTTCGCCGGCTCGCCGTAAGTGATCGCGAGAGGTCGCCGGGCCCATCGCCGGATCGGCCGCGAACCAATACAAAAACACCACAAGCAGGCCGCTCATGGGGATTTTATCGGTAGAAAAACCGCGAAGTATTAGAGCGCGGTTTTCCGCTGGAAACGCCGGCTTACCGGATGCGTAAAGGCGCGGATGGCCATGTCCACCTCATGCACGCCCAGAGCCCGGCACACGCCGTAAAAAATAAGCAGGCCCAAGGGAATGGAGACCGCCAGATCCGCCAGGCGTGCCAGTTGCGAAGCACCCAGCCAGCGTTCCATTCCGTGGCTCGATAGCGCCGTCACGCCCGCCATGGCCAGCGACGCGATCAGAACTCTGCCGATTCCGCCCGCCAGCTCGCGCCCGTGAACTCCGCCAATGCGGCGGCGTAGAATTTCGAACAGCAGGAAGAAACCGAACAGCGCGACCACGGAAGTCGACAGCGCCAAGCCCGCGTGGCCCAAACCGGCGAAGCGGATCATGGTAGCGGCGGTCGCGAAATTAATCACGATGGAGCCGAGGCTCACCAACATGGGCGTGCGCGCGTCGCCCAGCGCATAGAACGCGGGATTCAAAACTTTCAACGCCGCGTAGCCTGCCAGACCGATCGCATAGAACGACAGCGCCACCGCCGTCTGCTGTGTGTCGTAAAGCTGGAATCGTCCGCCTTGATAGATCGCTCCGATAATGGATTTCCCCAGCACCGCCAAGCCTACCGAGGAAGGCAGCGTAAGAAGGAACACCATGCCCAAGGATTTCGATAGCGTGCGCCGGAATTCATCCATGTTGCCGGCCGCCGCGCTGCGCGATATGGAAGGCAGCGTCGCCGAGGCCATGGCGACGCCGAACAATCCCAAGGGAAGCTGCATGAAACGGAAGGCGTAGCTCAGCCAGCTCACCGGGCCATCCATTCCGCGCACCGGATCGATGATGGTGGACGCGAAATTGGTGTTGACCATTACGTTGATCTGCACCGCGGCGTTGCCCAGGATCGCCGGGACCATCAAGCGGAAAATACGCACCAGGCCAGGATGTTTCCAATCGAACGCCACGCGGAAACGAAATCCCAAGCGGTAGAGCGCGGGCAACTGCCACACCAGTTGCAGCGCGCCTCCCAGCACCACCCCGATCGCCATGCCTTCGATGCGCGTCAAGTGCAGAAGCGGGCCGAGCCAGATCCCCAGCACTACGCCGAAGCCCACCGAGCCGATGTTGAAGAAGGTCGAAGCCATGGCCGGGACGCCGAATTTGTTGGATGCGTTCAGCACTCCCATGGCCTGCGCCGCCAGCGCCACCAGCAGCAGAAACGGGAACATGGTGCGCGTCATGCTGACGGCGAGTTCGAATTTGCCCGGAACCGCCGCAAAGCCCGGAGCCATTAAGTGGACCAATTGCGGGGCGAAAATCACGCCCAGCGCGCACACCGCGCCCACCACTAGAATCAGCGCCGTCGCCACCAGGTTCGCCAAACGAGCGGCGGCCTCCTTGCCGCGATTGGCCAGATATTCGGTGAAGGTGGGAACGAACGCGCTCGAAAGCGCGCCTTCGGCAAACAGATCGCGGGTCAGGTTGGGGATGCGGAACCCCAACATGAAGGAGTCGTAGATTAGCCCCGCGCCGAACAAGCGGGCCATCACGCTTTCGCGCAGCAGGCCGGTGACACGGCTCATCAGAACGGCCACCGACACCACGCCCGCCGAGCGGACTACGCTTTCGCTTTGAGCCCCGTGAGACGCGGCAGCAGGCGCCGCTTCGGAGGTCACGCTTCCAGCGGCGGCGTCACTGCCCGTATTGTTCGAAAAAGTGGGCAATCGTCATGATCCCGGCGTAGTAGTTCGCCACTTTATACTTCTCGTTGGGCGAGTGCAATCCATCGTCGGGAAGTCCGAAGCCCATGAGGATGGTGGGAATCCCCAAGTGTTTCGCGAAATCTCCCACGATGGGAATCGACCCGCCGCTGCGAATGAAAACAGTTTCTTTTCCCAGGATATCGCGAAAGGCCTGCGCGGCTATGTGTATCGCCGGGTGATCCGGATTCACCATGATCGCGGGACCCCAACTGAGCACGCGTACTTCGGTTTGAATTCCGGCCGGAGTGTTTTCGGAAACGAACTTCTTGTAGGCCGCAATGATTTTCTCAGGGTCCTGCCGGGGCACCATCCGCATGCTTACCTTGGCGGTGGCCCGCGCCGGGATCACGGTCTTCGCGCCGGCACCCGTGAATCCGCCGGCAATACCGTGGACTTCAAGCGTCGGCCGCGCCCATACACGTTCCAGCACGGAATAGCCGGGCTCGCCCGTGAGCCGCGACGAACCAACTTCATTCTTCAGGAAGTCAGTTTCGTCAAAAGGCAACTGTTCCCAACTGCGTTTTTCCTCGGGCGTGGGCGGCGCGACATCGTCATACATGCCGGGAATTTGAATTCTGCCGTTGGCGTCTTTCATCTTCGCCAGCAGCTCAATCAATCCGAACACCGCGTTGGGCGCGGCGCCGCCGTACACTCCCGAGTGCAGATCGCGGGATGGCCCCCGCGCTTCGATCTCGGTGTAGATGAGCCCGCGCAAGCCGATGCATAATGTCGGCAAGCCTTCCGCGAACAATTCGGTATCGGAGACCAGCGCCACGTCGGCCTTCAGCCGTGCGCGATTCTCGGCCACGAATTTTGCCACCGATTCGCCGCCGACTTCTTCTTCGCCTTCGATCAGAAATTTCAAATTGACCGGCAACGTTCCGCTGGTCGCGAGCAATGCCTCCACGGCTTTGATGTGCATGTACATCTGGCCCTTATCGTCGGCCGCGCCGCGCGCGTAAATGTTGCCGTCGCGCACCGTTGGTTCAAAGGGCGGCGAGATCCATTCGTCAAGCGGATCGGGCGGCTGCACGTCGTAGTGGCCGTAACACAGCACCGTCGGTTTCCCCGGCGCGTGCAACCAGTCCGCGTATACCAACGGATGCTTCGCGGTGGAAATGATCTCGATATTGTCGAGACCCGCCGTCTTCATGCTGTCGGCAACGAATTGCGCGGCGCGCAATACGTCGGGAACGTGCTCAGGTAGAGTACTTACGCTGGGAATACGTAGGAATGCCTTGAGCTCGTCGAGAAGACGCGCCTGGTTTTTTTCTACAAAAAAATTGGTGGCTTGAGACACACACTATTATAGAGCGCCTCACGTAATCTTTCGGCTCTAAGCGTCGTCTCAAATTTATGCGCCTCGACTTTACAATCGAAGTGCCGCGCCCCCGTTTCGTCGTGGTTCACTATCATTTTTTCAAGAATGCAGGAAGCACAATCGAATCCATTTTGGAGCGGGAATTCGGAGAACAATTCGCTGCGCTGCACGGACTTACGGCCGACACGGCGCTTGATAATGAAGAGCTAAGTGCCTTTTTATCAACTCACCGCGACATTAAAGCGGTGTCGAGTCATCATTTACGGTATCCGCTGCCTAATATCAAGAATATGGTGATATTCGACCTATGTTTTATCCGGCATCCGCTCGATCGTTTGCAGTCAATGTACGCTTATTTGCAAAAAGTAAATACAGGCGGCGCACTATGTCAAATGGCGCGCCGCTACTCGGTGGCGGAATTCTTGCGGCATTTGGTGGATGATTCGCCCCATCTCGTCAGCAACGTTCAGGTACTGCAGCTCGCCAGGTCGGGAAAGTTTACGCGCCCAGCGGGTGAAGAGGATTTGAACCGCGCGGTGCAAGCGGTTCGCGGGATGTCGATTCCTGGAGTAGTGGATCTGTTCGACGCAAGCTTGGTAGCCGCCGAATATTTCTTGAGGCCGGCGTTTCCCCAAATCAGACTACATTACACGCGGCAGAACGTCACCGAAGCGCGTCCTGAAACCACACACCGCGAAAAGCGCTACCGCGACCGGTGGGGCTCCGCGGTTTACGAGGACCTCTTCGCTCTGAACCAATTTGATATGCAGCTGCACGCCGCCGCCGTGGACGAAGTGCACGGGCGGCTGGCAGTGGTTCCGCAGGCACAGGAGAGAATCGATGACTTTCGTTCCCGTTGCACTGCCTTGCTGAATTCCGAGGACGGCTTGCACTTGGTCCCCCTGGAAAGCAATCGTGGTTTACGCCGCGCCCTGGGGCAGAAGTTTACGGACTAGTGGAACTCTTTTTGCCGGCTAAAGCGATGGCAGCGCCCGCGCCACCGCCGCCCACCACTGCGACAATGGCTACCTTCGCTCCCGTGGACATCCCTGTTTTAGTCGCCGTTGTCGGCGGCGCTTGCCCCGGCGCCGCGGCCGGTTGATTAGTGGTTGCGGTGGCGGTAGCGCCGCCCGGCTCCGTTTGCGCATCGAGCGCGGCGGCCACACTCAAACAGCCGCCGGTTTGCCGCAACACCACGGAGTTCGCGTTCAAAATCCCGGTGGCGATCGCGATTGCCGGACGCAACGCGCTTACGGTTCCCGTGGCGGTCACACGATTGCCCAGGTTGCTGGCCAGATTATCGCCTCTCACTTCGACAACTTCCTGCGTGTTCTGATCCTGCATCAGATACCGGCCATCCTTGAATAACAAGCACCCTGTGCGCGTGACCACACCGGCCGCGGCGGCTTGCATCCCGAACGTCATCTGCCGTCCCGCCGGCAACGAAGCGAGCAGCAAACCGGCGCGGTTCGCCACCCGCGCGACGCCGCTCAGGGCGGTCACTTCGAGATTGCCGCCGGAGACCCACGCCACCCGCACGCGGCTAGTCCCGTCAGCCCCCCGTATGGAAAGATCCCCGGCGCTCACTTCGTAACTCTCCGGCCCCGCCACTTGTCCCACGCCTCTGCGAAGTGTCAGGTGATTTTCATTCACCGTCGCGCTGGACGCCGAACCCAGTTGAATCTTGACGCCGTTCCGCAGCGCCGCTTGCGAAGACGCGGCTGTGGTTTCGATCTGCGAGCCGTCAAATAAGGTAGCGTTACCCCAGACTTCCGATCGATCCAAAACGAAATGCCCGCTGGCGGTAACCATGCCGATGGCGGCCGTCTTCGCTGGGCTGGGCGCGGCGGCGAAACTACTCGCGGTCAACGCTGCGGCCGCGAACAAGATCCGGGTGTGCACTGATCCGAGTATACTTTTGGTTCGCACGTTCATCAAGCAAAATTATTGCGTCATTCAGATGTATTACGTGAATCGAATTGTCACCGTCGCCGCGTTGTTGACGCTCCTCGTCGCTGCGCTTTACTCGATTCGGTTGGCGATGGCGGACGCGGCGTTTCGTAAGCAGACTCCCCAAGGTGTGGCGCGCGCGCTGGAGATCTCGCCCGATCGCGCCGTTTATCTCTTGTTGCGAGCCCTGCAATTGGAGTACGACGGTATCGATTCGACAGCGCTGCTGGAACGCGCCGCTCGTATCAATCCGCTCTCTTCGGCTCCCCGCATCCGATTGGGACTGGCTGCGGAAACACGCGGCGATTTTCCGCGTGCGGAACAGTGGCTGCTCGAGGCGGCTCGCCTGGATCGCCAATTCGAGCCCCGCTGGACCCTGGTTAATTTCTATTTCCGGCGCGAACGTTTCGATGATTTCTGGAAGTGGATGCGTTCCGCGCTCGAAATCTCCTATGGAGATCGTAGGCTCGCTTTTGATTTATGCTGGCGCGTGACGCAAGACGCGGGCGAAGTGCTGAACCGCGCCATTCCGGCTCAGCATGACGTCCTGGCGGCCTACTTGCACTACGTGATGGATCAGCATCGCGATGCGGCCGGTCCGGTCGCGTTGCAACTGGCCGCGCTGGGAAATGCGGCGGATGTTCCCCTACTCGAAATTGCGTGCGACCTGCTTGTGGACTCCGGGAACGTTGCCGAGGCGCGTGAGTTGTGGAAGCGACTGGGACGCCGGCAGGCCGCCTTGATCACGAATGGAAGTTTCCTCACGGAGCCAACCGGACACGGCTTCGACTGGCGCTTGGCCCATCCGCCGGGCGTCACGGATCTGTCGCTTCCCGGGTCGCATCGCATTTTGTTTTCCGGCAAGCAACCGGAGTCGTGCGAGCCGCTCCGCCAATTCGTCGTGCTGGAACCGGGCAGGCGCTACTCGCTCCGCTGGGAAGCGCGAACCGCCGGATTGGGATCGCCGGCCGGTATCGAATGGCGTGCGGGTGCGACGCGCGGCGATGTCGAAAGCGCGAATGAATGGCGCAGCGGAGTCATGGATTTTACGGCCAGCACTGCGCTGACGCCCATTGCGCTCCGCTATCAGCGGCCACCCGGCGAAGCGCGGGCACAAGGATCAATCGAGATCCGCAACGTGTCTTTAATCGAAAAACGCTGATCGAAAAACACTGATCGAAAAAAGCTAATTGACAAAGCCCGCTTGTTGGAGCGACGGCTGCGGCTCCGGCGCGTCAAAGTGCGTCAGAATACTTTTCACGCGGCCATTGTCGAGCACCACGCCGTAGGGCGGCGAAGTGAATACGAATAGTTTGCGGAGCAATGCCGAATCGGTGGAAGTCTTCGCCACCAGTTTCGTGTCATGCAGGAACGAAGCGGCCCATTGCGGATCGTTGGTGGGCAATCCGATCACCGTCACATCTTTTTTCCAGCCATACGTAGACATGTGCCGCGCCGCTTCCTCGCAGTGGCTGCAGGAAGGATCGTAGAAGAACAGGAAGATGTGGCCTTGGCGAATGTTGTAAGGCTGGCCGTCCACCGCGATGGTTTCAGGAACCTGGATGCCACTCTGATGCATCGTGTTGTAGCCGAAACTCGCGCCCGAAAATACCGCGATCACCACCAGCGCGATCAGCGGGAAGCGCATACCAACGGGCTTGCGCGAAAACCACGCGGCCACCAGCGCGGCGAGCAACATGGCGCCGTCTTCGGCGAACAGCGCCGGGGTCACCGTGCGCTTCAGCCACGGGAAGCAACTGCAATCGCGGCCCACCAGCGCCTGGTAACGCAAGCCGATGTAGCCCATGAACGCGATCAGCATCAGCGCGATGAGCCACGCACCCCAGCGGCGGTAGCGCGGGATCAGCACCAGCAGGCCTCCCAACGTTTCAGCGATGCCCAGCAGGATCACCAGCGGCATGCTGCCCCATACCGGCACCAACAATTGTTCGAACATGGTTTGCACCAGAAACGGGACCACCATTTTGGCGATGCCGGTGGCTAGGAAGATGATGGCGACGGAGATCGCGGCAACGTGGCCAACGATGGTTTTCCAAGCTGGCAGGTCGAAACTGCTGTCGCCTAAGTTGGCGGTCGTGGTAGCGCTCATACCTGCAATTCTAGCCGGATTGGTGGACTCCGTGTCAGAATAGCTGTTTGGCCTTCCGCAAACTGCGAGTCCCCGCATCCAGCGCCAATCTCGGTCCCGCCTTCGACGCGCTCGGACTGGCTTTGGGAATTTATCTGGAGTGCCGCTTCCGCCCCGCCGGCAAACTGAGCATCCGCGTGAGCGGGCGCGACGAATCGTTGATTTCCAGTGGCGAGGACAACCTTATCTGGCAGACAGCAGTGCGGATCGCGAGCGATTCGCAGCAGACGATGCCGCCCATCGAACTGCAAATTGACAATCAGATTCCATTGGGCAAGGGGTTGGGGTCGAGCGCTGCCGCGCTGACCGCGGGCGTGGTGATCGGCAGCGCCATGCTGGGGCTGCGTTGGTCGCGCGGGCGAATCTTGGACGAGGCCGCGCGCATCGAGGGGCATCCCGATAACGTCGCCGCTTGCGTCCACGGTTCGATCGTCGCCAGCGCCACGGATGCCCGGGATGTCACCCACGCGGCGCGCCTCGAATTGCATCCGCGTTTTGCGATTGCCGTGGTGGTACCGGATTTTCTCTTGCCGACGGTGGAGGCGCGGCGCGTACTGCCCCAGAGCTATTCGCGCGCGGATGTGATCTTCAATATTCAACGCAGCGCGTTGTTGATCACGGCCCTCGCCACCGGAGTCACCGACGCCTTTCCGACGGCTCTCGAGGACCGTTTGCATCAACCCTATCGCGCACCCCTGGTTCCGGGACTGGACGAAATCTGCGGGCTTCGCATGAAAGGCTTGCTGGGCTGCGCGCTCAGCGGGGCGGGGCCGTCCATTTTAGTGTTCTATGAGCGGGGCTATGAGCACGTGTGCCAATCCGTGCAACATGTCTTCACCGCGCATGGCAAAGATTCCGAAGTCATCCTGACAGACTTGGCGACCCGCGGTTACGAATTAAGCTGAAGAGGTGCCGACCCCTCAGTCCACCAATCGCCTGGCTCTCGAGAAGAGCCCTTACCTGCTGCAGCATGCCCACAATCCGGTGGATTGGTATCCCTGGGGCGAGGAGGCGTTCGCCAGAGCCCAGCGCGAAGACAAACCGGTTTTTTTGTCAGTGGGATATTCGACCTGCCATTGGTGCCACGTGATGGAGCGCGAGTCGTTTGAAAGCGAAGAGATCGCTCGCGTGTTGAACCAGAACTTCGTGTCGATCAAGGTAGATCGCGAAGAGCGGCCCGATGTCGACCGTATGTACATGTTGTTCGTGCAGGCTTCGACGGGCAGCGGCGGGTGGCCCATGTCGGTGTGGCTGACTCCCGCCCGCAAGCCGTTCTTCGGAGGCACATATTTTCCGCCCGACAACCGTTACGGGCGCCCCGGATTCCGTGCGGTGCTCGAGCAGCTTGCGCAAGCGTGGCGGCAGGATCGGGCGCGCATTGAGGAGTCCGGCGACAAGGTGATCGAGCAACTGCGCGAGTATGCGAGCCTGGGGGCGCGCGCCGAAGGTGCCGGGCGTGAAGTATTAGATCGCGCGTTCCAAGGGTTTCGCCGGATGTTCGATGCCCGCCTGGGCGGGTTCGGCCGCGCGCCTAAGTTCCCCCGTCCCAGCATCCACAATTTTCTGGTGCGGTACTACGCCGGGACCAAGAATGAAGAAGCGCTCGAAATGGTGCTCACCACGCTGCGCGAGATGGTGAAAGGCGGCATGAACGATCAGATCGGAGGCGGGTTTCATCGCTATTCCGTCGATGAGCGCTGGTTCGTGCCGCACTTCGAAAAAATGTTGTACGACCAGGCGCAGCTGGCGGTCTCGTATCTGGAGGCCTTTCAAATCACACGCGACGGGCAATATGCGGCGGCAGCCCGCGGCATCTTTACTTATCTATTGCGCGACATGACGGACCCCGGCGGCGGTTTCTATTCCGCGGAGGACGCGGATAGCGCTCGCGATCCAGCGAATCTGCAGGAAAAAAGTGAAGGCGCGTTTTACATCTGGCGCAAGCAGGAAATCGAGGAGGCGCTGGGCCCGCGCGTGGCCGGAATGTTCTGTCATCGCTACGGTGTCGAGGGCGGCGGCAACGTGGAGGAAGATCCGCACGGCGAGTTTCGGGGCGCAAATATTCTGTATCAGGCGCACGCCGTCGAAGACGCCGCGGAGCGCGCCGAGTTGCAGCAGGCCTCAGCGAAACTGCTGGAGATTCGCTCCCGCCGTCCGCGTCCGCTGCGCGATGACAAGGTGCTCTCTGCCTGGAACGGCATGATGATATCCGCGTTCGCCAAGGGCGCGCAGATCTTGAACGAACCGCGCTACGCGGCAGCCGCGCGCGCGTCCGCGGATTTCCTGCGGCGGCATTTGTGGGATGAGCAGCGCCAGATATTGCTGCGCCGGTATCGTGACGGCGAATCGGCGATAGATGGCTTCCTCGACGATTACGCTTTCTGCGGTCTGGGCCTGCTGGACTTGTACGAAGCCACCTTCGCCGCCCACGATCTCGCCTGGGCAGTGCGGCTGGCGGAGCGCGCTATCGAACTGTTCGCCGACGCCGCGCACGGTGGGTTTTTCAGTGCCACCGGCGATGACGCGCTGCTGCGATTGAAAGACGATTACGATGGCGCCGAGCCGTCCGCCAACTCCGGCATGGCGCTGCTGCTGCTGCGCCTGGCGCGCATGACGGATCGCGCCGATTTTCGCGCCGCCGCCGAGCATACGTTGCGCGCATTTGCATCCCGCATGGAGGAATCCGGGACCGGCGTTCCCCAGATGCTGGTCGCGCATTCGTTTGCTCTCGCGCGTCCGCGAGAGATCGTATTGGCCGGACCGCGCGAGAATCCCGTGATGCTCGAAATGCTGGCGGCCATTCGCCGCTGCTTCCTCCCCGCCGCCGTGGTCATGCGTGGCGAGCAGTCTGCGCGGCCCATGCCCGCGCTCGACGGCGCCCCCACGGCCTACGTCTGCGAGAATTTCGCCTGCAATCTTCCGGTAACCACTGCTACCGCGCTTGCTGAGTTGCTAGAATAACCGCTATATGGAAAGACCTGGAGCAACTACCCTTAGAGGGAACCCCATGACGGTTCTCGGGCCGGAACTGAAAGTGGGCGACAAGGCCCCGGATTTTGAGGCTATCGACAACTCGCTGAAGCCAGTGACGCTCGCCACCACCGGCGACGGCATTCGCATCTTCAGCGTGATCCCGTCGCTCGACACCCCGGTGTGCGACGCGCAAACCAAGCGCTTCGAGGAAGAAACCGGCAAGCTGCCGAATGTGAGCATCTACACGTTCAGCATGGATCTGCCGTTCGCCCAGAAACGCTGGTGCGGCGCCTTCGGTGTGGACCATGTAAAGATGGTCTCGGATCACCGCACCGGTTCTTTCGGCGAAGCCTACGGCACGCTGATTAAAGACCTGCGAATTCACAGCCGGGCGATTTTTGTAGTCGATAAAAACAACAACCTGCGCTACGTCGAGTATGTGAAGGAAGTGGGCGATCATCCCAACTACGAAGCGGCCCTGGCAGCGGCCAAGGCCGTCGCATAATCGCTCGGGACGAGAACCAGCCGCCTGCCCATGCTGCGCATCGCCTACGTTTGCGAGTTCCTGTTGGCGCTGCTCGCGATCACGGTGGTGTGGGGCCAGCTGGGCGGGCAGGATCATCTGGACTTGATGCCGTGGTACCACAAGCTGGTGCTGACGTTCGCGCTGTCATTGGTGATCGTTTTGGGAACCGCCGCGGCCGTGTCGCGGGAGCGGGCCTGGAACGGAGTCGCCATCGCGTGCCTGGCGATCGCCATCCTGATCGCCTGCGCCATGGGCCTGGTGACATACTATTATCACTTGCACGAAGAGGACCAAGACCCTGAAAACACCAATGGCGTGGCGCTGGTCCTCAGCCACCTGACGTCGAGGCGGTTTACATGAGCGACGCGAAATTCGGATCGTGGGTGGTTCCGGAAAGCCCCGTCGACGTCGAGTATTCGCTCATCGTGATCGACGAAATCCGGCAGGTGGTGGCGGACGGTTTTCAGCGCCTCCAGCGCGGCGGCATCGAAGTGGGTGGCGTGCTTTACGGCATGCACCAGGACCGTATTGTAAAAGTGACGGCCATGCGCGCGATCGCTTGCGAGCATGCGCGCGGCCCCACCTTTCATCTCTCCGATAACGATCGCGCGGCGCTGACCGCCCAGCTCGCGCGGGATAAAGAGGACTCGCGTTTGCAGGGCCTGCAAGTGGTGGGCTGGTTCCTGTCGCACACCCGCAGCGACGTTACCTTGCAGCAATCCGATCTGGATATTTACAACGGATTCTTTCCAGAGCCGTGGCAAGTCACCATGGTCGTGCGCCCCGAGCGCGCCGGCGCCATGCGCGCCGGATTCTTCGTGCGCGAGCCGGACGGCAGCATCAAGGGCGAGCGCAGTTACCAGGAATTCAATTTCCCGGATCGCATCGCGGGAGTGTTGGATCGCCCCCCGCGCGACCGGCGGCCTGTAGTCGAGACGCCAGCCGGTCCCGTCCCCACGGCCCGCTACACGGCGCGTCCGGAAGTGAAGGAACCGGTCGAAGCGCCCGCGCCGATCGAATATGAAGTTCCTTTGTTCGGCCAGCCCCCGCGCTCGATTCCGGAATACCCGTCTTATCCCAATACGCGGCGCAAGATACCCTGGGCCATCATCGCCGTGGTCGCCGCGGCCCTCGTTCTGGCCGTGCTGGGGCTGCGTTTCCTGGGTCCGCAGTTGCATGTGGAGCCGCTTTCGCTCGGCGTGCTGGAGCGCGATGGACAATTGCAGATCCAATGGAACCACGCTTCGCAGAGCATCGCCGGCGCCACCAGCGGAACCCTGGATATTGTGGACGGCCCCGATAAGCGCAGCATCCCGCTGAACCACACGGACCTGGCGCAAGGAGGTTTCACTTACGTGCGCAGGAGCGGGGACGTCGAAGTTCGCTTGGCCGTGAACACCCCCGAGGGCGAGCGGATAGAAGAGGCTTCGCGATTCCTGGGCACTGCGCCGCAAGCCGTCGACGCCACCGAACTGGACGTCGTCAAGGTGGAGCGCGATGCCTTGCGCGACGAGGTCATCCGCCTGCGCGGCCAGACCGGCCAGCAAGCAGCGCGCATCCAGCAACTGGAGCGCACGCTAGTGATCTTGCAGAGCCGCTTAGGCATCACCGCAGGCCGCTAAACGCCGCGTTCTCGTCCACACATCCAAGCAAAATGGGGACAGTCCCCAATTTCGCCGCCCTTGCGAAACTTGGGGGCTGTCCCATTTTTGCCCCCCGCGAGACCCCAGGTTTTCCCCGCTGTATACTAACTCTCACCAAGGAGCCCCAATGCGCCCACTCGTCCTAACCCTCTGCGCCCTAACGTTGCTAGCCCAACAACCCAACAACCCCGCCCCCACCACTGAGGTTCTCTACCTAAGCGCCGCCCAAATCACCACCACCGCCCAAGACCTAGCCTCCACCCACCAACTAACCCACCAATTCTTCGCCGAAAAGACGTACAACATGGAAGTCCGCCGCCTAGTAGGCCCCCAACCCATCCTCCTCCACTCCAAGAAAAGCGACTTCATGGTAATCCGCGACGGCGAAGGCACCTTCATGACCGGCGGCGAACTAGTCAACGGCAAACCCGGCGGCGGCGACCCCGGCGACATGCGCGGCGACTCCATCCGCGGCGGCACCTCCCGCGTCCTCAAACCCGGCGACGTAATGTTCGTCCCCGCCGGCCTCCCCCACGGCTTCGTCTCCACCGTCGATCACGTAACGTTCGTAATGACCCGCTACGACACCAAATAGCAAAATACTGCTCTCTACAAGTAATCCGACGCCAACATCCAAGCAAAATGGGGACAGCTCCGGATTTTCGCCGCCCTTGCGAAAACTCCGGGTCTGTCCTATTTTTGCTCCCGAAGGAATGCTGATGCCCCCCGCTCCCGGACCCCCGCAATCTTAGAGCACTGTCCTGGACGAGTCGAGTAGTGTCTGAATAGTTCAGACACTACCAGTCAACGCCCCTACCCGCGCTCCAAGCAAAATGGGGACAGCTCCGGATTTTCGCCGCCTTTGCGAAAACTCCGGGTCTGTCCTATTTTTGCGTCCCGAAGGACCGCTCCACACCCCCGTTACTCCTTCCCCCCCAACCCCAAATGCGCCGCCAACACCGGATCCAGCCTCTCCCCCTTCCCATCCCTCCCCCCACGCGCCAAATAAGCCCGCGCAAAACTAGCCCGCGGAGCCACCACCCCCGCACCCCCGCAGCGATCCTCTCCTCAACCGCCTTCTCGTCCACCCCACCCCCACCACTCTGCGACGTACTATCCACCTGTATTCTCATACCCCGTAAATAACACCCCGTCCCCAAACACACTCCCGCTCAAACACGCATCCCGATAAAGGAAAACCACCTCCGCCAGTCAATAACCAGCCACCCGCACCCCTAGCGCCCCCTAGTTGCCCCACATACCGCTTCTCCCTCCCCGGTTTCCGTCCCCCACCCGCTAATCTGCTCACGATGCCGCGCCACGCCGACTCCGCCCACCTAGACCTAGGCGAAGTCTTCCGCCGAGTCCAACAAGAACTCCTAGCCCAACTCTCCGTAGGCCGCCTCTTCGAACACGCCTCCACCGCCGGAGCCGCCTCCGAACACCTCTGGCTGGAAATGTTTGACCGCTATCTCCCCAAGTCCTACCGCGCCGCCCCCGCCTTCATCATCGATTCCACCGGCCGCCGCTCCCGCCAAATCGACATCGCCATCTTCGACCAGCTCCATTCCCCCCTGCTCTTCCCCCACGCCTCCGGAGTCCACGTCCCCGCCGAAAGCGTCTACGCCGTCTTCGAAGTCAAGCCGACTTTCTCCCGCCAATGGCTCCGCGACGCCGCCGATAAAGCGTCTTCCGTAACCGCCCTCCACCGCACCACGCGCCGACCCAAACCCATCCTCTGCGGACTCCTCGGAGCCACCTCCGTCTGGTCCGAGTCCACCTTCCCCTCCAACCTAACCCGCGCCCTAAAAGCGACCCCTCTAGACATCGGATGCTGCCTAAACCACGGATCATTTGAACAAACCCGGACTCTACAAATCAGTTCGCCCGACGAATCCCTAATCTTCTTCCTCTTACGATTACTAGAACGCCTACGCGCCCGCGGCCCCGCCCCCGAAATCAACCTAATGCACTACGCCGCCTCGCTGCGATCGTTTAAATAAAGCCGGGCCGCTGGCCCTCTTTCGACTGCAAAATGGGGACAGTCCCGGATTTTCGCCGCCCTTGCGAAAACTCCGGCACTGTCCTATTTTTGCCCCACGCGAATTTGCCGATGCCCCCCACTCCCGGACATCCGCAACCCCAGAGCACTGTTCTGGACCGACCAAGAGCATCGGGCAGGCCCAGTTTCAGAAAAGATCTACAAATAGTTCTCCACAAACCGGGCCAAAACCTGCGCGCTAGTGTAGGCAGCATAGCGTTGCGAGGTGTCATCCTTCTTTTCGTCAGCGAAGTCACATATGGATTTAATTACAAATGGAACTGGACGGGGTGCGGGTGCTTCTTCCGCTGCAGCCATTACCCCGTAGGCTTCCATATCTACACCAAGAAGTTTGCGATGCTGCTCGAGAATTTCGGCTGTGACTTGACTGTCGGCCAGAACAGCAGCGCCCGATGCTAACGGTCCGATGTGAATACGCAGTTCAGACGCCGGCTTATCACCCGGCCACCTATTCCGTATTTCATGCAACGCGGAATGATCAGCGCTGAGTAACTTAAATTTCGAGCGCAGGTCCGCTGATAGCTGGATATGGTGTGGATCAACGAGGAATCGCGACTTTCCATCAGCTTCCGCTAGCTTGCCACTACCATAGTCAAACGAAGTGTCGACAACTACTACATCTCCCAGATTGACACGACCCCGAATACCCGCCGCGATGCCGACCATCGCCATATAACGAGGCCGAAATGCAAACGCTAACTTCGTAGCAAGCACGGCGGACGCCGTCATACCCATTCGAGGAGCAGCTGCAGCATACACCAATCGCTTCTTGGCATTCCGGTCATACTCACCTCGGATAACATTCACGTGATCCTTCGCTGGGGTGGTGGCCTCCCAAGACCAATTCAGCATTCGCACACTTGATAGTTCCGGATCATCTAGAGCGCAAACTATTGCCAGGTCACTCTCATAATTTGCTTCAGCTTCAATTTCGCTCCGCTGGGCCGACAGGATATGCTCGATCTTATTCTGCAGCTGAGCTTCCCACTCCTCCGATTCAGGCAGGTAACGAATCACTGACCAATTCCTTTTCTCAAAGATCTTATTCGCAACCTCCTGCAAACTGTCGTAGGCCGTCAATCCGACAATATGATCAGGCACCAAGTAGCAATCGCGTTCGGAAACTTCTTCAAGGAGCATAATGCCACCATCTTTGCTCGCCTCTCGGTCGGGGCGTTCCGGTATAGCTATATCGATAATGAGCAAATCGAACTTATGCTCCATCAGGCGTCGCTTCGCTTGCGCGAGGTCGCTACAATACTCTAAGTTGTCCAGCGTGACATTACTATTCGATGTGAGACATTCACAGACGCGCCTGAGCTTTTCCGGATTATCCTCAACGACTAGGATTCGAAGCACTTGTTCATAGCCTCCGGCCTTTTATGAGCTCGATTTGCTCACTCAATTCTGCCTTCCAGTCCTCGCGCGCGGAATTGTAGTACACAGCGCCACAATAAAGGTCAGGGTATTCGCGTTTTAACTGTCGATCCAACTCCTGGAGCGTGACTGCTTCCTGATGCTCACCAAAGCGATCGAACTGAGTCACAACGATAACGGGTATCCGAATGTCAAGGCGATCCATCTGCTCTAGAATCTCGCGACCGCCGTAAAGTTGTGATCGGCCCCCACTCTCTTCGGCGCCTATGTCAAATGTGGGTATAGTCATATCGAGCAAAACCAAATCGCTGGAGCGATCAAGCACGCCGCGAAGTCCACTGTGATAAGAAGCAGCGACGCCAACTACAACGTCGGCGATTTCCTCCTTCAAGAAGGAGATCAGTTGACCCCGCTTGTTCTCGTCATCCTCGATCAGCAAGACTCGCATCCACGACATTCCTTTTCATCGATATTTCCACCGCAAATTCCTGATCATTTTCGAACCCACACTTCATATCCCGCAAACTATTGAATTCCTCGCCGATAATCTTTCGAATCTTGTGAAATCCACTACCACCCTCCCTGGAAACTGCTTGTTGGTAGTCTCCGCGCTCCATTTCCTCCTTGATCTTAGTAATGCGCGCCCTGGCTTCGGCCGTACGGACTCCGGGAGCTATTTGATTAGTAACACGGATATCTACTGTTTCCTTTGCGGCCCGTATCTGCACCGTCACGGACGGTGAACTGCTTATACCGCAATGCTTGACAATGTTCTCGAACAAAATCAGAAAGACATCAACGAAGCTAACCCATGCCGGGCGGGGATAAACTGGGTCTTCTGAAGTTTCACAAATCGTTCGTAGATTGAACCCTGGATGGAATCGATTAATTGTTTCTTCTGCAACACGTTCCGCGAGGCTCAAGGGAAGAGGATGACTGGACGTCTCAGTTGGGAGCCTAAACCATTCTGCCATGCGATCAAGGGCGGGTTGCATTGCCGTTCGCGCCGAAACGATAACCTTAAGTAGATCACCATCTCCTATCCCATACGTAGATGACGAAATGTCATCCTTCAGTTTCTCCAACAGCCGGTCAAACTCCTTTTTGGCGTCAGTTTGGATAGCGTTCCGAACTCGGGTCAATTTTTCGTCAAGCTGCTTCCATAGGAATTCGATGGCAGTATCAACGAACTCCTCAAACGTTGCCTCGTGAGAGAATGAAGTGGCAATTAGGCGAGCAAGGGCAGGACTCACCCTAAAATCGAATAGACCCCTTTCATTTTCTGTCCTTCGAATCTGGATCCACTCCGTCCGGATTCGCGTCACAAGACCATCAAACTCTTGGGAAAATAAAGCTAGCCTGTGTGCAACCGCATTCTTGACTTTTTCATTCGACGTTAATAATTGTTCCGCCCAATACGTGTTCGGACGATACCGATTCGAACCAGCTTCTTGCTGAGTAATAAGCTTCTCTGCTTCTAGTGGGCTTCGTAAATGTCCTTGTAGTGTTCCGTGCCGAACGCGCTGACTGAGATAGCCGTCGAGCCCATACTGGGTATTAGAAACAAACTCATCTCGCAGGTCTTCGATTAGCGCCTGTAATATGTCGCTCGCTTCGCCCTTCGGAAGCCGCAAGGTTACCACTTCGGTGTCGTCCCCGGCTCGGGCTTTGCGCAATGCCTGCATTACCTCTTGAATCATCTGGTCCACGTTGCTCTCGGCGAAAGTTCGATACCGATTGAAGCTTTCGCGAAGATTCTTGTCCGCTGCCTTCCTAACTCCATCCAAATCGACGTAGATCTTAGAGTCGTTTACTTGTTTGATCCCACCTTGGACGGCTTGACTCGTAGTAATCGCCTTTATCTCTGCCTGGTATTCCTCCGATCTTTCACTATCTAGCTCATTTAGAAGCTGACAGATGGCCACACGTTCATCTTCAACTTCTTGAGAGCTATTAAAGACAAACACACCGCTTATGACCGCCGGAACAAAGACCGCTGGCACGCAAACGCGCCGAAGAAAGTAGAGCAGCTTAGGTCGTTCAAAACGATCGAGTACGTTTGCAAGTTGCGAAGGTCGTGACAAGCCGTGCGCCTGCAACAGTTCTTGGAAAGCTACACGGCGCCTCGCATCGAGTTCAGATCCCTCATATTGGGCATACATATCGAAGAGAATTGCCAACGATACATCCGGGAATAGCTTTCGCCGAAGGCCTTTGTCAATTCGGTTCGCGAGCTCCCTGGTTGAAAGCAAGGGATGCAGGTTGTGGTTGGCAACATAAAGTCCAGTAGCGACTGAAACACACTCTTCCAGGCGATCGAGTGAGATCAAAGATTCTAAGACCACACGAATGGCGCGATTGCGAAAGTATGGAGAGGCTCCAGCATCCGCCGATAACCCGCGGCTAAGTGCGAGTGCCGACTCCGCATCACCTTGGGTTAAGCTCCACTCAGAACGAGCAAGTAAGGCAGCTTCCTTAGAAAGATCAGCGCAGCCGGCAAAGGGAACAGTATCTCCCAATAGTTCCCGGTTATACCGAACTGTTAACGTCTCGCCGAATACGTGTTCGCAACAATCAAGGTACAACTTACCCAATTCTCGGGAGAGCGTCAAAGCATACATTGGATGTAACACTAGGGGAGGAGTCAGAGCCCCCTGCGGCACGTGAGCCGCCTGACGATTTATTTCTCCGCCCGCCTCTTCTCGAAGAAATCCACTAACGGCGTTCGCCCAGGATAGGCCGTCGAAATTCATAGCTACACGCCACAATTCATCGCTACCCTCCGCTGCTCGATCATCCTTAACAAGCAGAGCTTGCATGTGCGCCGCAATTTGCATCCATAACAGATCCGTCTTCGCTGGTATCTCCCCCTGAACGGACGCCGATGCACGAGCTAGTAGGTCAACAAACTCCCACAGTGGAGCTCCGCGCTCGAGCGCATTGCGTGCCGACAAAGCCGCGTCCTTATAGAAACCACCCAGAAACTGTTCGAATGTCGCTTGGCTGACATGCGTTGACAGGCTAGTCCACTTCCCATTCAGGGACGAAGTCAACGAAGTTAGTCGGCGATCCGTTATGCGATCAGACAGTAACCTTAGACCAGGGAGCGCAACCTTCTGGAAAGCCTCCTGGTCGAGGGCGTGTAATTGAGCTGTTAACCCGAGCAGAGCCTCATATAAATCAATCAGGGAACCGGCGTCCTCAAGATTAAGCACCCAGGCACAGTCTTCGGAACTCAGGTACAGTTTTGGAAGGATGTGGAATCTTCCATAGGCTTCTACGTCATCCGTTCCCGGTTGTGCCTCCCTATGACGCTCATACATGCTGCGGAACGATCCTGGACTCAGTGCACTCTCATTGCGAATACTGACATAGTGGACAATAAATTTAACGAATTGATTGGTATTGGATTGCAGAATCGACATGGCGTAGCGCTTTTGCGCCTCGAACCCATCGACCCGCTGAAGTAGCGCCATTCGTAGCTTTATTGCCCAAAGGGACTTTCCAAAATGCTCTTCTACGTGATCCAGAAGCTTAAGAGCTTCCCTTAACTGAGATCCGAGCACTAACTCACTTGCTTCATGAAAATAGACCGCAAATTGACTCAGGCGATCAGCGTGAAGTGCCACGCGCGAAGCCGCCCAAAGAAATTCATCTTCAGGAACCAAAGCGGAAAGCGGTGGCATTCGACGAAGTTCCTCAATAGACGACGGAAAGTTAGAACTCAGTATCCGCTGGCCACCGGGAGCCGCCGACTCAAGCCAGCGAATCACCGCCGAATACGTCAGGGGAGAAAGAAGCTTTCGCTCTCTAGAAACGCCAATCAGTGGGATCTTCGCTCCACGAGCAGCGTTTTTGAGCTGCTGAAGTTCTCGCTCTACGTCACTAGTTTCAGTTCGCCTGGAGGATTTTTTTTTCATCAAAACCGGCAAAACCTAACGAATTAGGAAGGCTGATTATAGCAAGAACTCATCCCTACTCGTCCTAAAAGCAAAAAGCCCCCAGCTTCCGCTGGGGGCTTTCTAATTTAATCTGGGCAACGTCCTACTCTCCCACACACTCGCGCGTGCAGTACCATCGGGGCTGAGAGGCTTAACTTCCGTGTTCGGGATGGGAACGGGTGGATCCCTCTCGCTACAGTCACCCAAAACTTGGTTTGATTTCAAAGAGCGGCCCAAAGGGCGCGACTCTCTGACTTGAATATTGACGGGCTGCCACAATTTTAAAACTATGAGCACTACAAAATTGCTTAACTAAAAACTTTCTGTTTAACGCGTTCCGCCTTGCAGCGGCCCGCGTAATACTACCCTGTATCCACAGTAAAATTTTATGGTCAAGCCGAACGGGCTATTAGTAACAGTCAGCTCAACGCATTGCTGCGCTTACACATCTGTCCTATCAACGTGGTCGTCTTCCACGGCCCTTCTTAGCTTTCGCTTGGGAAATCTCATCTCGAGGAAGGTTTCGCGCTTATATGCCTTCAGCGCTTATCCCGACCAGACTTCGCTACCCAGCTATGCCACTGGTGTGACAACTGGATCACAAGAGGTCTGTTCAACCCGGTCCTCTCGTACTAGGGTCAACCCCTCTCAAATTTCCTGCGCCCACCACAGATAGGGACCGAACTGTCTCGCGACGTTCTGAACCCAGTTCACGTACCGCTTTAATAGGCGAACAGCCTAGTCTCCTTGATAAGGCCGGCCCTCCGGGCCTCGTCGAACCCCCGGCGCTCAAAAACGCTACTCCGCTGGTTCTTGCAACCCCAGATGTGACGCCAGCACTGGGTCTAACTTCTGCCCATTCCCGAGCGTCCGCCCGCGAGCAATGTAAGCCCGCGCGAAATTCGAACCCCGCTCCAACACCGCCAGCGGATTAGCCGACGACGGCTCAGCACTGCGCAAATCCGGCGACAGAATCTTCACTCCATCCATTTCAGGTAAGTAACTCATGCCACGGTGATATCACGTCTCACGATCCAGCCGATCTGACCACGCTGCCATATACGTGAAGTCACTGACTTTAGACATCCGCCAAATTTGTAAATTGCCGCCAACTTACCTATTGCGGATGTTGCCGAAGTGACTCCGCGCGCAACAACACACTCCCTTCAGTAACCACGGTGTCTCCCTGCGTCAATCCCTCCAGCACGCCGAAGCCCCGTCCGGTCTCCTCGCCGATCCTCACCGCTCGCTGTAAAAACCGTCCCTCTTTCAACGACACCGGAAGATAAACAACGCTGCCGGATGCCATCGCTTGGATTGCCCCTTTCGGAACGATGACCACCTTCCCCGCCTGCACATTTGTGAACGTGAGATCCACATACATACCCATCCGCAAAGCGAGTCCCGGATTCTGAATCGTCACTCTCACCTTCGCCGTTCGCGTCTGCGAATCTACGCGCGGCTCGATATAATCCACCACTCCCCGGTAAATTCGCCTCGGATACGCCGGCGTCGTAATGGTTGCTCTGCTCCCCGCCCGAACCACGCCGAAATCATCCTCCAGCACACTGCCTTCAATCCACACGGAGGAAAGGTCTGTCACCGTCAACAAGTCCTGCCCTACCCCCACCACTTGTCCCAAATTCACGCTCCGCGTCGTAACGATCCCGTCGATCGGCGACGGCACTGGAATATACGCACTCGGAGTCTGTCCCGAATTCAACAACTCGATCTTCCCGTCTTCCATTCCCAACAGAATCAATTTCTGCCGTGCCTCCTGCACATGCGCCGCATGAACCCGATGATCGGCTTCCACTCTTTCGAGTTCCTCGCGGCTGGCCGCACCGATTCGCACCAGTTCCTGCGTGCGTTCCAATTTCTTGTGTTCTACGTCGAGTTCGGCTTCGAACCCCACGAACGCAGTCTGCGCTTCCGACAGATCCCGGCTGAACACCTGTGCGATCGGTTGCCCGCGCTTGACGCTTTGCCCGAGTTCCACCGAAACCTGCGTCACCACGCCTCCCGCGATAGGCGTCACGTGCACTTCACGGTATGCGTTGGGCTGAACCGTCCCTGGAACCCGAATCTCGGTACTCATCGTGCCGCCCGTCACTTTTCCAAACTGAAGATGCATGCGACCCAGAGACTCGACGGGAACAGTAACCTCAATCTCCTGACGCTCTGCAGGCGCCGCCGGAAATGCAGTCGCAGGAGGCACAGAACTCGCGGCAATTCGCTGCGCTTTCGGCGTCGAAAATAGCATCCCGCGCTGCGCCAGCCACCCACCGGCCCCCACGCCTACGATCAGAATTGCTACACCCGCCAGCCAACGCCAGCGCCGCGCCCTATTGCCCTTGGGTTGCATCATTTTCCCCCCAAAACTGCCGCAGTTCTGACCCGCACCGAAGCCTGATAAGCGCGGTTCAAAGCTTCCGTATAACCGGTCTCAACATCGATAAAGCGCCGTTGCTCCGCGATGACATCCAGCAATTGCGTGCGCCCCAGTTCGTAAGTTTTGCGAATCACATCCAAGTTTTGACTCGCCTGATCCCGCACACCGCGGCTGTAGATATCCAGACTCTCTTTGGCTTTTGCCTCCACCAGAAATGCCGCGAGAACTTCACGCGTCACGATCAGTTCCATATATTCGCGCCGCCTCCGTGCCTCCTCCATCTGCGCCACCGCAGTCTGAATGGCGCCTTCATTGCGATTTCTTACAGGCAGCGTGACCGACACCCCCGCTCCGATCGAATGAAACACACCCTGGATCGGCCGCACTTGTCCAGCGTCATTCAATCCGTTCAAGTCAAAGCTGGAGTCCATACGCTGATAGTTGGCCGAAACACTCGCATCCGCCCTGCCCTCCGTTTGGGCTTGCTTCACTTTAGCGCTCGCGACTTCCTCCGCCGCTCGCGCCGCCAACAGATCCGGCCGCGTAGCCAGAGCCCTTTGAATGGCCGCATCCTGAGTCACTTCGAGCGCCTGTGACTCCAGCGCGCCGCGCAACTGCAACGGCTCCTCCGCTTTCATTCCGATCAGACTCTTCAACTCCAACAAACTCACTCCCACAGTTGCCTCGAAATCCACGCGCCGCGAGTCGATCCGGTTTACTTCCACTCGCAACAGATTCGCGTCCAGCGGCGGCGCCGCGCCCTGATCCGCCCGAGCCTGCGTCAGTCCCAGCGCGTCCTGATTCAGTTTGAGCAGATCTTCAATCACCTGCAAATTCCGCAACGCGGCCAGCACCTCGCCAAACTTGGCTTCCACTTCCCCGCGGACTTGGCGTTCACGCTCCATCCGCTCAAAATCCGCCGTGCGGATTCCACCCGCCGCCACCTCCATGCGCCGCTCCCGCCGATGATACAACTCCAAAGGAAGTGATCCCCCTAACAAAATGGTGTTCTGCGGGCCTCCCACTTCTTTCGATCCACTCAACTCCGCCGAAGGATTGGCACGCAACCGCGCCTGCGTCAGGCCTCCCCGCGCCGCCTCCACCTGTTGCTGCGCCGCCAGAATGTCGCCGTTTCGCTGCAATGCGATGGCAACCAGTTCCTCTGCGGTGCGCCCATGAACCAGATCGACGATACCTTGGCTAGCCCGCTGCCCCCATAACGGAACCACCACGGCCAAAACTAACAACGTTCTTTTCATCGTGGTCACCGCACACTGCTATGAAAGGACGTGCTTCCCCGCCCGGCCGGACCGTCCCATCGCACATCGACCGCAAACGACCCACTCATCCCGAAATCGGCCTTGACAACATATTGCCCGGGTTTCCCCGCCGGTGAGATCTCAATCGGAGCCACCATCGGCGCCATCCCCGGCATCGCCATCGAGGCGCTCAGCATAATAGTCCCCACATCCACAGGTTGCTTGGTGCTGGCCGAACGGAACGCGATCACAAAAGTATTCTGCCCTTGCGCCAGCTCTCCTTTCTCGTTCGAGAGTGTGATCACCATGTCTCCCGCTGTGTGCGATTCAATCTCCTTGGTCGCCGGAGCATTGCTGCTGCCGCACGCGCTCAGAACCACCACCGCTACAATAAGTCCGCAAATGCCGATCTTCATTTCCCATCTCCTTGGTTTAAAGTTTTCCGAAGTTCTCTTTCCCGCAGCCACAAAAAAATAACGGGAGTCACAATCAATACATGTATAAGCGAGCTAACCATTCCGCCCAACACGGGCGTCGCGAGCGGCTTGATCACTTCCGCGCCCACCCTCTGGCTCCACATAATAGGCAGTAACCCGGCGACGATAGTCGAAACCGTCATCACTTTCGGCCGCAGCCGCAGCAGCGCTCCATCCATCACCGCCCCCCGAAGATCGCTCAGATTGAATTCGGTGCCTCTTTCGTTCTGCCGCCTAGCCACCGCCTCTTCGAGATAAATCACCATCACCATTCCCGTCTGCACCGCCGTACCGAATAGCGCAATGAAGCCAATCCACACCGCCACGCTGAAGTTGTAGCCCAATAGATAAAGCAGATAAACGCCCCCAGTGAGCGCAAAAGGAACCGCCATTAGCACGTGAGCCGCCTCCAGGAAGGACCGGTAGGTCACAAACAATAAAATGTAGATCACGCCCAGAACAATCGGGAACACCACCAGCAAACGCTTGCGCGCGTGCTCCTTGTTTTCATACTGGCCGCTCCACCCCAAGTAGTAACCCGCCGGCAGACTGACCCGTTGCAAAATAGCCGGCTTCGCTTCATCCACGAAGCCTCCGATGTCGCGGTCGCGCACGTTCAGCAGAACCGACACCACCAGCAGCCCGTTTTCACTGTTGATCATGGCGGGCCCGCTCGATGGTTTCACCGACGCCAAGCGCCCGAGCGGAACCTGCCCTCCATCCGGAGCCGCCACCAGAATATCGTTCAGCCCGTTCACATCCTTCCGGTACTGCGGCGCATAACGCACCCGCACTGGAAAGCGCTTCCGTCCCTCAATGGTCGTCGTCAGGTTCCTTTCGCCAATGGCGGTTTCGACAACGTCCTGAATGTCCCCCACACTGATCCCGTAACGGGCCGCTGCCTGCCGATCGATCTGAATGTCCGTGTAAAGCGCGCCCGTCACCTGTTCCGCATATACATCGCGTGCTCCCGAAACGCTCCGCAGCACCTCCGCGATCTCCCGGGCCTTTTGCTCCAACGTTTTGAGATCGGCGCCGAAAATCTTGACTCCCAATTCCGAGCGGATACCCGTGCTCAACATGTCGATCCGGTTGATGATGGGCATGGTCCAGATATTTGCCACTCCCGGAATCGCCACCGCACGGTCCATATCGGATTTCAGCTTCTCGATCGTCATCCCCGGCCGCCACTGCTCGCGCGGCTTGAGATGCACGATGGTTTCCGTCATGTTCAACGCCGCCGGATCGGTCGCGCTATCGGCTCGCGCCACTTTGGCCACTACCGACGCGACCTCTGGGAACTTTTCAATGATTTGATCCTGCCGCAACGCGATTTGCGTATTCTCACCCAGCGAGATGCTGGGATCGGCAATCGGCATAAACATCAAATCGCCTTCGTTCAAGGGCGGCATGAACTCGCTGCCGATTCGCGTGCTGACAAACACCGCGCCACCAAAGAGAACCAACGCAATCCCCAGCGTGATCGCCCGGTGCCGCAGTGCCCCACGCAACACGGGCTGGTAGATAAACTGCAGAGCCCGCATCACTGGGTTATCCTGCTCGCGATGCACTTTGCCCCGCAGTAACAACGTGCACAGCACCGGGACTAACGTTACCGAGATCACAGTCGCGCAAGCCATCGCCGCCGTCTTGGCAAAGGCCAGCGGCCGAAACAGCTTGCCCTCCTGGCCCGTCAGCGCGAATACCGGTATAAACGCCAGCAGAATAATCGCCATCGAAAAGAAGATGGGACGCCCCACCAGCTTGGTCGACGCCAGCACCGTTCGCCACACCGCACGCCGGTCGCTCGGATCAACGCCCGCTTGCTCTATATGCCGGAACGCGTTTTCCGTAACCACAATGCCCGCGTCCACCAGCACGCCAATAGCGATCGCGATCCCCGCCAGAGACATAATGTTCGACGTGACATTTAAGTAGTAAAGAATCAAAAACGAGCTCAGCACCGCCAGCGGCAGCGGCAGCGTCACGATCAGAATGCTGCGGAAATGCGCTAGAAAAATGATGTGCGCCAGCGTCACCAGCAGAATCTCCTCGAGCAACGCCCGCCGCAGCGTATCGATGGTGTTATCAATCAATTCCGACCGGTCATAAAACGGCACGATCTTAACCCTAGCCGGAAGCCCCGCCTGCAAGTCTTGAATCTTGGCCTTCACCCGGTCGATCAGCTCCCGCGGATTCACCCCCGACCGCGCCACCACCACGCCCCCCACCGCCTCGCGCCCGCCTTTTACCAGCGACGCCACCCGAAACGCATTGCCGATACTCACATTCGCCAAGTCGCGGACATAAATCGGCACGCCCGCTTTCGCGCCCACCACGATGTTTTCAATATCCGCCACCGATTGAATCAGCCCCAGCCCCCGCACAATCGACCACGACCCGTTCGACTCCAAAACATTCCCGCCCACATTCTGATTGCTGCGCATCACCGCATCCACCAGGCGGCTCAACGGCAGGCCATAGGTGCGCAGCCTGTTCGGGTCCACATCGATCTGGTATTGCTGCACCTCTCCGCCCACGCTAGCCACTTCCGCCACTCCCGGCACGGAATTCAGCTGATAGCGAATGAACCAATCCTGCAGCGTGCGCAGCTCCCGCAAATCACGTCCCCCGCCCTCCACCGTGTACCAGAAGACGTGTCCCACACCCGTCGCATCCGGCCCCAACGTGGGCACCACTCCCGGAGGCATCTGCTTGCTCACTAGATTCAACCGCTCCAACACGCGAGTGCGTGCGAAATACAAATCGACGTTATCCTCGAAGATCACGAATATCATCGAGAACCCAAACGCCGAGCTAGACCGCACCACCCGCACCCCCGGCAGCCCTTGCAGGCTGGTCGTCAAGGGATACGTAACCTGATCTTCGACTTCTTGTGGACTCCGCCCCGTCCAATCCGTAAAGACGATGACCTGGTTATCGCTCAAATCCGGAATCGCATCCACCGGGCTCTGCGTCAGCGCCCAGTATCCCCACCCTGCGATACCCAAATAGAACGCAATAACCAAAAAACGATTTCGAAGTGAAAACTCGATCAGACGATCGATCACGACTCTCCTCCCGCACCAAACACTACACCCAAGAATTATTTGTGGAGAAAAGAGAGAGCTAGATCAGCAGCGCCGCGCCCATGACCGGGATGTCAGGAGGCGAACCCGCCGTAGGATCAAACTCAATGGCAGCCCGAGCCTGGCTGCGTGCGAGCTCGATCAAATCCGTGGCCGGCACCGAAATATCCGCCAACCGCGCCGCGACATCCGAATGCGAGTGCGCCGCCGAAGATCGCTCGAGCGGCATCGTTTGGCAGTCTTGCGGAGTCGTTTGCGATCCCGCATGATCGGTGGATTTCTTCGCCGGGTTCTTGCAACGCTGTTGCTCGCAACAGTGCCCTTTGCTTGCGGGCAACATAAAGAACTGTTGGCAAGATATGCACCCGCCCCACAAGTAACTGACCACAAGCAGAAGCGACCAACACGAATTTGAAAAAGCGCCGTACACTACGTTCTTACATTCAGAGTAACGGAAGGCGTCCTTAAACGCAAAAAGCCCCCAGCTGGAGTTTATCCTCCGGACTGGGGGCTTCTTAATTTATTCTGGGCAACGTCCTACTCTCCCACACACTCGCGCGTGCAGTACCATCGGGGCTGAGAGGCTTAACTTCCGTGTTCGGGATGGGAACGGGTGGATCCCTCTCGCTACAGTCACCCAAAACTTGGTTTGATTTCAAAGAGCGGCCCAAAGGGCGCGACTCTCTGACTTGAATATTGACGGGCTGCCACAATTTTAAAACTATGAGCACTACAAAATTGCTTAACTAAAAACTTTCTGTTTAACGCGTTCCGCCTTGCAGCGGCCCGCGTAATACTACCCTGTATCCACAGTAAAATTTTATGGTCAAGCCGAACGGGCTATTAGTAACAGTCAGCTCAACGCATTGCTGCGCTTACACATCTGTCCTATCAACGTGGTCGTCTTCCACGGCCCTTCTTAGCTTTCGCTTGGGAAATCTCATCTCGAGGAAGGTTTCGCGCTTATATGCCTTCAGCGCTTATCCCGACCAGACTTCGCTACCCAGCTATGCCACTGGTGTGACAACTGGATCACAAGAGGTCTGTTCAACCCGGTCCTCTCGTACTAGGGTCAACCCCTCTCAAATTTCCTGCGCCCACCACAGATAGGGACCGAACTGTCTCGCGACGTTCTGAACCCAGTTCACGTACCGCTTTAATAGGCGAACAGCCTAACCCTTGGGAGCTTCTACACCCCCAGGATGCGATGAACCGACATCGAGGTGCCAAACCGGAGCGTCGATGTGAACTCTTGACTCCGATCAGCCTGTTATCCCCGGCGTACCTTTTATCCGTTGAGCGATGGCCCTTCCATTCAGAACCACCGGATCACTATGTCCTGCTTTCGCACCTGCTTGACTCGTTGGTCTCGCAGTTAACCTGGTTTATGCCATTGCACTCGAAGGAGGATTTCCAAACCTCCTGAACCAAGCTTTGAGCGCCTCCGTTACTATTTAGGAGGCGACCGCCCCAGTCAAACTACCCGCCTACCAATGTCCTTCATCCCGATAAGGGACGTAAGTTAGAATCACAGAATGCTCAGGGTGGTATCTCACTGGTGGCTCCTCTGAAACCAAAATCCCAGATTCAAAGCCTCCCACCTATGCTGCGCAGAGCACCCCATAATTCATTGATAGGGTATAGTAAAGGTGCACGGGGTCTTTCCGTCTTGTGGCGGGCATCCGGCGTCTTCACCGGAACCACAAATTCGCCGGGCGGCATGTTAAGACAGTCGTCAGATCGTTACGCCATTCGTGCAGGTCGGAACTTACCCGACAAGGAATTTCGCTACCTTAGGACCGTTATAGTTACGGCCGCCGTTCACCGGGGCTTCAGTTCACAGCTTCGCCTTGCGGCTAACCGCTCCCTTTAACCTTCCGGCACCGGGCAGGCGTCAGCCCCTATACGTCGTTTTCGACTTTGCAGAGACCTGTGTTTTTGTTAAACAGTCGCCTGACGTGCTTTGCTGCGACCCCCATTGCTGAGGGCACTCCTTATCCCGAAGTTACGGAGCTAATTTGCCTAGTTCCTGAACATACCATCACCCGAGCGCCTGAGAATACTCATCTCGTCCACCTGTGTCGGTTTGTGGTACGGATACGGCCGTTCTCCTTAGCGGATTTTCCTGGCAGACAGTCGGGCGGATTTCCCCTTCCCAACCTCGCTTCACTCTGGAGTTAAACCATTACACCCAGAGCTTACGCGCTGCGTCCCCGCATCGGTCTTGATCGAACGTTCGTAGTCACGGAATGTTAACCGTGTGTCCATCGGCTACGCCTTTCGGCCTCACCTTAGGCTCCGACTAACCCTGAGCGGATTAACCTTTCTCAGGAAACCTTAGACTTACGGCGACCAGGGTTCTCACCTGGTTTTTCGCTACTTATGCTGGCAGAGTCTCTTCCTAACGATCCAGTGCTGCTCTCGCTACACCTTCACATCAGTTAAGAATGCTCTCCTACCACACGCTAGATAAATCTAGCGCATCCATAACTTCGGTACCATGCTTGAGCCCCGTTGGATTGTCGGCACCGACCCACTCGACCAGTGAGCTATTACGCTTTCTTTAAAGGATGGCTGCTTCTAAGCCAACCTCCTGGCTGTCTGAGCGAATCGACTTCCTTTCCCACTTAGCATGAATTTAGGGACCTTAGTTGATGGTCTGGGCTCTTCCCCTTTTGACGACGAAGCTTAGCCCCCGCCGTCTGACTCCCGCGCTACTCGTTTACGGCATTCGAAGTTTGGTTGAATTCGGTAACCTGGGAAGGCCCCTAGTTCATCCAGATCTCTACCACCGCGACGGACCACGCGAGGCTAGCCCTAAAGCTATTTCGGAGAGAACGAGCTATCACGGAATTTGATTAGCCTTTCACCCCTACCCTCAGCTCATCCGAGCTGTTTTCAACCAACACCGGTTCGGACCTCCATCCGCTGTTACACGGATTTCATCCTGGCCAAGGGTAGATCATCCCGCTTCGCGTCTTATCCCAGCGACTGAACGCCCTATTCAGACTCGCTTTCGCTTCGGCTCGCTTAAAGCTTAACCTTGCCACTGAGATAAACTAGCCAGCTCATTATTCAATAGGCACGAGGTCAGGCATTCCGCTTGCGCGGCATAGCCCTCCCACTGCTTGTAGGCATGCGGTTTCAGGTACTATTTCACTCCCCTCGCAGGGGTACTTTTCACCTTTCCCTCACGGTACTTGTTCACTATCGGTCGCAAGAGAGTATTTAGCCTTACCGGATGGTCCCGGTAGATTCCCGCAGGGTTCCACGTGTCCCGCGGTACTTAGGAGCCACTTGAAAGAGGATTGCATTTTCATATACGGGGCTGTCACCCTCTATGGCCGGCCTTTCCAGACCGTTCTATTAACGCTCACCTATCCCTCGTTTAACCGAGCAATCTGTCGGGCTTGGAAGCCCGACCTACTGCTAGATTATTGTGGTCCTGCAACCCCGGACTCTCCTTGCGGATCGTCCGGTTTAGGCTGTTCCGAGTTCGCTCGCCACTACTATCGGAATCACGGTTGTTTTCTCTTCCTAGGGGTACTGAGATGGTTCACTTCCCCCCGTTCGCTTCCTACGACTATGTATTCATCGCAGGATATCCAGTGTTCGCACTGGATGGGTTCCCCCATTCGGAAATCCCCGGATCATAGATTGCTTGCATCTTCCCGAGGCTTATCGCAGCTAGCCACGTCCTTCATCGCCTTCTTGCGCCAAGGCATCCACACGCATGCCCTTAGTAGCTTGACCATAAAATTTACTCTAAACACAGAGTAGTATTCACTTCTTTAGCGCTACCGGCCACCAGATATTGGCTTCCTGGTGACCTTTTGCAACTTTGTAGTTGCCCGTCAATATTCAATTGTCAAAGATCGTTTTTGCCGATCGTGCGCAAAAAACTTGTTTTGGTGGGCCTGGATAGACTCGAACTATCGACCTCGCCCTTATCAGGGGCGCGCTCTAGCCACCTGAGCTACAGGCCCATTTTCTGAACCGCGCACAACGCTGATAAACCGCTGTGCGCTCCAGAAACCTGCGGCCGTGTGCCCGAAAGCCTGGTGGAGCTGGTCGGGATCGAACCGGCGGCCTCCTGAATGCAAATCAGGCGCTCTCCCAGCTGAGCTACAGCCCCGGAAAAAATTTGAATCGAGGCCAGTTGAACGCGGCTTTCCAGCACAGTGGGATCCGAAGCTTGGAATTCACGTGACTTGAAGTCGCG
>JADMIO011101898.1_pt1 | contig 73316 bp, 67 predicted proteins | sample 8958161 | NCBI WGS metagenome assembly JADMIO01 (sample SAMN16585339, study PRJNA669376) | soil metagenome | isolation source: Crop rotation soil | place: USA: Cullars Rotation, Alabama | collected 2011
GACAACTTGTCCACGTGGAATTCTAAGCTTAGGATCCCAATGTGCTGGAAAGCCGAAGGTTGCGACCAGGCGATCGGTGCGCGAGCGCACCAGCGGCCGCGAGAGCTCCACCCGTCCGACCTCGTGCGAGCCGTCGATCTCCAGCGGCAGGTCGCTGTCGATGTCGAACTGGGCGTCGCCGTAGCTGAAGGCCAGGCGCGTGCCGGTGAAGTCCACCGGCACGCTGTAGGAGACGTAGCCGTAGCGCAGCAGGTGATCCTCCGAGATCATGAACAGCGCCTGCAGCTGATCCTCGACCCGCAGCGGGTTGTTGAGCGTGCCGGCGACCGAGTAGCGGAAGCGGCCGATGTTCTCGCGGCCGTAGTTGTCCACCGTTGCCGAACCCTCGAAGTGCCGTTCCGTCGCCTGGACCACCACGTCGGTGGTGCCGTAGACGTCGCCCGGACGCAGGATCGCCTTGGTGGTCAGCCCGGGCAGCTCGTTGAGCACGTTCAGTCCCGTCGCCAGGGTCGAGCCGCGGTAGACCGTGCCTTCGTGGACGCCGGGCAGGTAGTCCTTCATCGATTCCGGGCGGTACCACCTGGCGCCTTCGACCGCGATCCGGCCGACCACGCCTTCGATGACCTCCAGCCGGACCACGCCCGAATCCACCTTCTGGGCCGGGACGTTGACGGTGGCCAGCGAGTAGCCCTTGGCGACGTAGAAGGCGGTGACCTTGTCGGCCGCCTCGTAGATGTCGAACAGGGTGAGCGGGCGCCCGGTGAAGCTGGCGACGATGCCGCCGAGCTCGGCGGAGCTGATCAGGGTATTGCCGTAGAAGTCGAACTTGCGGACCGGGACCGCCTTGCCGCCCTTGGCGGTCGCCGCCGCGGGCGAGGACCGCTCGATCTTCGCCGGTGGGACCGGCTGCTGGACCGCCGGTGGCTTCTTCTGGACCTGCCCGACGCTGCCCGGGGTGGTCTGCGCGGCGACGCCGCCTGCCCACAGGGTGAGAGTAAATCCGGTCAAGACGCCTGCCCGAAATCGTTGCATCCGGAATGCCCCCGTCCTCAGCAGACTCTTGGTATGCGGCGACTATAGCCAAGGGGGCCCATCGGGCCAACCACTTGAGTGACACAGTTCGCGTGATTCGGCAGGTTCGCGGCGGCCCTGGCGCGGCTCCGCCTCCTGCAAGAAACACGATCCACCGCCCAAATCGGCCACGACCCGGCTATCATTCCCCATCGGCTTCACCGGCCGCGCGAGAGACCGTCGTCCCGTTCACCCGGGGCGCCGGCGCCGAAGGCGCAACTCACGCTCGTCAATCGCTCAGGCAACAGGGAGCGCGTCCGGTCGGGGTTCTCGGCGAAGCAGCGGTCTGGGCTTCGTCGTCGACCCGGTGCCGACTCTGGAGAGCGTCCGTGTCGCGCCGATGTCGAAGGCGGGCTTCGGACCACCGATGGGGCAGGGAGGGGGCGCCGCAGGCGTCGCTTTCCGTAACTCTCAGGTCCGGGCCTCGCGCCCGGGTGGACAGAGGAGCGATCGCGGCACGTCAACGCACCGGGATCGCATGCTCAAGAAAACTGCTCTTCACGCCGAACATCTCGCGCTGGGCGCTCGGCTGGTCGACTTCGCCGGCTGGGAGATGCCGATCCAGTACCGCTCGCAGCTCGACGAGCACCATGCGGTGCGCTCCGGCGCCGGCATGTTCGACGTCGCCCACATGTGCGCGGTGGACGTGCACGGTCCGCGCACCCGCGAATTCCTGTCGCGCCTGCTGGCCAACGACGTCGCCAAGCTGACCGTCCCCGGCAAGGCGCTGTACACCTGCATGCTGCGGGAGGACGGCGGCACGATCGACGACCTGATCGTCTACTTCCGCGCCGACGACTGGTTCCGCATCGTGGTGAACGCCGGCACCGCCGACAAGGACGTCGCCTGGTTCGAACAGCACGCGCTCGCGTTCGGCGTCGAGATCCGCCGCCGCAACGACCTCGGCATTCTCGCGGTGCAGGGACCCGAGGCGCGGACCAAGGCGAGCGAGGCGTTCCCGCCGGCGCTGCAGGCGCTGGCGCTGGCGCTCGAGCCGTTCAGCTCGGCGCTGCTCGACGACTGGTTCGTCGGCCGCACCGGCTACACCGGCGAGGATGGCTTCGAGATCATCGCGCCGCACACCTACCTGGTCGACGTGTGGCACGCGCTGCTGGCGAAAGGCGTGACGCCGTGCGGCCTGGGCGCGCGCGACACGCTGCGCCTGGAAGCGGGGATGAACCTGTACGGCCAGGACATGGACGAATCGGTCGGTCCGCTGGAGTCCGGCCTGGGCTGGACCGTGGCGCTGACGCCGGGCCGGGATTTCGTCGGCCGCCCCGTGGTCGAAGCGCAGAAGGCCGGCGGTGCGCACCGGCGCCTGGTCGGCCTGGTGCTCGAGGGCCGCGGCGTGATGCGCGCGCACATGCCGGTGCGCTTCGCCGATGGCGTCACCGGCGAGACCACCAGCGGCGGTTTCGCGCCGACCATGAAGCAGTCGATCGCGTTCGCGCGGGTCGGCCCGACCGGCGAGAAGGCCTGCGAGGTCGAGATCCGCGGCCAGTGGGTGAAGGCGAGGGTGGTGAAGCCGCCCTTCGTCCGCAACGGCAAAGTCCTGGTTTGAATCAATTCGTGGAACCGTAGGGTGCGTTGAGCGAAGCGAAACGCACCACAGCCGAATCTCTTGGAGAAGCAGACATGAGCAACATCCCCCCGAATCTGAAATACGCCGCCTCCCACGAGTGGGTCCGCAAGGAAGCCGACGGCACCGTGACCATCGGCATCACCGATCACGCGCAGGGCGCGCTCGGCGACCTGGTGTTCGTCGAGGTTCCGAAGACCGGCCGCAAGGTCACCGCCAACGAGGCGTGCGCGGTGGTCGAGTCGGTGAAGGCCGCCTCCGACGTCTACGCGCCGATCGCCGGCGAAGTGCTGGCGGTGAACGGCAAGCTCGCCGACGCGCCCGAGATCCTCAACCAGGATCCCTACGGCGAAGGCTGGATGTGGAAGATGAAGCCGTCCGCGCCGGCCGAGATCGATGCCCTGCTCGACGGGGCGGGATATCAGAAGGTGCTCGACGCCGCGTGAAAAAGCAGGCGTCAGGGGCGAAGCTTTGAGCCTGACGCCCAACGCCTGACGTCTCACCGCTCACCGCCCAACGCCTCGCAACCGACCCACCGACGATGCCCTTCATCCCCCACACCGACACCGACGTCAGCCAGATGCTCGCCGCGATCGGCGCGCCCACGATCGACGCGCTGTTCGACGAGATTCCCGCCGGCCTGAAGTGCGAAGGCCTCGCCGGCGTCCCGGCCGGGCTCTCCGAGATGGAGGTCGCGCGCGTGATGGCCGGGCGCGCCGCCGACGACGGGCGGCTGGTCAACTTCTGCGGCGCGGGCGCCTACGAACACCACATACCCGCCGCGGTGTGGGAGATCGTGTCGCGCGGCGAGTTCTATTCCGCCTACACGCCCTACCAGGCCGAGGCGAGCCAGGGCACGCTGCAGCTGCTGTACGAGTTCCAGACGATGATGACGGAACTCACCGGCATGGACGTGTCCAACGCCTCGCTCTACGACGGCGCGACCGCGCTCGCCGAGGCGCTGCTGATGGCCGCGCGCGCCAACCCCCGCGACGACGGCGCGATGCACATCCTGGCGCCGCAGGCCCTGCACCCGTTCTACGCCGAGGTGGTGCGCAGCTGTACCTCGGCGCAGGGACTCGAGGTGAGCGTGCTGCCGTTCGACCCCGCCTCGGGCTGCACGCCGCAGGCCCAGGTGGGCGGCGCGCCGCCCTGCGCGGTGGTGATCGCGCAGCCGAATTTCTTCGGCCAGCTCGAGGACGTCGATGCGCTGACCGACTGGGCGCACGCCCAGGGCGCGCTGGTGGTGGCGGTGGTGAACCCGGTGTCGCTGGCGGTGCTGAAGTCGCCCGCGCAGTGGGGCGCCAAGGGCGCCGACATCGTCTGCGGCGAAGGCCAGCCGCTGGGCGCGCCGCTCGCCAGCGGCGGTCCGTACTTCGGCTTTCTCACCGCCCGCAAGGCGCTGGTGCGGCAGATGCCGGGCCGCATCATCGGCCGCACCGTCGATCTCGAGGGACGGCCCGGCTACACGCTGACCCTGCAGGCGCGCGAGCAGCACATCCGCCGCGCCAAGGCGACGTCGAACATCTGCACCAACCAGGGGCTCCTGGTGACGGCGGCGACCATCCACATGTCGCTGCTCGGCCCGGTGGGCCTGGCCAAGGCGGCCTCGTCGTCGATGGCGAACACCGCCCGGCTGACCAGCGAGCTGACGCTGATTCCCGGCGTCAGCACGGTGTTCGCGGGTCCGCGGTTCCACGAGGTCGTGCTGAAGCTGCCGCGCGCGGTGGGCCCGGTGCTCGAGGGCCTGGCCGATGCCGGGATCCTGGGCGGCTACGACCTGTCGCGGCACTATCCCGAGCTCGGCCATGCCCTGCTCACCTGCGCCACCGAGATGCGCAGCGCGGAGGACATCCGGCTGTATTCGCAGACCCTGCACCGCCTGCTGGCGGCCTGAACCGTAAGAGGAGAACAAGCGATGGCGACGATCACCCTGCGCGGCAACGCGGTCGAAACGAGCGGCGACCTTCCGGCGGCCGGAACCGAGGCGCCCGGCTTCCGCCTGGTCGGCCGCGACCTGAAGGACGTGTCGCTGCACGACTTCGCCGGCAAGAAGAAGGTGCTGAACATCTTCCCGTCGGTGGACACCCCCACCTGCGCGATGTCGGTGAAGAAGTTCAACGAGCATGCGCGCGCGAACAAGAACGTGGTGATGCTGATGATCTCGGCGGACCTGCCGTTCGCCCAGGGCCGCTTCTGCGGCGCCGAGGGACTGTCGAACGTGGTGACGCTGTCGATGATGCGCGGCCGCAACTTCGCGAAGGACTACGGCGTGCTGATCGAGACCGGTCCGCTCGCGGGGCTGTCGGCGCGCGCCTGCCTGGTGCTCGACGAGAACAACGTGGTGCGGCACGCGGAGATGGTGAAGGAGATCGCGGACGAGCCGGACTACGACGCCGTCTTGAAGGCGATGAGCTGAAAACAGGTTGCCAGTTGCCAGTGTCAGTGCCGGTGGGCGCTGGCGATTGGCACTGGCGGGTCACTTTCTGGCACTGACAACTGGCACTGGCAACTGATGGAAAAACTGATCTTCGAGTTGTCCTCCCCCGGCCGCGGCGCCTACGCCCAGCATGCGCCGGTGGACGAGGACCTGTCCGCGATTCCCGCCGCCTTGCGCCGCACGTCGCCGCCGAAGCTGCCGGAAGTCTCCGAACTGCAGGCCGTGCGCCACTACACGCGCCTGTCGCGCCGCAACTTCGGCATCGACACGCACTTCTACCCGCTGGGTTCGTGCACCATGAAGTACAACCCGCGAGCCTGCAACAAGCTCGCGATGCTGCCGGAGTTCACCGGGCGCCACCCGCTGGCGCCGGAGTCGCACTCGCAGGGCTTCCTCGCCTGCATGTACGAACTGCAGGACATCCTGCGCGAGGTCACCGGCATGGCGGAGGTGTCGCTGTCGCCGATGGCGGGCGCACAGGGTGAATTCGCCGGCGTCGCGATGATCCGCGCCTATCACCGGTCGCGCGGTGACGACGCGCGCAAGGAGATCCTGGTTCCCGACGCGGCGCACGGCACCAACCCGGCGACGGCGACGATGCTCGGCTACGTCGCGCGCGAGATCCCGACCAACGACGACGGCGACGTCGATCTCGACGCGTTGCGTGCGGCGTGCGGCCCGCAGACCGCCGGCATCATGCTCACCAACCCGAGCACGCTCGGCGTGTTCGAGCGGCGCATCGAGCAGATCGCGGCGATCGTCCACGGCGCGGGTGGGCTGCTGTACTACGACGGCGCCAACCTCAACGCGATCCTCGGAAAGGTCCGCCCCGGCGACATGGGTTTCGATGTCATCCACATGAACCTGCACAAGACCTTCTCGACGCCGCACGGCGGCGGCGGTCCGGGCGCGGGGGCGGTGGGCGTGTCCGAGCGGCTCAAGCCGTTCCGGCCGGTGCCGTGCGTGGGCAAGGTCGGCGATTCCACCGACTACCGCTGGCTCGACGAGCGCGACATCCCGCAGACCATCGGCCGCCTGTCGGCGTTCATGGGCAACGCCGGCGTGCTGCTGCGCGCCTACGTCTATGCACGGATGCTCGGCCGCGAGGGCATGCACCGCGTCGCCGAGTTCGCGACGCTCAACGCGAACTACCTGGCGGCGCGGCTCAAGGAGAAGGGTTTCGACCTCGCGTTCCCGACGCGGCGGGCGAGCCACGAGTTCATCGTCACGCTGAAGAAGCAGAAGCAGTCGCTGGACCTCACCGCGACCGACGTGGCCAAGCGGCTGCTCGATTTCGGCATCCACGCGCCGACCGTGTACTTCCCGCTGCTGGTGCCCGAGTGCCTGCTGATCGAGCCGACCGAGACCGAGGACCGGGTCACGCTCGACCATTTCGTCGACGCGATGGTGGCGATCTGGGAGGAGGGCAAGGCGGACATCAAGAAGTTGAAGGGCGCGCCGTACACCATGCCGGTGCGGCGGCTCGACGACGTGCGGGCGGCCCGGCAGTTGGACGTTCGCTGGAACCCGACGCTTTGATCCCCATCTCGTCATTCTGAGCGAAACGAAGGATCTCCCGGCGACAACCTCGAGATCCTTCGCTGCGCTCGGGATGACATTCCTACTTTTGCAATCGAGATTCCCATGTCAGCCCTCATCTGCGGTTCCTTCGCCTACGACACCATCATGGTGTACCCGGGCTACTTCAAGAACGAGATCCTCCCGGACAAGGTCCACATCCTCAACGTGTCGTTCCTGGTGCCGCAGCTGCGCCGCGAGTACGGCGGCTGCTCGGGCAACATCGCCTACAACATGCACATGCTGGGCGCGCCGGTGCTCGCCATGGGCACGGTCGGCAAGGATTTCGACGCCTACGCGGCCTGGATGGACAAGTGCGGCGTCTCGCGCGAGTGCCTCAAGGTCGTCCCCGAGGCCTACACCGCGCAGGCGTACATCACCACCGATCTCGACGACAACCAGATCACCGCGTTCCACCCGGGCGCGATGAGCTTCGCGCACACCCAGGACATCGTGACCAAGGGCGTGAAGGTGGGGTCGGTGTCGCCCGACGGCCGTGACGGCATGCTGCTGCATGCGCGGCAGTTCGCCGATGCCGGCATCCCGTTCCTGTTCGATCCCGGCCAGGGCATGCCGATGTTCAACGGCGAGGAGCTGGGCGCGTTCATCGACAAGGCCAGCTACGTCGCGGTCAACGACTACGAGGCCGAGATGCTCACCGAGCGCACCGGCTTGTCGGTGCGCCAGATCGCCGACCGCGTCGATGCGCTGATCGTCACCCGCGGGCCCAAGGGTTCGTCGATCTATGCCAAGGACAAGGTGCACGAGATCCCGTGCGCCAAGGCCGAATCGCTGGCCGATCCGACCGGCTGCGGCGACGCCTACCGTGCCGGCCTGCTGTACGGCCTGATGAAGGGCATGGACTGGGACACCACCGGCCGCGTGGCGAGCCTGATGGGCGCGATCAAGATCGAGCGCGTGGGTCCGCAGAACCACAAGGTCAGCCCGGATTCGTTCCGTGCGCGGTTCAAGCAGGAGTTCCGTTACGACCTGGCGTAGAGGCTGATGGTGGGGACAGTTCATTTCGGGGACAGCTTGCCGATCCCCGTCAAACGGTCCCGAGATTGACGGTCCCCCCGCGAGGCTGAGCCGTTTCGCCGGTGCTTTGCGACTGTGAGTGCAGGTCCTCACCGTCCGGAGCAACGTCCATGAAGCGCAACGCCTTTCGTCTCACGTCCCTGTCCCTCGCCGCCGCCGGTCTCGCCAGCCTGGATGCGGCGGCGGCGACCCGCATCGAGGGCGTCTACGTCGATCGCGAGGCGCGCGTCCTCTACATCGACGGCGTCGAGTTCCGCTCGACCGGTCCGAACGCGCCGATGCCGTTCGTGACGATCGGTGGCCGCCGCCTCCAGCCGGCGCCGGGGAGCACCGACAGCCATATCGAGGCGCCGCTGCCCGACGACGTGAACGTCGATGCCGGCGACATCTTCGTCGCCCGCACCGACGGCCTGGCCGCGGGCGCGGACCCGGCCCGGTGGGCGCCCAAGGACCAGCGGGCCACGGCCGCCGCGGCGGCGGCCACCGGCACCTTCATCAATTCCTGGCGTGGCGCCTTCAATCCGGCGACCACCTACAACAGCGGCGATCTCGCCTACAGCGCCGGCTCCACCTGGCTGTGCGCGGCCCCGACCACGTGTCCGCCCAGCGCGGCGCCCGCGCAGCCGCCGTGGAGCCTGGTGGCGAAAGCGGGAGCCACCGGCCCGAAGGGACCGGCCGGTCCCAAGGGGGCGACCGGCGCGGCCGGGTCCCCAGGCCCCGCGGGAGTTGCCGGCGCCGCGGGTGCGACCGGGCCCCAGGGACCCGCAGGTGCAACCGGCGCAACCGGCTCCAACGGTGCACCGGGTGCGACCGGCGCCACCGGCGCGAAGGGCGCGACCGGAGTGCAGGGTGTGGCAGGAGCAACGGGTCCGATCGGACCGCAAGGCCCGGTGGGCGCCACCGGGTCGATCGGGCCGCAGGGCGTGCCCGGAACGCCGGGCACCAAGGGGGCGACCGGCGCCACCGGCAGCCCGGGAGTCGCCGGGCCGACGGGAGCGACGGGACCGGCCGGAGCAGCCAGCCTGGCCGGCGTCAGTTCGAGGTGTTACTCGTTCACCTTCGAATACGCCTGCGGCCAGTCAGGCTACAACTACATCGGCGGCAGCCCCGTTGCGGTGACGCTGCAGGCGAACCAGGGCGTCCTGGTCATGGGCAGCGTCGGCGTCTACGAGAACGCGGGCGGCGACCTCAACCTGGCGATCGGGATCTGCGCGTCCACCGACCCCACGCAGCAGCAGATGTCGGTGTTCGAAGCGCCGGTCGATGTCTACCTGAAGGACAATGGGCAGCGCCGCGCCTCGCCGATGTCGATGAACCGCTTCATCAGCGCTGCCGCCCTCGGCGGCGCAGGGACCTACTACGTCGGCATGTGCTACCGCACGTTCAATGGCTTCGGCAAATCCGACGAAGCGGTCGTGACCACGATGGTGTTCAACCTGCCTTGAGGAACGTCGGCTCCGCCGCGGTGCGGAACGTCGGCTCCGCCGCTGCGCGGCTTGAGCCGACCTACGCCGACCTACGCCGCCTTCTTCACCTTCTTTGCCTTGAGCATCGTCCCCGTGCACAACGGGGACCCGCAGCGGCACGCCCACACCTGCTTGAGGCGCGCGGTGTGGCGCACTTCGAGCTTGATGCCGTAGTCGTAGGTCAGCTCCTCGCCCTTGTCGATCGGCCGCAGCGTCTCGATGAAGATGCGGTCGCGCGCGCGGTCGCCGTCCTTGGATTCGACGATCGTCGCCTCGCAGTTGGGATCGCAGCTGTGGTTGATGAAGCGCGCGCTGTTGCCCTGGCGGTTGGCGTCGATGATGTAGTCGTCGTTCAGGGTGAACAGAAACGTGTGGCCGGACTCGACGCCGCCCTCGTGCAGGCGATCGGCTTCGTCGTGGGTGATGACCAGGCCGCGATACTCGATGACGGTGTGGCCGACGGGGAGGTCGCGGGCGGCGAAGACGCCGCTGCCGTGGATGGGCGAACGGCGGACGATGATCGACTGAAGCATGCTGGCGTGACGGACGACGGGGTGGTGGCGAGTCCGCCATTGTCTCGCAGCTTTCGCGCCAGACAAAGCGGTTTCCAGTTGCCACTGGCCAGTTGCCAGTGCGAACGGCGGATTCCGCCGACTGGAAACAGGAAACCGGCAACTGGAAACCGTTGTCAGAACACCGAGTACGCGATCCCCGCCGCCAGCGTCTGCCCGAGTTCGCGGGCGGCTGCGATGCCCGGTTCGTCGAGCTCGCCCTTGCAGATCACCGGGTCGGCCACGCGCTTCCATTGAAAGCCGGTGGCGATGCGCTCGAGCGCGCGCACCGCGCCGCTGCCGTCGTTGCCGGCGCTGACGAACATCGCGTACGGCAGCCCGACCGTGCGCCCTTCCGCAGGGTAATAAGTGCGGTCGAGAAAATCCTTCACCGCGCCGGACAGGTAGCCGAAGTTCTCCGGCGAGCCGATCAGCAGGCCGTGCGCCCACAGCAGGTCGTCGAGCCCGGCCTCGGACGCGCGCCGGCACCGCACCTCGACCTCGTCGGCCATCTCGGCCGCGCCTGCGCACGCCGCATCGGCGAGCCGCCGCGTCCGCCCGGTCTGCGTGCTGTAGACGATCAGCAGGTGCCTGCGCTCATCGGCCATCGCGGCCCGCCAGCGCCAGCAGCCGCCGTCCGACCGCCGCGAGGCTCGCGTCGGAACCATCCTTCCAGCTCGCGGCGACCAGGCCTTCGGCGAATACGAAATGCATCAGGTCGTCGACCGCCACCGGATCGGGCGACCACGTGCCGCGCAGGATCGCCGACAGGTGCTCGCGCAGGGCGAGCGGATCGTGGGCGACGCGCGCGACCCCCTCGACGCCGTAGAACGCCTCGCCGGCGACGATGACCGGGGTGCCGAGCAGGAGCGCCTCGAAGCCCACCGTCGAGTTGACCGTGACGACGGCCTTGCAGCGTGGAATCAGCTGCTGCACCGGGATCTCGCGGATGAAGACGACGTTGCCCGCGACGCGCGGCGCCAGCGCGGCGTAGCGCTCGCCGATGTCGCGGGCCTCGCGCGGATGCAGCTTCACCAGCAGCCGCGCGCGCGGATCGGTCTGCGCGAGCGCCGCCGACAGCTCGGCGATCAGCGCCGGCAGCGCGCTGCCGACCCAGGGCGAGAACAGCAGCAGCTGCGAATCGCGCGTGACCTGCAGCGGCAGCAGCACCTCCGGCGCGCCGTCGGGCGGCGGCAAGGTGGCGGTGGCGTAGGGCGTCCGCGAGCCCTTGAGGGAAGTGCTCGCCGATCGGCGCAGCCGTTCGATGAAGCCGGGCGCGGCGACGGTCGCGGCATCGCGCGTCGACGCGCCCTTGCGGTATTTCGCGATGCGGGTGTCGAGGGCCGCGGCCAGGCCTGGATCGCGCGCGCGGCCGCGATGCTCGCCGGCGCGCAGCCGGCGCGCAAACGCCGAGGCGGCATTCACCCCTTCCGGATCGAGCTGCAGGGTCGCGGGTAGAAAACCGTTCTCGCCGAACACCACCGGCAGCCCGCGCCGGCGCGCTTCGGCGATCGCCAGGCCCTGGGTGAAGCCCGAGCCGTTCCAGGCCAGCACCGCCGACGGCGAGGTGCGGTCGAAATGCGCCTGGATCGACCGCATCCGGGCCGAGGCCAGCGGCAGCAGTTCGACATCGCTGAGACCGGCGACCCCGCGTTCGCAGCGCGCCTTGGCCGACACGCGCGACAACAGGTCACGCGCACTCCAATGGGGCGTGAGCGAATCCTCCGCCGCCCCGGCCGGCGCCAACTCGGCGACCAGTTCGATCGCGCCGTCCGATCGCGCGGCGACCTGCCCGAAGAAGGTGCGCACGTCGGCGTGGCCGATGAAGGCGGCGAGACGAAGGGGGGTGGCCATGCCGGCAATTGTAGATTCGCCCGGCGATCGGAGCGTGTACGCTCCTGCGCCCATGGAAATCGTGGATTGCCTGGTGATCGGCGGCGGCGTGATCGGCGCGGCGGTGGCGCGCGAGCTCGCCGTGCGCGGACGCGAAGTGCTCCTCGCCGAGCGCCACGGCCGCTTCGGGACGGAAACCAGCGCGCGCAGCAGCGAGGTGATCCATGCCGGCCTCTACTACCCGCCGGGATCGCTGAAGGCGCTCACCTGCGTGCGCGGCCGTGGACTGCTGTATGCCTGGTGCGAGGCGCACGGCGTCGCGCACCGGCGGCTGGGCAAGCTGGTGGTCGCGACCTCGGCGGCGCAGCGCCCGGGGCTCGAGGCGATCGCCGACACCGCCGCCCGCAACGGTGTGGAGGACCTGCGCTGGCTCGATGCGGCCCAGGCGCGCGCGCTGGAGCCCGAGGTCCGCTGCGAGGCCGCACTGTGGTCGCCGTCCACCGGCATCGTCGACGCCGGTGGTCTCGTGCTGTCGCTGGTCGGCGATCTCGAGGCGCACGGCGGGACCAGCGCGTTGAACGTCGAGATCGATCGCATCGAGGTGGGCGCGGCCGGCGGGGCCCGGGTGTTCGTACTCGACGCGGACGACGCGGTGCTCACGGCGCGCTGGGTGATCAACGCCGCCGGCCTGTCGGCGCCCGCGCTCGCGGCGCGGATGGAAGGCTTTCCCGCCGTGCACGTGCCGCGCGCGTGGTACGCCAAGGGCAACTATTTCCGCCTGTCCGGCGCTCCGCCGTTCCGCCACCTGGTCTACCCGTTGCCCGAGCCGGGCGGCCTGGGCGTCCACGTCACCCTGGATCTCGCCGGCCAGGCGCGGTTCGGACCCGACGTGGAGTGGGTGGACCAGCCGGGCTACGAGGTCGACGTGTCGCGCGCGCCGGCGTTCGAGGCGGCCATCCGCCGCTGGTGGCCGGGGCTGCGCGACGGCGCGCTGGCGCCGGACACGGCGGGCGTACGGCCCAAGATCGTCGGCCCCGGCGAGCCGGCGGCCGACTTCAGGATCGACGGGCCCGCGGTGCACGGCGTGCCGGGGGTGGTGCAGCTGTTCGGGATCGAATCGCCGGGGATCACGGCGTCACTGGCGATCGCGGAGCACGTGGCGGACATCGTCGGAACGGCGTCATCCTGAGCCGGCTCGCCATCGATGCGGGCGCGGTCCTCATCGAGCGAGACGGAGCGCAGCGAAGGGTTGGCGTTTGCGATCTCCCGGGCGAGATCCGGAGCGAAGCGAGGGATGACGCCGTCCCCGGTCAACCGCCGAAGCCGCGAAGGTGCACAATCGCGCTCGCACCCTCCTGCGTCCGACCGCTTTTCGCCCATGCCCGCCGCCACCGTCGAATCCCTTCGCGCCTCCCTCGATCGCCACGTCGACCCGCTGATCGGGCGCGGCCTGGTCGAAGCGGGGTGCGTGCGCGAGGCCGAGTTGCGCGGCGGACGCGCCCGCGTGGCCCTCGAGCTGGGGTTCCCCGCGGCCGGCTACCGCGCCCGGCTGATCGGCGCGGTGCAGCAACACCTGCGCGCCGAGCTCGGGATCGAATCCGACGTGCAGGTCGCGTGGACGATCCGCGAGCACTCGGTCCAGGAAAAGCTGCAGTCGCTGCCCAACGTGCGCAACGTGATCGCGGTCGCTTCCGGCAAGGGCGGGGTGGGCAAGTCGACGGTGGCGGTGAACCTCGCGCTGGCGCTCGCCGCCGAGGGGGCGCGCGCCGGCATCCTCGACGCCGACATCTATGGTCCGAGCCAGCCGCGGATGCTCGGCACGCAGCAGAAGCCGTCGTCGCCGGACGGCACGCACATGCATCCGATCGAGGCGCATGGCCTGCAGGCGATGAGCATCGGTTTCCTGATCGACGAGGACCAGCCGATGATCTGGCGCGGCCCGATGGCGACGCAGGCGCTGATGCAGCTGCTCAACGAAACGCGCTGGAAGGATCTCGACTACCTGGTCGTGGACCTGCCGCCGGGCACCGGCGACATCCAGCTGACCATGTCGCAGCGCATCCCGGTGGCCGGGGCGATCGTGGTGACGACGCCGCAGGACATCGCGCTGATCGATGCGAAGAAGGGCCTGCAGATGTTCAACCGCGTGCAGGTGCCGGTGCTGGGCGTGGTCGAGAACATGAGCTTCTTCCTCTGTCCGCACTGCGGCGAGCGCTCGGACATCTTCGGCCACGGCGGCGGCGAGCGCATGAGCGCGCAGTACGGGATCGAGCTGCTGGGCCAGGTGCCGCTCGACCTGGTGATCCGCCAGCAGGCGGACAGCGGAACGCCAACGGTGGCCGCGGAGCCGGACTCGGAACGCTCCGCCATCTACCGCGACATCGCGCGGCGGGCGGCGGCGCGCCTGGCCTACGCACCGGCGGAAAGCTTTCCCGAGATCGAGGTGGCGGATGACTAGTCGAGCACGGTTGATCGCGGTGGCGGCGCTGGTGTTGTTGTCGGCGTGCGCGACGGAGAACGTGATCGTCGATACCAAGGGCGTCGACATGAGCCGCTACCAGCAGGACCGGCAGGACTGCGAGTCCTACGCCGAGCAGGTCTCGACCAGCAAGGCGGCCGCCAAGGGCGCGGGCTTCGGCGCCGCGATCGGCGCGGCGCTCGGTGCGATCTTCGGCGGCAGCCGCGATGTCGTGCGCTCGGCGGCCGGTGGCGGCGTCGTCGGCGGCGCGCAGGGCGCGGTGAAGGGCGAGGGCGAGAAGGAGCAGGTGATGCGGAACTGCCTGCGGGGGCGCGGGTACCGGGTGCTCAACTAGCTGGTGAACGGTGGGCAAACGCCGGCGCGTTTGTCCATCCTACGGTTGCCGGCCGTCGCTCTCCGGCCACAGCCAGGCGGCCCCGCGCACGCCGCTCGAATCGCCATGCCGCGCGGCGACCAGTCGGGTCTCCACGCGATCCGAGAATACCCAGCGGCCCCACAGCGCCGGCACGTTCCGGTACAGGCGCTCGATCCGCGACAGCCCGCCGCCAAGGACGATCACCGCGGGATCGAGGACGTTGATGATCGAGGCGAGCGCGCGCGCCAGGCGATCCTCGTAACGCGCGAGGGTTTCGCCGCAGGCGCCATCCCCTGCCTGCGCGCGCTCGACGATCTGCTCGCCGCGCAGCGCGTCGCCGGTCACCTCGAGATGATCGCGCGCCAGGCCCGGACCGGAGAGATAGCTCTCGATCGCGCCGTGGCGGCCGTCCCAGTGCGGCGGGCCGGGCACCTCGTTCCATTCCGGCCGCGGCCAGGGCAGCGGGTTGTGGCCCCATTCCCCGGCGATCGCATTGGGTCCGCGCAGGAGGCGTCCGTCGACGACGATGCCCCCGCCGACGCCGGTGCCGAGGATCACCGCGAACACCGGCGTCGCACCGGCCGCGGCGCCGTCCGCCTGCTCGCTGACCGCCAGGCAGTCGGCGTCGTTGGCCATGCGCACCTCGCGACCGAGCGCGTGCTCGAGGTCGGCCTTGAGCGGACGATCGTTCAGGCAGAGGGTGTTGGAGTTCTTCATCAGCCCGGTCGCCGGCGAGATCGCGCCCGGGTGCCCGATGCCCACGCGCAGGGGGGCGGACGCGCCGGTCTCGCGTTCCGCTCGTTCGACCAACGCGACGATCGCGGCGATCTGGCCGTCGTAGTCCTGCGGCGAGGCGACGCGCCGGCGCGCGAGGATCCGCGAACCGGGGCCCATGACCACCGCCTCGATCTTGGTGCCGCCCAGGTCGATCCCGATCCTCTGGCTCATCGGCGAAGTATAGCCCGCTAGGTGGCCCAACCTACTCACGCGTCACCGTCTCCGAGCACGATGGCCCGGAGCGTGCTTCATCGGCTTCAGCGACGCGCAACGGGGCGCGCCGTCCTCCCTTCCTTGCACACGAACTTCGGATCCACCACCCGATGCGCTCACTCCTGCTCGCCTCCGCCCTGCTGGTCATGCCCCTCGCGGGTCTCGCCGAGGGCACCGCCGCCGCCGTGCCCGGCGGTCCCACCGTGACCATGGGCTTCGATCCGGCCAAGGGCTCGTTCTTCATGCCCAAGGACCTCACCGTCCCGGTCGGCACGACCGTGACCTTCGCCAACACCGACGGCTCGAACCACAACGTGGTGTTCAAGGACGGACCCAAGAGCGGGCGGCTCCGGCACGAGGCGGTGTGGACCCGCACCTTCGCCGCGGCGGGGAGCTACCCCTACGAATGCGCGATCCACGGCGCGGCGATGAGCGGGGTCATCACGGTGAAGTAGCAGGGCCGGGTTGGAAGCGGTCGTCCAGCCCCTCCCAGCATTTCGCGTAGTCGCGGTCGAGCGCACCGCATTCGAGCGCGAACCGCGTCACCCGGAACCGCCAGCGGCTCTCGAACATGAAGGCGAGCGTGTCGCCCAGCTTCTGCGGCGCGAGCGCGGCGGCCGACGCCTTGTCGAATGCCTCGCGATCCGGTCCGTGCGGGACCATCGCGTTGTGCAGGCTCATGCCGCCCGGCCGAAACCCGCCCGGCTTGGCGTCGTACTCGCCGCGCACCAGGCCCATGAACTCGCTCATCACGTTGCGGTGAAACCACGGCGGACGGAACGTGTCCTCCATCACCAGCCAGCGCGGCGGGAAGATCACGAAGTCGCAGTTGGCGGTGCCGGGCGTCTCGCTCGGGCTGGTCAGCACGGTGAAGATCGACGGATCGGGATGATCGAAGCTGATCGAGCCGATCGTCATGAAATGGCGCGTGTCGTACTTCAGCGGCGCCAGCGTGCCGTGCCACGCGGCCACGTCGAACGGCGAATGGCCCTGCTGCCGGCGCCATAGCGCGCCGCCCACCTTGCGCACGATCTCATGCGGCTCGCCGGGTTGTTCGAACGCGGCCACCGGCGCCAGGAAGTCGCGAGCGTTCGCCAGGCCGTTGCTGCCGATCGGGCCGAGTTCGGGCAGGCGGAAATGCTCTCCGTAGTTCTCGCAGACGTAGCCGCGCGACGGACCGGCGACTGCGATCTTGAACGCCAGCCCGCGCGGGAGCAGTGCGATCTCGCCGGGCGCGATCTCCAGCCGGCCCAGTTCGGTCACGATCGACAGCGCGCCCTCCTGCGGCACCAGCAGCAGTTCGCCGTCGACGTCGACGAAGGCGCGGCGTTCCATCGACCGGTTGGCGAAATACACGTGGGCGGCCATGCCGGTCTGCGCGTCGGCATCGCCGTTGACCGCGATCGTGCGCAGCCCGTCGATGAAATCGAGCGGCTCGGCCGGGATCGCGAGCGGATGCCAGCGCATCGGATCGGGCGGAACCGGCACGCCGTCCCGCGCGCCGGTGGCGAGCCAGGGATGCGGCAAGGCCTGGTAGCTGCCACCGGCCGCGGAAGGCCGGCGCCGGTACATCCAGGTCCGCAGGTTGGCATGGCGGGGCGCGGTGAACGCGGTCCCGGAGAGCTGCTCGGCGTAGAGGCCGCGCGCGACCCGCTGGGGGCTGTTGCGGCCCGCGGGCAGCACGCCTTCGACCGCTTCGCTGGCGAAGGCGTTGCCGAAGCCGGACTGGTAGCGGGTCCCGTCGCTCATGGGTGAAAGGATAGGGGAATCTCCCGCCGGCGACCGTTCCTCCACCTGAATATCTCCTCAGGTCGCCCCAGCGCCCTCTTCTGCCGCTGGATTTGATACCTGGATCACACCATGGGTAGGAATAATCCACCAGTTGGGCAGAAATTGGTCGCTAGACTCTCACCTCTCACTTCATTCAGGCCACGCGGCCCCGGCATGTCCGAGCCGTTCCATCGACCGCCGTATCCGGCATCGTCGGGTCCCCGCCGCCAGCTGCTGCGGCTGCGCTTCGATCGGCGGGACGAACTCGACTTTCGCGCGGACTACGAGGCGGGTGCGATGGATCCGCGCCTGCTGCTGCTGATCATCGCGCTGCTGATGGTCGCGGCCACGCCGCTGTACGACCGCTCGCTGCTGCTGATGCCGGATGCCTTCACGCCGATCGCCCGCTCGCTGCAGTTCGGCCTGGAGATCCCGGCGATCCTCGCTGCGATCTTCGTCACCTGGAACGTGAAGTGGCGACGCTGGTCGGCGCCGGCGTGCCTGCTGGCGACGGTCGCCGTCTGCACCGGCGTGGCTGCGCAGCGCTACGTCGGCGCCAACTACGGCTTCTTCGTGCCGCCGGTGTTCCCGGCGCTGATCATCGCGGCGGCGCTCACCGTCGCGCGGCTGCGCTTCTTCTACGTGGTGCCGTGGATGGCCGGGGTGATGATCATCACCACCGTCCTCGAACTGTGGCGCTTCGACGCGGCCCCCGCGGCGATCTACCAGTGCATCGCCAACTGGATGCTGTTCGCGCTCACCGCGACCGGCGCCTATCTGCTCGAGCATTCGGCGCGCTGGAACTGGTACAACGGCCGCCTGCTCGAGCAGCAGGCCGCGCGCGACGCGCTGACCGACCTGCCCAACCGCCGCCACTTCGATTCGATGCTTCTGCGCCTGGTGCGCGAGGCGATCCGCGAGCGCAAGAACGTCGCGCTGCTGATGATCGACATCGACGACTTCAAGGCCTACAACGATCTCTACGGTCACCCGGCCGGCGACGAGTGCCTGCGCCGCACCAGCCGCTGGCTGGCCGACAACATGCGCCGCCCGCAGGACTTCTGCGCCAGGCTGGGCGGCGAGGAGTTCGGCGCGGTGTGGTTCAACGCCAGCACGCGCGATGCGCCGCGGCTGGCCGAGGAACTGCGCGAAGGCATCGCGCGGCTGGCCATTCCCCACGCGGCGGCGCGTGCCCGGCGCGTGGTCACCGCTTCGGCCGGCTTCGTCCAGCTGATGGCGCCGGGCCCCGAGGAGGCGGCCGAGTCGATCGCCGCCGAGCTGATCGAGCGCGCCGACCGCGCGCTCTACGAGGCCAAGCGCTCCGGCCGCTCGCGGATGGTCATCTCCGGTCCGCACCCGGTGCTCAAGAGCGAGGCGTCGACGGTGGAACTGCCGCCGGAGGCCGGGGCACAGCGGTAGCCCGCGTCATCGCGGGCGCATTGCCCGCACGCTGACCGGTCCGTCTCCCGCTTGCACGCTTCTTGCGGAAGCAATGGCAATTCCTTCCATTGCCAGATGCCGCCACTACCATGCGTGTGATGCTCGTGGACGATGACCGCGAGCGCATCGGGTTGTTGGACGATGCCCTGACCGCCGCGGGTCACGAAGTGATAGCGCGCCTGCTCGCGTCCGACGATCTGCTCGGCGCGGTCACGGCGCACCAGCCCGACATCATCCTGATCGATGTCGATGCCCCAAGTCGGGACACCCTGGAATCCCTGGGACAGATCTCGCGCGAGCGGCCTCGGCCGATCGTCCTGTTCGCGCAGTCGTCGGACTCGGAGACGATCCGGCGGGCGATGCGTGCGGGCGTCTCCGCGTACGTCGTCGACGGTCTCGCCGCGACGCGGCTGAAACCCGTCATCGAGGTGGCGATCGCGCGGTTCCAGGAATTCCAGGGATTGAAGCGCGAACTGGAGAACACGCGGCTCAAGCTGGCGGACCGCCGCGACGTGGAGAAGGCCAAGGGCCTGCTCATGAAGCGCCGCGGCCTCGACGAGAGCACGGCGTACGAAACCCTGCGGAGGATGGCGATGGACCGCAACCTGAGACTCGGCGAAGTGGCGCGATCCCTGATCGCCGCCGCGGAGGTGTTGTGATGACGCAGAGGCCCGCTCGCGTCCGGCTGCGCATGGGCGTTCTCCCGCTGTCCGACGCGGCGCCGATCCTGGTCGCGCGCGACAAGGGATTCTTCGCGGCGCAGGGGCTCGATGTCGCGATCTCGGTCGAGGGCTCGTGGGCCGGAATCCGCGACAAGCTGGCGACCGGGCTGCTCGACGCCGCGCAGCTGCTGGCGGCGATGCCGATCGCCGCGAACCTGGGCATCGACGGGCTACGGGTGCCGATGCACGCCGGCCTGATGCTCAGCCGCAACGGCAGCAGCATCACCGTCGCCAACGAGCTGTTCGAGGCGCTGGGACGGCCGCCGCCGGAGCCCGACAAGGCGGGGCAGGCGCTGCGGCGGCTGATCGACGAGGACCGCCGCGCGGGTCGCGGGCGGCGCGTGTTCGCCCACGTGTTCCCGTTCTCGACGCACTACTACGTCCTGTGCGAATGGCTCGAGGCCGCCGGCATCGACCCGGAACGCGACGTGTCGCTGGTGGTGATTCCGCCGCCGCTGATGGTGAAGAGCCTGCGCGAGGGGCGCATCGACGGCTGCTGCGTCGGCGCACCCTGGGGCGGCGCCGCCGAGACCGGGCAGGTGGGACGGCGGCTGGTCGCGACGCACCGGATCCGGCCGGGCTGCGCCGAGAAGGTTCTCGGCGTGACGCGCGACTGGGCCGAGCTCAATCCGCATACGCACCTGGGCCTGGTGGCGGCGCTGATCGAGGCGTGTCATTGGCTCGCCGTGCCCCGTAATCGTGCGCAGGCGGCCCAGATGCTGATCGAGGCGGGCTGGATCGCCGCACCGGCCGACGCGATGCGGATCGCGATGCTCGACGAGGATTCCGATCCGTGCGGACCGCACATCGTGTTCGGCGCGGGCGACGCGGGCCTGCCGGGCGCGTCCGAAGCGGAGTGGTTCGTGCGCCAGATGGTCAAGCGCGGGCAGTGCGATCCCGCCAGCACCGACCTCGAGGAGGTCGGCGGGCGCACCTACGACCAGCGCTTCTTCGGCCAGGCCGCGGCAATCGCGGCCGCATCGGCCTAGCAGACGGAAATCCGGCGCCGGAGTTTCGACCCGCGGCCGGTCGCGCCGGCCGGGCGGAAAACCCTGGGTTCAGCTTCCTGCGGCGGCAACCACCGCGGCAGGCGCGGGCGCGCCGAGGAGCTCCTCGCTGAGCAGGATCTGCGTGCCATCGGGCTCGATCGCCACGCGCCGCACATAACCGGAGCGGCAGCGCTGGTACAGGGGCGTGTCGATGCCGTAGGCGCCGCACTGGCGCTCGCTGCCGCCGGGCACGCTGCGCGTGACCTCGACCGTCTGGCGATCCGTGCCGTGGCCGCCGAGCGAGGCGACGATGGTGTCGACGGCGCTGCGGCCGTCGCAGAACGGGCCCGGCTGCGAGGTCAGGAGGGAAGAGGTGAAGGCAACTGCGGCGCTGATGCCGAGCACGCTCAGGGAAACGTTCATGAATCGGTTCCGGTGGTGGGTGATTCACGTGCGCCGGTGCAAGCGCAGGACCAGCTTGAGGGCGTCACCGCCGGACGGTGCGGCCCGGGCGATGAACGCGCACGGTGTCGAACGCCCGTTGCGGCGGGCGGCGCGGGAAAACCCCAACAAGTGGCACGTTGATTGCTGCCCATAAGCGAGCGTGTTCGCCGGGATCGACATGCTGTTTTTCCAACGATCGCCGGCGCGGCCAATGACGGCCGCTTCGCGCTGACGCATCGCCGCACCGCAGGAACGCCAGGCAACGCCGCCTGGACCGGCTTCTCCTCCTGCACGCGCACCCGACCTGACGCTGCACCGCCCCGCGGACCTTCGCTCCGCGACGGCCAGGACGCGTGCGTGCCCGTTTCGCGATCACGCCGCGCGGCGCGGCAGGCAGGTCCACGCCAACTTCTAATGACACTGGGGAATCGACTCATGCACGTGACAGCTCGGATCAGACACCGCCGTACCGGACGCTTCCGCACTGGAATCTTCTTTGCCGCGATCGCCGCGACCTTCGCGTCCGGCGCCGCGCACGCGGTGGACGATCGCTGGTACCTCGCACCGATGGGTTCCTACTCGCTCGCCGACGACGATCGCCACCGCAAGGACGGCATCGGCGCGCGCCTGGCCCTGGGCACGCGGCTGTCGGGCACCACGGAAATCGAATTGATCGGCGACACCCTCAAGTTCGGCAAGAAGGACGGCAACAAGGGCTACAAGCAGGGCACGGCGGGGGTCGGCGTCAACTTCTTCATGCTGTCGGAAGGGACCGGGCCGTACCTGCACTTCGACATCATGGCCGCGGTGGACGATGCCGACCCGGTGATCGACGTCGGCGCGGGCATGTACCTGTTCGTCAGCAAGGGCTTCGCGATCCGCGCCGAGGCGCTGTACCACAACTACGACGTCAACCGGTTCCGTGAGCCGCTGTTCAACGTCGGCGTGCGCATCCCGCTGGGGGCGGCGCCGGCCGATCCGGTCCTGCCGCCGCGGCAGCCGGAGCAGGTGGCGGTGGTGGCGCCGGCGGCGCCGCCGCCGGTGTGCTCCAACGGCATGGACGACGACGGCGACGGCAAGGTCGACTTCCCGGCGGATCCCGGCTGTGCCGCGGCCGACGATGGCGACGAGACCGATCCCGCGCCGCCGCCGCCCGCGTGTCCGCCGCCGGCGCCCGGCGAGCCGGTGACCCTGGAAGGCTGCAAGGCGGGCGACGTGATCGTGCTGCGCGGCGTGAACTTCGACTTCGACAAGTCGACGCTCACGGTCAACGCGAAGACGATCCTCGACGAGGTGTCGGCGGCGCTGCTGTCCCGTCCCGACATCAAGTTCGAGCTCGGCGGTCACACCGACGGCAAGGGCTCGGATGCCTACAACCTGAAGCTGTCGGATCGGCGTGCACACTCGGTCGAGAGCTACCTGGCCAAGAAGGGCGTGGCCAAGGACCGCATGAGCGCGCAGGGCTACGGCGAGTCGATGCCGGTGGCCGACAACGAGACCGACGAGGGCCGCGAGCTCAATCGCCGCGTCGAGCTGAAGATCACCGAGTCGGGCGGCGGCGTGGCGGTGGCGCCCCCGGTGCCAGCGCCGGCCGATGCGGTACCGGCGCCTGCCCCGGCGATGGAGGCGGCCGCGCCGGCGCCGGCGGCCGCCGCGTCGGGCCCGGTGACGGTGACGATCGCCAACTTCGCGTTCTCGCCGGCGGCGTTGACGGTCGCGCCGGGAACGACGGTGGTGTGGACCAATGGCGACGGCTCGCCGCACAGCGTGAAGTTCGCCGATGGCGACAGCGGCAAGTTCGGGCAGGGCGGGGTCTATCGCAAGACCTTCGATGCGCCCGGTTCGTATCCGTACGAGTGCGGCATCCACGGCACGATGAAGGGGACCATCACCGTGCAGTAGCGCCGCGAAGAGTTTCCTGAGGAAACGAAGCCGATCGGTCGGCTTCCCCACTGCCCCGCCGGACCTCCTCCACGGCGGGGCTTTTTTTACCGGCCCGTTCGCGGGCCGGTTTTTTTTGGCTCTTCGACGATTTCCGGGGTTTGGTTCGGCGTCGGAGCGGGCGGCCGTGCAGCCACTGAAAACGCTGAACACACTGCGTCATCCTGAGAACCTTGTCCGCGCTGCGGCGTGCGCTGTGACCATGAACGTAGGTCGGCTCGAGGCCGCGCAGCGGCCGGAGCCGACACCCCGTCATGTCGGCTCCGCCGCTGCGCGGCTCGAGCCGACCTACGCCTCCGTTCACCAGTTCATGCAGAGCGTAGCGAAGGATCTGATTGCTGGCGCCTTCGTGCCACCACCTGAAGGGGGCTGACCATCATGTAACCCCGCTTTTCGTCCCCTCGGATCGGTAAGGACTTTTTTTGCGGACGCCGGTTGGAGAACTCGTGGGTGTAGCCCGGGGTCGTCGGTTGGTAAACGGACGGGGTTTCCGCGGCCGGCACCCCGGGCTACCAGGCCACCGCCGTGAACGACTCACCGAGCTGCAACCGCTCGGCCAGCCGCCGGGTGACGTGCAGCACGCCGTCGTCCGTCACCGCGAGCATCTGCTCGATGCCCAGCTCGCGCGCCAGCGCACCGCCTTCGGCGAGTCCGGCGACGAACACGGCCGCGCCGCCGCCGTCCGCGAGCGTGGGATCGGGATGCACCACCGTGAGCGAGCGCAGGCCCTGCACCGGCCAGCCGGTCGCGGGGTCGAGCACGTGCGCATAGCGCTTCCCGCCATGTTCGAAGAAGCGCTGGTCGTCGGCGTGCGTGATCACTGCCTCGTCGCGCGCCTCGAGCTTGCCGAGCAGGCGGACCGTGGCCGCCGGCGACCGCGGATCGCGGATGCCGATCCGCCAGGCGCGATCGCCCCGCGCGCCGCGCACCGCGACGTTGCCGCCGGCGTCCACCGACGCGCCATGCAGGCCGCGCGTGCCGAGCACGTCGAGCGAGCGCTCGACGATCCAGCCCTTGCCGATGGCGCCGAGATCCCAGCCGATGCCGGGCGCCGGACCATAGGCCGGACCGCCATCCCAGGGCGGCGCCGCGTGCAGATCGGCCAGCGCCCGCGCGATTTCAGCGGCGGGGGGAGGCTCGCTGCGCAGCCGCGTGTGATCGTCGAAGCCCCACAGCCGCACCAGGCTGGCGATGCGCGGCTCGAAGCGGCCGCCGCTGCGGCGATGCAGGTCCCAGGCGCGCAGGAACAGTGGCTGCAAGGTCGAAGGGATCTCGGGCGTCTCGCCCGCCGCGAGGCGGCGATTGAATTCAGCCAGCGCGCCCGGGCCCCAGGCCCAGCCGTCCTGGCCGAAGCGGACCATCAGCTTCTCGACCTCGTCGATCGCCGCTTCGGCCTCGAGCTGGCGCATGCGATGAAGGGCGAGGGTCACCGTGACCCAGGTGCCCATCGCGAGGAAACCGCGCTGGACGATGCGGGGCGGTCGGGCGCGCAGGAATCGCATCGGTGGCGGAGGAGGAGCGAGCGGAAGTTAGAGGCGAGAATACGCCTGCGGTTCGTCGATCCGTACGGCTGCTCCTCCGGCAGTCGCGGATCGTGGCGCGGGCGGCGCGGGTTCGCGCCGCCCGCGCGATGTTTTCGGCAGCGCCTACTTGAAGTAGTACTCGTCCTTGCAGAGCTTGCCGTCGTGGTTGCCGTCGCGGGTGTCGAAGCGCTTGCCCAATTGCGAGTCGGACGGGACCTCGGACTTCGACAGGCACCCGTCGCCGTCCACGTCGGCCGGGAAGGTCCCGGGCGCGAAGTTGCCGGCGAGGCCGCTCGCAGACTGCTTGGGCTCCCCGGGAACGTTGCCGCCGACGTACTGGTCGCCGCTCATGTTTCCGGCGAACGAATCGAACGGGAGCAACACCATCGTAGCAACCACGAGAACCTGGATTCTGTTCATGACCCCAATGCTCCTTTTTTGGAAAGACGACTCTCGAACCGTCGAACTGCGAACATCAGCGCCCTGCGGCCCGCCGCCGCTGACCGGTACGCCACCACATCCACACGCCGGTGATCGCCAGGAAGATCGCGGCGAAACCGACGGCGTTGATCACGTACACCCCGAAATTGCCGAACAGCCGGCCGCTGTGCGCATCCACCAGGATGTGCTCGAGCGATACGCTCGGCTTGGAGAACGGCAGCAGCTTCGCCTTCTCGGCATCGGGCATCGGCCGCGTCGCGGACCATTCGACATCCGCGGGTGCGATCGCCGTCCAGTTGTTGCCGCCATCGGCGCTCTCGAACGCGTCCAGGTCCTGCACCGCGATGTGGTCCGGATGCCCCTTGACCACGCCGATGCGGCGCGGCGTGGAGACCGGCAGGATCGGCGGCGTCAGCTCGTCGACGCTCTCGCCCTCGGCGGAGAGCACGATCACGCTCTCGTGCCCGGCCACGTAGTACTGCAGCGGCGAGCCGGTGGCGACGAAGCCGCGCACGCCGGCAATCTGGCTCTGCAGCGGCTTCGCGTCGATCAGCGTGTAGTCCGCGGTCATCGCCAGCCAGTGCCCGGAGGAGGGATAGCCGTCGGGTGGCGCCTCCGGATGCAGGCCGTACAGCGCCATCACCCAGCCCCAGTCGATGCGGATGGTGTCGTAGCCCCAGCTCGCGCTCTGGTTGATGAGAAAGCCGCTGAAGCCCAGCCAGCCCATGAACACGAACGCGAACAGGCCGAAGCGCTTGTGCCACTCGCGCAGGAACATCGACAGGTTCTTCGGCACCGCCACCGTCACCAACTGCGAGAGCTTCTGCTTCACCGCCAGCGCCCGCGACGGCCCCGAGGCCTGGCGGGCGCCTTCGGCGGCGCTGGTCGTCGAGATCGATTCGCTCATGTCCGATCTCCGCTTCACGCCGCCGGCGCCATCGCATCGAGTGCGATCGCGGTGCGGGCCATGCGTTCCATCATCTTCACGGAGTAGGTCGCCCCGGAGATGTTGTCGACCGTCCGGTCGAGGGCGCTGCCATTGGCCTTGGCCCCGGACAGCTGCTGGACGAACGAGCGCTCGGCGATCTGCTCGCCGCGCGACTCGCGGTAGATGAGGACGCGCGCCATCTCGATGGCGCCGCCGGAGACGACGAAGCCGCAGGTGGTCGGCTGGTAGCCGTCCTTGCCGAGGTCGTCGAAGATCCAGGCGGTGCGGCCCTGCGCGCGCCAGTAGCGCAGGCGCGGCTGCGGCTTGCCCTTGGGGCTGCCGGTGCTGACGGTGCCCGGATCGACATTGAGCGTCGCCACCGGCGGCAGCGTGCCGCCGAACGCCTCCTGCAGGAAGGCTTCCTGGGTCTGGAAGGTCTTCCACAGCTCGAATTTCTTTTCCTCTGCGGAAGCACGGAAGGCGAGCGGGGAGGCGAGGGTGAATAGGAAGGTGCGCAGAAGGGATCGCCGCTTGGGGGAAGACACGCCGTCGACACGCATCAGGCGTCCTCGGCGATCGGTCGTCGTTGGGTCGGACATTTCTCTTTCCTGGGAATTTCTAGTAGTGGGTGAAGCGGGGCGGCGGCATCGGTATTCCGCCGCCCCTTCGCAGCGGACGGGTCAGCGGGTGACGATCTCCTTGGTGAACGGCGCGAGCACCGCGATGATGTCGTTGCAGGTGTGGTACTGGATGCTCACGCGCTCGCAGGCGTTGTAGGCGGCCTCCACGACGGCGTTGAACTGCGTCATGTTGATGCCCAGGTCGGCGTGCGCGGCCTGCATGCTCGCGCCCTGGTACTCGACGTCGCCGCCCAGGAGCATCGTCTCGAGCTGCGTGTTGAGGTAGATCTGCCGTTCCGGATTGCCGAACTGCTTGAAGATGTAGTTGATCCGGTTGTCGAGCATGATGTAGTAGAAGAGCGCCTCCACCCAGTTGTGCACGCCCACTTCGCCGCCGAACTTCTCCAGCGCGTCGCTCTTGGGTCCCGGGATCGGATGCGTCATGCGCTCGCCCGCCAGCGCGGCGGAACTCGCCAGCAGCGCGGCTGCTCCCGCCACCATCGCGGCAGCCGCGCCGCGTCGCAACTTCGTCTTGCCAATCATGTGGATCTCCTGATGGATGTGCGCTCGCCGGCGCACGGTGTGAGGTCAGAACGTGGCGTGCATCGAGATGTAGAAGCCGTGCTGGTCCGGCGTCAGCACGATGTTCCCGAGCATCGCGTAGGCGAGGGTGAACGAGATGTTCTTGTTGGGTGCGTAGGCGAAGAACAGGTCGTACCAATCGTCCTCGTGCTGCGTCAGGGTGCCGCCCACCGCGGGCAGGATCGCGCCGATCAGGTCGCCGACGACGCCGGTGCCGGTCTGCAGGCCCTGGACGTTGACGCCGCGGTTGTCGAGGTTGTCACCGTGCTGCTGGAACTCGCCGCCGATCGCGGTGTTCTTGGTCAGCAGGTAGGCGATCGAACCCTCCCAGCGGAGCTCCTTCTTGTTGTGCCGGTCGCCGTCGCCGTCGATGTAACCGAAGCCGGTGAGGCCGGTCTGGTTCGCCGAGGTGTAGCGCGCGGTCACGTTGATCAACGTGCTCCAGGACAGGAACACCTTGGTCGCGCACAGGTAGGCCTCCCAGTCCTTGGTCTTGGCCGCATTCAAGGTGGTGAGCAACTCGCGCGAGTCGTTCTTCTTGTAGAAGCCGCCGATCGCGATCTGCGGGATCGGATTGTCGGAGGTGTACACGGCGTCGCCGAGCACGCGCAGCTTGGCGCCGAACACGTCCATCGCGATGGTGGTGTTGAACGGCTCGATGCCGGTCTCCAGGCCCAGCGAGTCGGCGAGCAGGCCGACGGTGTCGTAGGTGCCGCCGGTGGGCAGCGTGCTGTGCGTGTACGACAGCTCGAACATGTCGTAGAAGCCGACCGCCGCGCCATAGGAATTCAGGCTGTAGTCGGGCAGGTAGACCCACGTGTAGTGGACGCCGCCGTTGATGCCGTCGCGTGTTTCGTAGCCGGTGATGGTCGCCCACGGCGTGATGCCGCCGCCGCCCGCACCGTCCACCGTGACCACGCCGCCGGTGAGGAACACCTTGCCGTTGTTGTAGAGACCGTCGCCGGAAGAACCGGGACCGCCGCCGAACAGGCCGCCACCGCCGCCGCCGAACAGCCCGGCGCTCGCGTGGCCGCTGAACAAGAGCGTTCCGATCGCCACGAGATTCCGAAGCTTGCTCCCTGATGACCCTTTCATTCCTGTAACTCCTATTGTCTGGATGAGCGATGACCGCGCGAGGCAGCCTGAAATCCCCCTGAAAATCACGAAATCGTCCTTCGCTTCCCGGACCCTTCCACGGAGGCGAGGCGATGTGCGGCTATGTGTTGTTTTCAACAGTCTCTTCCCGGAGCGGTCCCTTGCAGCTGCTTGTCGTGGGGACCGTCCGCGCTACTGCGGGTCGCTCTCGGTGCGGCTGGCGGCGGCGCCAGTGTCCGAGTGAGCGTTGCAACCTTCCGGGCCCCGTTGCCCGGCTTCAACCTTTGTCGCGGAACCTCTTGTAGGCACCGCTGTTGTACTTACTGCAATGCCTATGCCATCCAAATCGGGCGATGTCGCAGGCCCGTCGATCGTTTTTTGGTGCTGAAACGGTGCGATCGACGACCATGTGCCCCAATCTGCGGCAAAACCAACGTCATCCTGAGCCGGCTCGCCATCGACGCGGGCGCGGTCGCGATGAAGTCATCGCGAATCGAGCGGGACGACCCGGCCACTGGACACACTGAAAACACGGAAGGGCCTGATTCGGTGTGTTGAGCGTCACCAGTGGCTCCAGCATTCAGGCCACCTGGTGGAGGGTCGCAGGTCGCCCCGAGGCCGCGCCGCGGCCGGAGACGACTCCGCCGGTGACGATCGCAGGACGACCAGCGATTCTCAGCGCCCGCGTTCGCCCTGCGCGCGCCGATACCCGCTGAATGCCTCTTCATGGCGCGTGCGCCGTTCGAAGCCGTCCGCGTCGAGCGCCGCCGGCGCCGCGTCGTAGCGGATCGGCGGGCGGCCGATCGCGGACGGCCCTTCTTCCTGCCACGGCGTGAGATACAGGCCGACCGCGGTTTCGCGATCGCCCATGATGGTGGTGCCGGCGCCGCCATCGGCGGTGAGCGCGTCCGCCCCCGCGGCGGCGTCGCCGGCGAGCAGCAGCAGCACCAGGCCGGCGCGCGCGATCACGGTGCGAGCCCGGCGGTGACCACCGGCGCGGCCGCGGGAGCGGCCGTCTCGAGGTCGCGGATCCACGCGCTCACGATCAGGTTCTCGCCACCGGTCAGGCGCTGGTAGTCGCGGTAACGCGCGAGCGCCTCGCCGCTGCGGTGCAGGAACACATCGTTCAAGATCGCGAGGTTGAGCACTGAGGGTGCGTAGTCGGCGCGCACCGCGAGCGCGCGCTTGTACGAGGTCTCGGCGCGCGCGTAGTCGCCGCTCTCGCGATAGAGGATGCCGAGCCAGTTCAGCGCGACGGCATTGCGCGGATTCGCGTCCACCGCGCGCGACAGGCTCGCGACGGCGGCATCGCGCTGCTTGCCCTGCGCGTAGAGGATGCCGAGATTGGTGAGCGGGCCGGAGAACGCGGGAAAATCCTTCGACAGGGCCACGAACGCGGCGCGCGCCTCGTCGAACTTGCGCGCCTTCATCAGCGCGAGCGCGCTCTTGAATCGCGCGTCTGCATCGGCGGCGCCCGCCGCCGGCGCGCGGGCTGCGGCCGGGGCGGGCGCACTGGGGGTGGCCATCGTGGTGCGCGAGGCGCCCGCGCGCGGCGCAGGCGCACTGCAGGAGGCCAGCAGGACCGCGAGGATCGCGGCGCCGGCGAGCAGGTCAGGTCGCTGTGTCATAGACGGTATCGCCCTTCTCGTTCTTGCCGTACTTCGCCGGCGAGAGTTCGCCCAGAGCACGCACGCTCCTGCGAATCCAGTCGTTCCACAGGCCCTGCTTCATCCGTGCCAGGTTGGTTTCGTGCGCGGCGATCGCCTGTTCTTCGAACGGGAACGCCTGCTCCTCGAGCAGCAGCTCGTACTGCTCGAGCTCGAGCCCCTTCAGGTTGCGCGGCCGCTCGGAGCGCACCAGCGCCTGGCCCAGATCGCGGTAGACGTTGGCGAGTTCGAAGGTCGCCGCGGTCGCCACGTCGGCGAAGCCGTAGCTGGCGGCGCGGTTGAGCGAATCGATCGCGGTCATGGTCGCCGCCTTGCGCCGCGGCAGGGTCGCCTCGGCCGGGAGCGTCAGCGCGATGCGCCGCGCGGACGACGCGTCCACGCGGCCGATCTCGAGCGCCGCCTGGGCCGCCATCAGCCGCGTGCCCTCGGTGCGTCCGGCCTGGGCGGTGGCGTCGGTGGCGACCAGGTCGCGCAGCCAGCGCAGGTAGCCCGCTTCGTCGCGCCGATCGTTCAGCGCGATGTCGGCGAGCCGGCGGCGGGCGGCCATGCCGCGGTCGAGGTCGCCCTCGTAGCGGGCGACATAGGCTTCGTAGGCCGGGGCGGCCTGCAGCGGCTGCTTCGCGCGATCGTAGAACTGGGCGGCCAGCCAGGCGGATTCGCGCCGCGTGTCGCCGCTCTCGGTCGGGCGCTGGGCGATGCGCAGCAGGACTGCGGCGGCGAGCGCAGGCTCCGACGATTTCTCGTAGGCGAGCGCCAGCTTGCGGTCGGCGTCGGCGGCGAGCGGATGCTCCGGGAAGCCGGTGCGGTAGGCCTCGAGGGCGGCGGCGGCGCGCGGCCAGTCCTGCAGATCGACCAGCGCCATCGCGGCGTCATAGTCCGACTTGGGGCGGATGCTCGCGCCGGGCGCCACCTGGCCGACACGCTGGAACGCGGCGGACGCGCCGCGCAGGTCGCCGGCGGCGCGCGCAGCCTCGCCCTGCCGGTAGACCGAGGCGGCGAGCCGCTCGACCATCTGCGGCCGCTCCGGCCGGTCGCCGGGAACCGCTTGCAGCAGGGTGGCGTACGCCTTCTCGGCGCCCGGATAGTCCTTCTGCGCGAAGCGGGCGTCGGCGATCACGCCGTAGACCTGCGCCTGCAGGGCCGGCGTGAGCGTCGCGTTCGAGCGCAGGGTCCGTTCCGCGACGGCGATCGCCTGCGCCGGGTCCTCCAGCGCGTAGAGATCCTCCGCGGCGCGCGCGAGGCCTTCGCCCAGGTGCGGATGGGACGGGAAGGTATCGGCGAGGCGCTGGCTGGCGGCGACCGAGGCGCGCAGCGCGGCCGGACGCTCGGCCGCCGGCGACTGGGCGGCGACACGCTGCCAGGACTGCACCGCCGCCCACGCCGCTTCGGGTGCGCGCGCCCAGGCGCCGGAGTCGTACGCGGCGCGCTGGTATTCCTCGGCGGCCTGGCGCGTGCGGCCGCCGTCGAGCAGCGCATCGGCGTAGGCCATGCGCGTGCCGGCGCGGCGCTCGTCCTGCGGGAACAGGTCGAGCGTGCGCCGGTACCAGTCCGCCGCGCGGACGAACGCGGCCTGGCGCTCGGCTCCGGCGTCGAGTGCCTGCGCCCGCGCGTGGTGCCAGCGGCCGAGATCGTCGAGGTGGCCGCGCACGGTGGCGAGGATTGCCGGATCGGCGGCGCGGCCTTCCCAGAAAGACGATCCCGGCGCATACGCCGTCGCGTAGGTCTCCTTGGCCCGGATCACCCACTCCTCGAAGCCGCCGCGCTCGTTGGCCGCGATCACGTTGGCCTGGAACACCGGCGCCAGCGGATGGCGCGGATGGCGCTCGACGAATGCGGCGTAGGCGCCGGCGGCGTCCGAGTAACGCTTCTGCTCGAGCAGCGTGTCGCCGAGGTTGTCGTACAGCAGCACCGCGTAGCGCGGCTCGCCTTTCGCCTCGATCCGCCGGTTGATCGCCGGGCCGCCGCCGAGGGCAGCGAACGACAGGCTGGTGACGCGCAGCGATTCCGAGACCGCCTCGACCTTGGGCCTGGCCACCGAGGCGAGCGCCATCTTCGCGTCCACCAGGTCGCCGTAGGGAAGGTCGCGCTCGAGGATCGCGGCGAACACGTCGATCGCCTCCTCGTACCGCGACTCCTGGAACAGCGTCCAGCCGAACTTGTACTGCGCCGGTTCGAACAGCGGCGCCTGCGCGCCCAGTGCGACCAGCCGGCGGTAGTTCGGCTCCGCCTCGGCGTAGCGGTGCTGGCGATAGAGCATCTCGCCGGCGCGAAACAGCGCGTCGGCAGCGCGCGGCGAGGCGGGGTAGTCCTTGCCCAGCCGGGCGAGCGCGAGGATGCCGGCGTCGTCCTCGCCGAGGATCATGTGGGCGCGGGCGAGCTGATAGAGCGCGCGATCGACCTGGCCGTACTGCGGGTGCTGCTCGAGCAGCTGCCGGTACAGGACGATGGCCTGGCGCACGTCCTGGACGCGGATGCTGCCGTCGTCCAGCTGCGCGTACTGGACGCGCAGGTCGGCGGCGCGGCGCAGGGCTTCGGCGTGGACCTCCGGATCGGCGGTGAGGGCGATGAGCTTGTCGTACTGCGCGCGCGCGGCGAGCGGATCGGCGGCCACCGCCTCCGACGGCACGATGCGCAGGATCGAGGGCGAACGCACCACGAAGATGCCGTTGCCGGTGCGGCCATTGTTGGCGGTGGTCGAACCGACGGTGCCCGCACCCGCGGTGGTGGTGGCGACCAGCAGCGCGGTGGCGAGACCGCGCGACACGACGGGCGATGGCCGCTTCACTTGAGCACCACCTCGGCCGGCTGGTCATAGGTTCTCGCCAGTGCGAAGCGCGCCTCGACCAGGTAGCCCTCGGTCTGGCGGCGCAGCGCTTCGAGCGGCGCGTCGGCGGCGGCCGCCAGCTGCGAGCGGGTCGAAGCCTCCTCGGCCATGGCCAGCGGCCGCAGCGCGGCGATGCGGTCGCGGCACTCCTGTGCACGCGGATCGGCGATCGGCTGCAGCCGCGCGTCGTGGCGATCGAGCGCCACCACGACGTCGTGCGCGTCGCGCTGTGCCGCGACGGCGGCCGAGAAGGCATCGTCGGTCAGCAGGGCGCGCACCCAGCGCGCCGCGCCAGGATCGGTCGCCGGGGCGAGCGTGCGTTCCCAGCCCAGTTCGGATTCGGCACTGCCGGCGTCGACGAGGTCGGCGAGACGTCCGGCGCGGGCATCGTTCTTCGCCTGCGCCAGGATCGCCAGCATGTCCTCGAGACCGGTCGCCACCGACAACCGGCGCTGCTGGGCCTGCTGGCGCGCGCCGAGCAGGTCGAAGGCCCAGGCGATCGCCAGCGCCGCCTCCTGCACCGGGGGCTCCAGCGGATCGCCGCCGATCAGGGTGCTCCACGGCGTCAGCGCCGCGAGCAGGGCCTCGCGCCGCGCGTCGCCGGTCGGCAGCGGCATCCGGCTGCGCAGGCGCGCGGCATTCCCGACGTCGTAGGGCGCCGCCGTGAGAGCCGCACCGTCGCCGCCGCCCGGCGGGGCGAGCATCGCCCAGCCCAGGCCGAGCACGGCGCGCGATGCGTAGGGTCCCGGCGACTGCACCGCGCGGAACGCGTCGGCGGCGAGATCGCCTTCGCGGCGCCGCAGGTGGTGATAGCCGAGCACGACGCGGGCGTGGTCGCACAGCACCTGCCGCGGATCCTCGCAGGCGGGGGAGTGGATGAAGGCGGCGAGGGCGGAAGGATCGGCGGCGGTGCCGCCGGATGCGATCGGTGCGATCGCCTCGTTGTAGAGCGCGGTGAGCGCGTCACCGGCCGGCGCCGGCGGCGCGATGCCGGGCGCGAACACCTGCGCGTCGAACATCCGCCCAGAGCCGGCGAGGAAGGTCGCTTCCCGCGCGGGAAGTTCGTCGCCCGACACCGGGTTGGTGCCGGTCCAGGCGGCGAGCCGGATCTCGGAATTGCCGGAGAACGTGCCGGGCGCGCCGATCTCGACGCCGACGCGCGCGCGGCCGGCGGTTTTCACGAAGGGCACCTCGACATGGTCCTGCGTGCGATCGCCGCCCGCGCGGTCCACCGCGTCGCGGCCGATGAACTCGATGCGCAGGCGATGCTCGCCGTCGGCCAGGCGCGCCGTGCCGAGGTGGTGCACGCCGCCCGCGAGCAGCGCGCGTCCCTCGTCGTCGCTGTACTGGTGGTGCAAGAGCACGCCGCCGTCGATGCGCACCCACACGTGGCGCACCAGCAGGCCGGACCCCGCGCTGGAGGCGTAGAAGCTCACCGTGTCGTCGGGCGCTGCGGCGTTCTCGATCTGGTGTGCCTGCGCCGCGATCTCGAGGGCCTGCTCGCGCACGCCGCCGAACGCGGGCAGCGCGATCCCGATCCCGATCCCGATGGCGAGAAAGGTGCGCATCAGCCCTTGGTGAACTCGGCGACCAGGAGGACCGTACCGGCCACCTGCATCGCACACGCGGCGAGGATCGCCAGGCAGTCCAGCCAGCCGAACGGTTCGCGGAGATGTTCCATCTGGATCTTGCTCCCTGTGAGAAGTCGGATTGCGGCGCCGGTCGGCTGCCGGCAGCGATGCCGGTGGACCCTGCGGACCAACTCGAAGATCCAGGCGTCGTTGCCCGGTTCGCGGCGGCGATGCGTCGTGCCGTCGTCCTCTCATCGCGAGCAATGGGCGTGCCAGGGTCGTGCGCGATTCCGGCGCGGATGGCATGGCGATTGCGTTTCAGACGGCGTTCCACGGGTACGCCGGGTTTCCACGCCCGCCGCGGCTAAAGGCGGCCACCAACCCTCGAACGACTTGATTGGGCAAAGACGCTCATCTCCTGCGGCAGCAGCCGCGGCAGGTGAGCTTTTTTTTGTCCGCGATTCACGACCATTACTACAAAGGACTAGAACGACGATGGGTGTCAAACCTGTGCTGGGCACGGCGCAAGCCGTGCTCATGGGGTGGTCTGCGTCCGCGTTTCCCGCGGGCGCGATGGACGTCCTGGCCGGCGGTACGCCGAACCTCGATCTCAACCTGCGCCACGAATCCGTGGACCAGGACAACCTGTCGCGGAACGCCGATGCCATGACCCTGCGGGCGCGGCTCGGCTACACCACCGCGCGCTGGAAGGATTTCGACGCGCAGCTGGAGTTCGAGAGCACCGTGATCGTCGGCGACGACGACTTCAACAGCTCCGGCAACGGCAAGTCGGCCCGTCCGATGGTGGCCGACCCGGACATCGAGGAGATCAACCAGGCGTGGATCGGCTGGGCCGGCCTGCCTGCGACGACGCTGCGCTACGGCCGGCAGCGGCTCGCCTTCGACAACCAGCGCATCCTGGGCAACGTCGGCTGGCGCCAGAACGAGCAGACCTACGACGCCGCGCGCCTCACCACCACGCTGATTCCGCGCACCGTGGTCGACTACGCCCGGATCACCAACGTCGATGCCTTCCGCTGGTTCGACCTCGATCCCACCGCGGGGATCGAACTGGAGAAGGACCTGGACGTGAAGGGGCATTACCTCCACGCCACGGTCAACGCCATCGACCAGCACCTGGTCGTGTCGCCGTACGCGCTGCTGCTCGATTTCGACGAGATTCCGGCCCCGTCGCTGGCGCGCCAGGACACCTCGACGATCGGCGTGCGCGTCACCGGCGCCGCCCCGGTGCTGCAGTTGACGCTGTCGTACACCCTGGAGGTCGCCCGCCAGGAGCATCGCGACGATGCGCCGTCGTCGGTGAAGGCCAGCTACCGGCTGGTCGAGCCGTCGCTGAAGTGGAGGGCGTACAAGCTGACGCTGGGCTGGGAGCACCTGGGGGGCGACGGCGACTACGCGTTCCAGACGCCGCTGGCGACCCTGCACGCGTTCCAGGGCTGGGCCGACCAGTTCCTGGTCACGCCGGCCGACGGGATCGACGATCGCTACGTGTCGCTGGGCATGCCCGTGGGCAAGGCGCAGCTGTGCGCCGCGTGGCACGACTACCGGGCGGACCGCGGCAGCGCCGACTATGGCAGCGAACTCGACCTGCTCGCCACCTATGCGTTCACTTCCGCGCTCACCGCCGGCGCCAAGTATGCGAACTACTCGGCGGACGAGTTTCCGGTCGCGGGCACGCCGGCGCGGGCGTACGACACGGAGAAGGTGTGGGTGTGGGTTTCCTACAAGTATTGAGGCCGGGCGTGGCGGTGTGAGCGGGGCGGGCCGCTTGTTCCCGCGGGAAGCGGACATACGACCGGGAACACCTGAATCTGCGAAATCTGCGTCCGAGCTTTTGACTCCCACTAGGAAAGCCGCTCCATCATCCGGCCTTCGAAGCTCTCACGCAGATTTCGCGGATTTCGCAGATGATGAAGCCCCCGGACGTCCGCTCCGACGCCACAGCCGACGCTCCGCGGCGCCCCGTAGCTTGCACCCTCGTGCCTCCTCTCCCCGCCTTCTGCACCACCGGCGGGCACCCACGCCCGCCACCGGTGCGGCGGACTGAAAAATTCCCGAAAATTCCGGCGCTTCACTGGGGAAACAACATGGCACATCGATTGCTTTGACAGAGCGCAACGGCTGCCAAAGGCGGTAGCCGCACGAGCCGGGCATATCCCGGCGAAAAGACAACGGCGTCTGGAATCGGGTCCCGCAACCAAGGGCCACGATCCCGGGCGCTTTTTTTTTGGTCTGCATTCCTGGAGAGGAACGATGGGCGATGGGTCAGGTCCGGTCGAGCCGCGGCGCAAGCTGCTGCTGGTCGGCCATGGAATGGTCGGTCAGCGCTTCCTCGAATGCCTCGCGGCCACCGGCCAGCCGTTCGAGGTGACGGTGCTGTGCGAAGAGCCGCGCCCGGCCTACGACCGCGTGCAGCTCTCGAGCTTCTTCAGCGGACGCAGCGCGGCGGACCTGTCGGTGACGCCGGCCACGTTCTTCGACACCAACGGCTTCACCCTGCGGCTCAACGACCGAGCAGTGTCCATCGATCGCGTGGCGAAAGTGGTGAAGACGGCCGGCGGCGCCGAACTCGCCTACGACGTGCTGGTGCTCGCCACCGGGTCGTTCCCGTTCGTGCCGCCGGTGCCCGGCCATGATCGGACCGGCTGCTTCGTTTATCGGACGATCGAGGACCTCGAGGCGATCACCGCGTCGGCAAACGATTCGAAGATCGGCGTGGTCGTCGGCGGCGGCCTGCTCGGCCTGGAGGCGGCCAAGGCGGTGAAGGACCTCGGCCTCGCCACCCACGTGGTGGAGTTCGCGCCACGCCTGATGACGGTGCAGGTGGACGATCTCGGCGGCGCCCTGCTCCGCAGCAAGATCGAGTCGATCGGCGTGTCGGTGCACACCGGCAAGAACACGACCTCGATCGTCGACGGCGAGAGCTGCCGCCACAAGATGCAGTTCGCCGACGGTGGCTCGCTCGAGGCCGACGTCATCGTCTTCTCCGCCGGCATCCGCCCGCGCGACGAGCTGGCGCGCAGCAGCGGCCTGAACGTCGGTCCGCGCGGTGGCATCGTGATCGACAACGGCTGCCGCACCTCGGATCCCGACGTCTACGCGATCGGCGAGTGCGCGCTGTGGAACGGCCGGATCTTCGGCCTGGTCGCACCCGGCTACGAGATGGCGCGCGTCGCCGCGGCGCAGGTGGCGCTCGCCACGCCGGCCACCGAGTTCGCCGGCGCCGACATGAGCACCAAGCTCAAGCTGCTCGGCATCGACGTCGCCAGCATCGGCGATGCACACGGGGCCACGCCCGGCTCGCTGAACGTGCTCTTCAGCGACGGCGTCGCCGGCCACTACAAGAAGCTGGTGGTGTCGGGCGACCGCAAGACCTTGCTCGGCGCGGTGCTGATCGGCGACACCGAGGACTACGGCAACCTCCTGCAGCTCGCGCTCAACGGCATCGCGCTGCCGGAGCGCCCGGAGGAGCTGATCCTGCCGGCGCGCGAAGGCGGCTCGAAGAAGGGCCTGGGCGTGGACCTGCTGCCCGACGGTGCGCAGATCTGCTCCTGCAACAACGTGAGCAAGGGCGCGCTGTGCAAGGCGGTCGCCGACGGCAGCACGACGCTCGGTGCACTGAAGAAGTGCACCAAGGCGGCGAGCACCTGCGGCGGCTGCAGCACGCTGGTCAAGCAGATCCTCGACGCGGAACTGCGGCGCGCGGGCGTCACCGTGCTCAACCACCTGTGCGAGCACTTCCCGCACACCCGCCAGGAGCTGTTCCACCTGGTGAAGGTCGGCAAGCTGAAGTCGTTTCCCGAGGTGCTGGAGCGCCACGGCAAGGGCCGCGGCTGCGACATCTGCAAGCCGGCGGTGGCCAGCATCCTCGCCACCACCAGCAACGAGTTCGTGCTGAAGAAGCACAACGCGAGCATCCAGGACACCAACGACTACTACCTCGCCAACCTGCAGAAGGACGGCACCTACTCGGTGGTGCCGCGCATCCCCGGCGGCGAGATCACGCCCGAGAAGCTGATCGTCATCGGCCGCGTCGCGCAGCGCTTCGGCCTCTACACCAAGATCACCGGCGGCCAGCGCATCGACCTGTTCGGCGCGCGCGTCGAGCAGCTGCCGCTGATCTGGAAGGACCTGGTGGAGGCCGGCTTCGAGTCGGGCCATGCCTACGGCAAATCGGTGCGCACGGTGAAGTCCTGCGTCGGCTCCACCTGGTGCCGCTACGGCGTGCAGGACTCGGTGGGGATGGCGATCCGCCTGGAGGAGCGCTATCGCGGCCTGCGTTCGCCGCACAAGCTCAAGCTCGCGGTGTCGGGCTGCACGCGCGAGTGCGCCGAGGCGCAGGGCAAGGACGTCGGCGTGATCGCCACCGAGAAGGGCTGGAATCTCTACGTCGCCGGCAACGGCGGCATGAAGCCGCGCCACGCGGACCTGCTGGCGATGGATCTCGACGACGCCACGCTGGTGCGCATGATCGATCGCTTCCTCATGTTCTACATCCGCACCGGCGATCGCCTGCAGCGGACCTCGGTGTGGATGGAGAACCTGCAGGGCGGGCTCGACTACGTGAAGAAGGTGGTGCTCGAGGATTCGCTGGGCATCGCCGCGGAGCTCGAGGCCGAGATGCAGTCGCTGGTGGACACCTACGAATGCGAGTGGAAGAAGGCGATCAACACGCCGGAGACGCTCAAGCGCTTCCGCCACTTCGTCAATTCCCAGGAAACCGACACCAACATCCAGTTCGTTGACGAACGCGGCCAGATCCGGCCGCTGTCGCGCCTGGAAAAACAGCAGGAGGCCGTGTGATGCGCGCACCCGAAGCGGTCGCGATGGGCGCGCCGGTGACGATGGCCGCCGTCGCCGCGCCGCGCTGGACCTACGTCTGCCAGGTCGAGGACATCGTCCCCAACACCGGCGTCTGCGCCAAGTCGGGGCGCATCCAGATCGCCGTGTTCCGGCTGATGTCGCCAGCCGGCGAGGACGAGGGCGTGTTTGCCATCTCCAACCACTGCCCGCGCTCGGGCGCCAACGTGCTGTCGCGCGGCATCGTCGGCGACATCGGCGGCGAGCTGGTGGTGGCCTCGCCGGTGTACAAGAACCACTACGCGCTCAAGACCGGCCGCTGCCTCGAGGACGAGGCGTTCAACGTGCCGACCTACGCCGTCCGCATCGCCGACGGACGCATCTTCGTCCTGGGCGACGCCCGATGACGGTGGCCGCGGCGGCCGGACGGCCGCGCCTGGTGGTCATCGGCAACGGCATGGCGGGCGTGCGCATGGTCGAGGAACTGCTCGCGCGCGCGCCGGACGCGTACGCGATCTCGATCTACGGCGCCGAGCCGCACGGCAACTACAACCGCATCATGCTGTCGCCGGTGCTGGCGGGCGAGAAGAAGCTCGCCGACATCGTCACCCACGAACCGTCGTGGTACGCGGAGCGCGGCATCGTGCTCCATCGCGGCGACCCGGTGGCCTCGATCGATCTCGCGCAGCGCCGCGTGACGGCGCGCTCGGGCCAGTCCGAGCCCTACGATCGCCTGGTGCTCGCCACCGGCTCGCGGCCGTTCATCCTTCCGGTTCCCGGCAAGGACCTGCCGGGGGTGGTCTCGTTCCGCGACATCGCCGACGTCGAGTCGATGATCGACTCCTCGACGCGGCATCGCCGCGCGGTGGTGATCGGCGGCGGACTGCTCGGGCTGGAGGCGGCCAACGGCCTGGCGCGGCGCGGGATGGTCGTCACCGTCGTGCACCTGATGGACTTCCTGATGGAACGCCAGCTCGATCGCGTCGCCGCGAACCTGCTGCAGGCGAGCCTGGAAGAGAAGGGCCTCCGGTTCAAGCTGTCCGCCGCCACGGCCGAGATCGCCGGCGCGGGCCGCGCGGAGGAGGTCGTGTTCAAGGACGGATCGCGCGTGCCCGCGGACCTGGTGGTGATGGCCGCCGGCATCATCCCCGACGCGGCCCTGGCCAGGGCGTCGGGCCTCGCGTGCGAGCGCGGCGTGGTGGTCGACGACACGATGCGTACGTCCGATCCCCACGTGTTCGCGGTCGGCGAGTGCGCTCAGCATCGCAAGGTGTGCTATGGCCTGGTCGCGCCGCTGTTCGAACAGGGCAAGGTCGTCGCCGCGCAGCTGGCCGGCGACGCCGATGCGCTGTACGAGGGCTCGATCGTCGCGACGCGCCTGAAAGTCACCGGGATCGAGTTGTTTTCCGCCGGCAACTTTCAGGGCGGCGACGGCGCGCAGGAGATCGTCTACCGCGATCCGCGCCGCGGCGCCTATCGCCGGCTGGTGGTGCGCGACGGGCGCCTCGACGGCGCCGTGCTGTACGGCAACGCGCAGGACGGTGGCTGGTACCTCGACCTGATCCTGGGCCGGACCGACATCACGCGCTTCCGCGGCCGCCTGCTGTACGGCCAGCGCTTCGCCGAGGCCGCCTGATGGCCGACGCCGGCGAGCGCTTCGCTTCCGTGCGCACCACCTGCCCGTACTGCGGGGTGGGCTGCGGCGTGCTGGCGCGGCCGGGGCCGGAAGGCACGGTGAGCGTCGCCGGCGATCCCGCGCATCCGGCCAACCGCGGCCGGCTGTGCGTGAAGGGCTCAGCGCTCGACGAGACCGTGGGCCTGGCGGGACGCCTGCTGCATCCGATGCTGCGCTCCGGCGCGGGCGCGGCGCCGGAGCGCACGACCTGGGACGAGGCGCTGGCGAAGGTCGCCGGCAACTTCTCGCGCATCGTCGCCGAGCACGGCCCCGATGCGGTGGCGCTGTACGTCTCCGGCCAGATCCTCACCGAGGACTACTACGCCGCCAACAAGTTCGTGAAGGGTTGGCTGGGCACTGCGCACATCGACACCAACTCGCGCCTGTGCATGTCGTCGGCGGTCGCCGGCCACAAGCGCGCGTTCGGCGAGGACGTGGTGCCGGTCAGCTACCACGACTTCGAATCCGCCGACCTGGTGGTGCTGGTCGGATCGAACACCGCCTGGTGCCACCCGATCCTGTTCCAGCGCCTGGCGGCGGCGAAGGAGGCGCGGCCCTCGCTGAAGGTGGTGGTCATCGATCCGCGCGCGACCGCGACCTGCGACATCGCCGACCTGCACCTGCCGCTCAGGCCGGGCACCGACGTCGCCCTGTTCAACGGCCTGCTCACCTGGCTGCACGATCGCGGCATCGTGGACGTGCCCTTCGTGCGCGCGAACACCACCGGCGTGGTGAAGGCGGTCGCCGCCGCCGAGAAGACCGCCGGCAGCGTCGCGCACGTGGCGCGCACCTGCGGCGTGGCCGAGGAGGCGCTGCGGCGCTTCTACGACCTGTTCGCGCGCACGGCGAAGACGGTCACCGCGTTCTCGATGGGCGTGAACCAGTCGTCGAGCGGCACCGACAAGGTCAACGCGATCATCAACTGCCACCTGCTCACCGGCCGCATCGGCAAGCCCGGCGCCGGTCCGTTCTCGATCACCGGCCAGCCGAATGCGATGGGCGGTCGTGAGGTCGGCGGACTGTCGAACATGCTCGCGTCGCACCTCGAACTGGCGGAGCCCCGGCACCGCGAACTGGTGCAGGCGTTCTGGCAGTCGCCGCGCATCGCCGACAAGCCCGGGCACAAGGCGGTCGACCTGTTCCAGGCGATCGAGGCCGGGCGCGTGAAGGCGGTGTGGATCATGGCCACCAACCCGGTGGTGAGCCTGCCGGATGCCGACCAGGTGCGCCGCGCACTCGAACGGTGCGAACTGGTGGTGGTGTCCGACGTGGTGCAGCGCACCGACACCTCGGCCTACGCACACGTGCTGCTGCCGGCACTGGCGTGGGGCGAGAAGGACGGGACCGTCACCAACTCCGAGCGGTGCATCTCGCGCCAGCGGCCGTTCCTTCCCGCGCCCGGCGAAGCGCGGGCGGACTGGTGGATGGTGGGGCAGGTCGCGCGGCGCATGGGCTTCGGCGATGCGTTCGCCTGGTCCACGCCGCACGAGGTGTTCGTCGAACATGCGCGGTTGAGCGCGTATCGCAACACGCGCGACGACGTGCCGCGCATGTTCGACCTGTCCGGCTTGGCGGACCTGTCGCCCGAGGCCTACGACCGGCTCGAGCCGCTGCGCTGGCCGGTGCGTTCGGGGCCGGCGGCGCAGCCCTTCGTCGACGGGCGGTTCAGCACGCCCGATGGGCGTGCGCGGTTCGTCGCGCTGGTGCCGCGCGGTCCGGCGAACCTGCCCGACGACGAGCACCCGATGATCCTCAACACGGGACGGGTGCGCGACCAGTGGCACACGATGACGCGCACCGGCGCCGCGCCGCGGCTGGCGCAGCACATCGCCGAGCCGTTCGTGGAGATCCACCCGCACGACGCGATGATCAACGGCGTGCAGGACGGCCAGCTCGCACGGGTCGCGACCAACTGGGGCTCGTGCGTGGTGCGCGTCCGCTGCAGCGCAGGTACCGCGCGCCGCCAGCTGTTCGTGCCGATCCACTGGAACGGCCAGAACGCGTCGGACGCGCGGATCGGCGCGCTGGTCAACCCGGTGGTCGATCCGGTGTCGGGCGAGCCCGAGTTCAAGCATACCCCCGCCCGTATCGAGCCTTTCTTCGTCGACTGGCACGGGTTCGCCTTGTTGCGGTCGGGGGCCGGCGGCATCGATGCGCACCTGGAGAGCGGGCAGCTGCTGCCGACGTGGTGGACGCGCGTCACCGGCGGCGGGTTCGTCCGCTACGAGTTCGCCGGGCGCGGCAAGGCCGATCCTTCCGCGTTCGCCCGCGCGCTGCTCGGCGCCGGCGACGGCGCCGACTGGATCGAGGCGAGCGACCCGACCGAGGGACAGTTCCGCGGCGCCCGGTTCGACGGCGACCGGCTCGGCGGGTGCGTGTTCGTCTCGGCGCGCACGCACGACCTGCCGGCGCGGGCGTGGCTGTCGGGCCTGTTCGAGCGCGAGCAGCTCGATGAAGCCGATCGGCTGTGCCTGCTGGCCGGCGCGCCGCTGACGCCTGCGGCCGATGCCGGACCGACGGTGTGTTCCTGTCACGCGGTCGGCCGCAACACCATCGTCCGCGCCATCCGCGAGGGCTGCGCATCGGTCGAGTCGCTCGGCAAGCGCCTGCGCTGCGGCACCAACTGCGGTTCCTGCATTCCCGAGCTTCGCGCCCTGGTGCGCGAAGTCCAAGCCGTTCCCGCCTGATCTTTCGCTGTTCTTTCCCATCGTCACGTCCAGGACCCACGCCATGTCCGACAAGGCCACCAGCATCAAGTTGTTCTCGTTCTCGACACCGCAGATGCGCGCTTTCCACATGACGTGGCTGGCGTTCTTCGTCTGCTTCTTCGCCTGGTTCGCGATCGCCCCGCTGATGCCGGTGATCAAGGGCGAGTTCGGTTTCACCAAGGACCAGATCGCGAACATGAACATCGCCGCGGTCGCGGTGACGATCCTGGTGCGCCTGGTGGTGGGGCCGTTGTGCGACCGCTTCGGTCCGCGGCGCACCTACTCGGTGCTGCTCGCCTTCGGTGCCCTGCCGGTGATCGCGATCGCCTTCGCCAAGTCGTACGAGGCGTTCGTGTTCCTGCGGCTGTGCATCGGTGCGATCGGCGCGAGCTTCGTGATCACGCAGTACCACACCTCGGTGATGTTCGCGCCGAACGTGGTCGGCACCGCGAACGCGGCCGCGGCAGGCTGGGGCAACTCCGGCGGCGGCGTCACGCAGACGCTGATGCCGCTGATCATGATGGCGTTCATCACGCTGGGCGTGGAGCAGGCGTTCGGCTGGCGCGCGGCGCTGATGGTGCCGGGCGTGCTGATGCTGATCATGAGCGTGCTGTACTACAAGTACACGCAGGACACGCCCGAGGGCGACCTCATCGACCTGCGCAAGGCCGGCAAGCTGGCGGCCGCGGGCAAGGGCGGCGGGATGGCGTCGTTCTTCGCCGCGGCGCGCAACTACCGCGTGTGGATGCTGTTCTTCACCTACGGCGCGTGCTTCGGCGTGGAGATCACCATCCACCTGCTGGCGTCGCCGTACTACGTGGACAAGTTCAAGCTCGACCTGAAGACGGCCGGGTTCGTCGCCGGCAGCTTCGGCCTGCTCGCGCTGTTCGCGCGTGCGCTCGGTGGCTGGGTGTCGGACAAGATCGCGCGCGGGCGCGGGCTGGATGGCCGCACGACCCTGCTGTTCGCGCTGATCGTGGGCGAGGGCCTGTTCCTGATGGCCTGGGCGCATTCCGATTCGCTGGTGGTCGCCGTCGCCATGATGCTGGTGTTCGGCATGTTCACGCACATGGCGTGCGGCGCGACCTACAGCCTGGTGCCGTTCATCGACCGCAAGGCCCTGGGCGGCGTGGCCGGGATCATCGGTGCGGGCGGCAACGTCGGCGCGGTGGCGGCGAACTTCCTGATGAAGGGGACCGCCAGCATCCAGCAGGGCCTGTTCATCCTCGGCGCGATCGTCACGGTGTCGGCGGTGTGCGCGATCGCGGTGCGGTTCTCCGCCGAGCACAAGGCACGCGAGGCGAAGCTGTACGAGGAAGCGGTGGCGGCGCGCCGGGCCTCGGCGGCGCCGGCCGGGGCGGGGGAGCCGATTCCGGCTTGATGGAGATTGGGGGAAGCGGCCGTTCGAAATCGGAGGCGTCGGATGCGTTGAGCGAGGCGAAACGCGTCACAGGATTGGTCCGTGACGCGTTTCAAGGATCGTGGCGGGTCACGCTACAGTCCACCGATGATCACCCGCCCGACCATCTGCGCCGGCATCCTGGCCGGCGGCGAGGGCCGCCGCTTCGGCGGCGTCGACAAGGGCTGGGTGCTGTCCGGCGGGCGCCCGATGATCGAGATCGTGCTCGACCAGGTGCGGGGGCAGGTGGACGAGATCGTCGTCTCCGCCAACCGCAGCCTCGAACGCTACCGGGCGCTCGGCGTACGGGTGGTCGCGGATGGGAACGACGGCTTCGAGGGGCCCTTCGCCGGTATCGTGACCCTGCTCGAGGCGGCGCGCGCCCATGAATGGCTGCTGCTGGTGCCCTGCGACGCCGTCCGTCTGCCGGAGGGACTGGCCCACCGGCTGCTGGCGGCCGCCGGGGATGCGGACGCCGCGGCCCTGCACGATGGCCAGCGCCTGCACCCCCTGTTCAGCCTGATCCGGACGCGCCTCGCCGATCCCGCACGGCAGGCCTGGAACGCGGGCGAACGATCGCCCCGGCTGTGGCTGGAACGGCAGCGCCTGGCGCTATGGCCCGGGGATACACCGGTCAACGTCAATTCGCCCGAGGACCTCTGATGTGCTGCCGGGAGCCGATGGCGGGTCCCTACGCACGTTAGAATCGCTGGATGAACGCCCCGGTGAGCCCAGCCGTCGCCCGGTCTCTCGGCCCCCTGGCCGATGCGCGCGGCCGCGCCAAGCACAAGCTGCGGGTCTCGCTGACCGATCGCTGCAACCTGCAGTGCCTGTATTGCATGCCGGAGCACCCGAAGTGGCTGCCCCGCGAGCAGATCCTGCGGCGCGAGGAAGTGGTGCGCCTGGTGCACCTGTTCGTGGCACGCCTGGGCATCCGCGAGATCCGCCTGACCGGCGGCGAACCGATGCTGCGGCGCGACCTGGTCGAGATCGTCGACGCCCTGCAGGCGGTGCGCGAGGCGGGTCTCGGGCGGATCGCCATGACCAGCAACGCGGTGCGGCTGGCGCCGGTGGCGAAGCGGCTCGCCGAAGCCGGCCTCGACGACCTCAACATCAGCCTCGACAGCATCACGCCGGAACGCTTCGCCGCCCTGACCCGCGGCGACGTGGCCACCGTGCTGCGCGGGATCGACGCGGCGCGCGCTGCGGGCATCCCGGTCAAGCTCAATGCCGTGGTCATCCGCGGCTACAACGAGGACGAGATCCTGCCGCTGGTGCGCTGGGCGAAATCCGAAAAGCTGCCGCTGCGCTTCATCGAATTCATGCCGCTCGACGGCCGCGGCATGTGGACCAAGGACAAGGTCATCACCGAGGCGCAGATCCTCGAACTGGTGGGCCGCGAGTTCAGCATCGAGCGGCAGCCGCGCACCGACGAGCCGGCCGAGTACTTCCGCGTCGACGGCGATTTCCAGCTCGGCATCATCTCCACCATCTCCAACCCGTTCTGCGCGCGTTGCGACCGCGTGCGCCTGTCGGCGACCGGCGAGCTGTATTCGTGCCTGTTCTCGGCGCAGGGGCGCGACCTCAAGACGCCGCTGCGCTCGGGCGCCACCGATGACGAGCTGGTGGCGAACATCCGCGGCCACGTGTGGCACAAGGAAGCCGGCTACGCCGTGCGGTCCGGCTACGTCGAGCGTCCGGTGACGATGCACCACCTCGGCGGCTGATGCCATGAACGTGACGGTGCGTTTCTGGGGCGTCGCGAAGCGACTTGCCGGGACCGACGCGTTGGCCGTGCAGGTCGCCGCCGGCAGCACGGTGGCCGACCTGTCGCGCGTGCTGGCCGGGCAGGGCGGACTCGCCCCCGAGCTGCCGCGTTGCGCCTGGGCGATCGGCGACGACCTGGTGCCGCGCACGCACACGCTGCGCGAGGGCGACGAGGTCGCCGTGCTTCCGCCCGTGTCCGGCGGCTGAGAGAACCCCATGCAATTCCACGAAATCGAATACGCGCGCATGCAGTCGTCGCCGCTGTCGCTCGATGCGCTGCTGGCGCAGACCGAGCGGCCCGACTGCGGCGCGCTCGCCATCTTCACCGGCACCGTGCGCAACCACCACGAGGGCCGCGCGGTGACCGGGCTCGAGTACACCGCGCACGAGCGGCTGTGCGAGAAGATCATCACCGACATCGAGCAGGAGACGCGCGAGAAATTCGGCGTGCCGGTGTGCCACGTGCAGCACCGCGTCGGGCGGCTCGGGATCGGCGACATCGCGATCGTCGCCATCGTCCGCTCCGCGCACCGCGCCGAAGCCTTTGCCGCGCTGCGTCACGCGGTCGATGCCACCAAGCACCGCGCGCCGATCTGGAAGGAGGAATTCTTCCCGGACGGCACCAGCACCTTCGTCACCGGCTGCTGCATCGCGCCCGACGGCGAGGCCGCGCCGAATGCGTGACATCACGCTGAAGCCGACGACCCTGCGCACCGCGCGCGCCGCCGGTCACGTCAAGCTGCCGCCCGAGGCGCTGACCAAGGTCCGCGAGGGCAACGTCGAGAAGGGCGACGTCATCGAGGCGGCGAAGCTCGCCGGCCTGATGGCGGTCAAGCGCACGCCCGACCTGCTGCCGCACTGCCATCCGATCGGCATCCTGCGTGCGGAGGTGCGGGCCACGGTCGAGGAGGCCGGCATCGCCCTCGAGGCCGAGGTGCAGACGGTCGCGCCGACCGGTGTCGAGATGGAGGCGCTCACCGCGGTGTCGGTGGCCGCTCTCACCATCTACGACATGCTCAAGGCGCACGCGCGCGCCGACCAGATGGCGATCGGCGAGATCCGCTTGTTGGAGAAGAAGGGCGGCAAGTCGCAGTTCGGCCGCAAGTCCAAGCCCGGCTACCGCGCCGCGGTGATCGTGCTGTCGGACACCGTCGCCGCCAGGCGCAAGCCCGACACCGCCGGCGCCTCGGTGCGCGACCGGCTGGAAGCGGCCGGCTTCGAGATCGAGGCGTACGAGGTGCTGCCCGACGACGCCGACACGATCCGCTCGCGCGTGCAGCATTTCGTCGGCCGTGGCACCGCGTGCATCGTCACCGTCGGCGGTACCGGCCTTGGTCCGCGCGATGTGACCGTGGACGTGGTCGAGCCGATGCTGACCACGCCGCTGCCCGGCTTCATGGAGGCCGCGCGCACCTTCGGCCAGTCGCGCACGCCGTACGCGATGCTGTCGCGCGGCGTCGCCGGCCTGGTCGGCACCAGTTTCGTCGCCACCTTCCCGGGGTCGCGCAAGGGCGCCGAGGAGACGCTGGCCGCGGTGCTGCCCGGCCTGGTGCACCTGGTCGAAGTGGTGCGCACGCTGCGCCCGCACCAGGGCGGTTACGAGTGAAGCCGCTGCCGGTCGCCGACGCGTTCGAGCGCCTCGGCGCGGCGTGCGAGGCCTTGCCGGTCGTGACCGTGCCGCTGGCGCAGGGCCTGAACCGTGTCACCGCCGACGGCATCGGCTCCGCCTGCGACCTGCCGCCGTTCGACCAGAGTGCGATGGATGGGTACGCGGTGCGGACCGCGGACGTCGTGTCGCCGCCGGTCCGGCTGCCGCTGGCGGCCACCGTCGCTGCCGGCCCGCACGATGCGCTGCCGGTGCTGCCGGCCGGCCATGCCTGCCGCATCTACACCGGCGGCCTGATTCCCGACGGCGCGGATGCCGTGGTGCGCCAGGAATGGACCGCACGCGAAGGGGATGTCGTCGTCATCCAGCGGCCGACGCCGGTGGGACAGGACCTGCGTCGGCAGGGCGAAGAATTGAAGATCGGCGCGACCCTGATCGACGCCGGGCGGCGGCTCAATGCGGGGCACATCGCGATGCTGTCGATGTCGGGCGTGGCCGCGGTCGCCGTCCGCTCCATGCCGCGCATCGTCGTGCTGGTGAGCGGCGACGAGGTGATCGATCCGGGCCGCGCGCTGCGGCCGGGCGAGGTGTACAACGCGAACGGCCCGCTGATCGAGGCCTGGCTGTCGCGCAACGGCTACCAGGCCAGGCGCGTGGAGCACGTCGCCGACCGCGAGGAGGCCGTGCGCGACTGCCTGGCGCGCGCGTTCGCCGATGCCGACCTGGTGCTGACCACCGGCGGCGTGTCGGTGGGCGATCGCGATCTCATTGCGCCCGAGGCGGAAAAGCTCGGTGCGCAGCGCGTGTTCTGGAAGGTGCTGCAGAAGCCGGGCAAGCCGATCTACGTGGCGAAGCACGGTCGTGCCCTGCTGATGGGACTGCCCGGGAATCCGGGGTCGGTGCTGGTGAACCTGGCCACGTTCGTGCGGCGGGCGCTCGACGTGATGGAAGGCGTCACGCGCGTCGGGCCGCTGTTCCACGAGGGGCGGCTGGCCAAGGCGGTGAAGCCGGACAACGAGCGCGAGACCTGGCTGCGCGTGTTCGCCGAGGCCAAGGGCGAGGGCGTGCTGCTGCATCCGCAATCGCACCAGGCGTCGCACATGCTGAGCAACCTGGCGCTGGCGGATGCGATGGCGTTGCTGCCGATCGCCTCGGAGCCGCTGGCGGCGGGGACGACCGTACGCTGGTGCGATCTGTCGCTTTAGGGCTGTGACGCGTTTCGCTACGCTCGACGCATCCTACGGTTCGCGGATCTGGCCATGTCCCTTTCGACCACGCGCGGCGCCCTTCGCCTTGCCGGCGCAGCCTTCGATCATCTGACCACGCGCATCCACGAGTTCCACCGCGCGATCTCCGACCTGCCGTTCGGCGTGCTCGGCGCGGTGCCGGGGATCAACACCGGCAGCAACGGGACGCGGGTGATCCACGACGGCATCACCGACGGCGTCTACGACGCGATCCGCGGCACCGCGAAGGTGCTGTTCGACGCAGCCGACTCGGCGGTGCTGGCGGTGGAGAAGAGCACGCTCGTCCGGGCAGCGCTGCCGGCGCCTGCGCCCTCGCGCGCCCAGGCCGACGTGGTGTCGATCCTCAGCGGCATCGTCGGCGACCACATGGCGACGACGCGCAACCCGCTCGCGGTGAAATTCGGTGTCTATCGCGATGGCCGGCGCCTGCCCATCGCGCCCGCGAGCTTTCCGGACGCGACGCCGCGCATCGCGGTGTTCCTGCACGGACTGTGCGGCAACGAGAACGTGTGGGACCTGTTCGCCGAGCCGGAGCAGCGGCGGCCGTATCCCGAGCGCCTGCGCGCGGACCTCGGCTTCACGCCGCTCCGGCTGCGCTACAACAGCGGGATGCGCATCTCGATGAACGGGCGCGCGCTGTCGCGACTGCTCGACCGGGTGGTCGAGCAATGGCCGGTCGAGGTGGAGGAGATCGTGCTGATCGGCCACAGCATGGGGGGACTGGTGGCGCGTTCCGGCGCGGAACTGGGACGGCGGCGCGGCGCGCGTTGGCTGTCGCGCCTGAAGCAGATCGTCTGCCTGGGGACGCCGCACCTCGGCGCGCCGCTGGAGCGCTGGGTCCACGCCGGCACGCATGCGATGCACCGGGTGCCGCTGACGCGGCCGATCGCGCGGCTGCTCGACTCGCGCAGCCTCGGCATCAAGGACCTGCGCTGGGGCTACACCGTCCACGAGGAGTGGCGGAAGCGCCATCCCGACGAGTTCTGGACCAACGACCGGCTGCAGTTTCCGCCCCATCCCGGGGTGAAGTACCGGTTCATCGGGGCGGTGCTCACGGAAGACCCGGAGCACGCCGTGGCCAAGGTGCTGGGCGACGGCCTGGTGCTGGCGGCGAGCAGCCTGGCGGCGGACATCGCGGGGGCGGACACCGCACTGCGGGTCAAGCTGCACCACATGGCGCTGCTCAACCATCCCGAGATCTACGACCGCCTGCATCACTGGCTGTCCGAATAGGGATTCGCCCCGGCTTCACCGGCGGTGAAACCGGGCTACAGTCGGGGCGACCCCAACGGAGCGCCCCCAATGGCCATCGACCTGACCCCCAGCCCCGAGCAGCTTGCCCTGCAGCAAGGGGCGCGCGCATTCGCCGCCGGTGTGTTGTCCAAGGTGAAGGCGACGATCGATCCCCTGCCGCAGCCCGAGCAGCGGTTCTACGCCACCCGTCCGTTCTACGGCGAGATGGCCAAGGCGGGTTTCGTCGCCGGGCTGATCCCGAAGGAGTACGGCGGCGGCGGGATGAGCTGCGTCGACCTGGCGATCGCCTCCGAGGAGTTGTGCGTGGTGGACATGAACGTCTCGACCACGCTGCTCGGCACCGGTCTCGGCCTGCAGCCGCTGATCCGGTTCGGCACCGACGAGCAGAAGCGCCGCTTCCTGCCGGACTTCACGCGCACCGATTTCGACGGGCTCGCCTCGTTCGCCTTCACCGAGGTGACCGGCGGCGCCAACTTCGATTCACCCGACCCCGAGGCGGGCGTGCGGACCTTCGCGCGCCGCGAGGGCGACCAATGGGTGATCAACGGCCAGAAGCATTTCACCACCAACGGCGCCGGGTGGGAGGGGAAGGGGCCGCACCTGTTCACGGTGGTGTGCCGCACCGATCCGCACAAGCCCCCGCAGGAATCGCTGGCGATCATCCTGGTTCCGGGCAACACGCCGGGAATCGAGATCACCGGGTTCCTCGACACGATGGGGCATCGCGCCGTGGCGTCGCCGCGCGTGCACTTCAACGACGTGCGGGTGCCGGTGGGCAACATCATCGGCAAGCCGGGCGATGGCATCGCGATGACCTCACGCACGTTCTCGTGGACCGCGGCGCTGATCGGCGCCGCGTGCACGGCGGTGATGCGTGCGGCGTTCGATGCCGCCTATGAATTCGTGAAGACCGATCGCCGTGGCGGGTCGGTGCCGGTGATCGAGTACCAGAACGCCGGCTACATGCTCGCCGATCTCAAGATCCGTCTCGAGGCGGCGCGCTATCTCACCTGGAAGGCGTGCCACAACTTCGATGTCAGCAATGGCAAGTCGGAAGAGCTGGCGGTGATGACGAAGATCCACACCTCGGAGCTGTGCGTCCAGGTGGTGTACGACGCGATGCGCCTGGTCGGCGTGAACAGCTACGTGAGCGAGCTGACGCCGCTGGCCGGCCTGATGCAGGAGGCGCTGTGCTTCCCGCTGTACGACGGCGGCAACATGGGCGTGCGGCGGCGCTGGCTGCACAAGATGTTCAGGACGCCGGGGTATGACCCGATGGCGGCTTCGGTGACGTAGGCGGATGGCGGGCCCTTCGCTGACGCGCATCGGCAAGCTGTTCGGCCCCGCCGATGGGGACGAGTTCGGAACGGATGTTCGGGCTCACGAGCAGTGGATGCCGCAGGCGCCGTAGGGTGCGTTGAGCGAAGCGAAACGCACCAGCCAGAGTGGCTCTGGACACGAAACGGTAACGTAGGAAGAGTGCTCAATTGAAGGACAAGAAGCGTTGAGCCACTGATTCCCACTGATTTTCACATATTGATCTGTTCCCTCGATGTAAGGCGCCTTCGAGAACCTTCACGTCGGGGGCGCGAAGGCGCGAAGGTGCAAGGTGAAGCAAAGGCGCATTGCGAGGACACGTCATCGGTGAAGCCTGTGGTTTGGAACGCCTTTGAGACGGCTGGGGATCGCGCGACGGCTCTGCTTCCGGAGCATGTCGAAAAGCTTGGAACCACAGATTTCACAGATTGCACAGATGGTTGATGGCTGGCGGCTTGCGGTCCTCCTTCACCGGAAAGGAGGATCTGCTTGCGGGGCAGATCCCACTCCTTCGTCATCGCCTTGGAGTCCAGGAGGTTCTAGGCGGTCTTGTGCTTCTTGTCGGTGACGATCCCTGCGAGATCGCGGAGCGGAACGTGATCCGAGGACCAGCTCGTCGTCCGGCTCCGAGCCGGGTGAAGGTTCGCAGCCAAGCCAGGCCGGTGCGCTTCGCTTCGCTCAGCACGCCCTACGGCACCGTCGAGAGCAACAGGACCCACCTACGGCCCCGCCACCGGCTCCGGCGGCGGATTGCGCCACGCTCCCCGATGCTCCGCGTACATCCTCAACACCCACTGGCCCGCCGGCCGCCCGCGCCACCGGCGCACCAGCGGATCCAGCAACTCGCGATAGTTCGCGTTCGACCACAACGGATGCTGCGGCGGCCCGAACAAGGGCGCCAGCAGTGATGCGGCGGTGATGTCGGCGATGCTCAACTGCCCGCCGGCCAGGAACGGACTGCGCCGCGATGCGAGTCGCTCGTCGATGAAATCCAGCGCGTCGCCGATCGCCTTGTGCGAGCGCTCCACCGACGCCTGGCTCATCCCGAGCTGGCGGCGGAAGATCGTCCGCAGCAACGGATAGCTGCCGCGGATGAACTGCTTCTGGAAGAACCCCGCATCGGTCGACCACGCAGCGGTGGTGCTCTCGATGTCGTCGAGCATCACGCTGTAGCAATAGCGGGTCACGTGCGGCCCGACCCGGTCGAAGCGCTCCTCGATGTCGAACGCATCGCGCCGCCCATCCTTGCCGCGCGGCACCAGGTCGAAGCCGGGCAGGTTGACGTCGAGCCAGCGCAGGATGCGGGTGCTGTCCTGCACGTGGCCGGACGGCGTCCGCAGGATCGGGACGGTGGTGCCGCGTCGGCCGAAGCGCAGGGCAGGGACGACGTGGAAGAACGGCGTCCAGCGCGTCTCGTGATACTCGATCCCGGAGGCGTCCAGGCACCAGCGGATCTTCTCGCTGAAGTGCGAAACCCGGAAGGTGTACAGCTCGAGCATTCGGCACTCCGTTCAGGCGTCCGGAACCCATCGTAAACGGTTCGCCCCGCTCCAACTCCGCTGCGCTAAGCTTCGCGCCCTACGAGGAGATCGCCCATGAGCGAGAGTCAGGACACCATACGCTTGCGGGACTTGGCGCGCGGCGTGCTTCGCACGCTGCCCGACGCGTTCTCGGCCAACAAGGGCCTCTTCCATCTCGCCACGCTCAAGCCGGAGAGCCACGACTCGCTCGGCCTGCAGATCGAGCGCGTCGCCCGCCGCAACCCGCGCCGCACCGCGCTCAAGTTCGAGGAGCGGAGCTGGACCTGGGCCGAGTTCAACGGCTGGGCCAACCGGGTCGCGCACGTGCTGCGTTCGCGCGGCGTGGTCATGGGCGACTCGGTGGCCATCCTCATGGAGAACCGCGCCGAGGTGCTGGCCTGCGTGGCCGGCGTGGTCAAGCTCGGCGCCGTCGCCGGCATGCTGAACCACAACCAGCGCGGCGAGGTGCTCGGCCACAGCATCGCGCTGACCAAGGCGAAGGTGATCATCGTCGGCGACGAATGCATGGAGGCGCTCGACTCGTCGGGTTACGCGCCCAAGGGCCCGAAGTCGGCCGACTTCCGCTACCTGTGGGACGGCGCCGGCGGCGCCCCATTCGGCTATCTCAACCTGCGCACCGAGCTGGTCAACGCGCCCTCGAACAACCTCGCGGAAACGCGCGGCGTGATGGCGAAGTCGCCCGCGTTCTACATCTTCACCTCCGGCACCACCGGCCTGCCGAAGGCGTCGATCATGAGCCACCTGCGCTGGCTCAAGGGCATGGCCGGCCTCGGGCAGATGGCGCTGCGGCTCAACGGCGACGACGTCTTCTACTGCTCGCTGCCGCTCTACCACAACAATGCGCTCACGGTATCGTGGGGTGCGGTGCTGGGCGCCGGCTGCACGCTCGCGCTCGGCCGCAAGTTCAGCGCATCGAAGTTTTGGGACGAGATCCGCCGCTACGACGCCACCGCGTTCTGCTACATCGGCGAGATCCTGCGCTACCTGCTGAACCGTCCGGAGGCGCCGAACGATCGCGACCACCGCGTGCGCGTGATCGTCGGCAACGGCCTGCGGCCGGAGATCTGGGACGCCTTCCAGCAGCGCTTCGGCATCGACCGCATCGCGGAGTTCTACGGCGCGAGCGAATCCAACGCGGCGTTCGTCAACGGCTTCGGCCTGAGCAAGACCGCCGGCTTCTGCCCGCTGCCGTTCGCGATCGTCGAATTCGACGCCGAGAACGAGGCGCCGGTGCGCGACGCCAACGGCTTCATGAAAAAGGTGCCGAAGGGCGGCGTCGGCCTGCTGATCACCGAGGTGTCGGATCGCACGCCGTTCGACGGCTACACCGACGAGAAGGCGAGCGCGAAGAAGCTGTTCGCCGACGTCTTCGAGAAGGGCGATCGCTGGTTCAACAGCGGCGACCTGGTACGCGACCAGGGCTACCGCCACATCGCCTTCGTCGATCGCGTCGGCGACACCTTCCGCTGGAAGGGCGAGAACGTGGCGACCACCGAGGTCGAGGGCGCGCTGAATCGCCACCCGCAGCTGGAACAGGCGGTGGTGTACGGCGTGCAGGTTCCGGGTACGGATGGCCGCGCCGGCATGGCATCGCTGACGTGGAAGTCGGGTGAGTTCGACGGGCCGGGCCTGGCGCAGTTCCTCAAGGGGCAGCTGCCGGCCTACGCGGTGCCGCTGTTCATCCGCCTGCGCCCCGAGCAGGAGGTGACCGGCACCTTCAAGTTCCGCAAGGTCGAGGTGAAGGCGGAAGGCTTCGATCCGGGCAGGGTCAGCGAGCCGCTGTACGTGCTGCTGGATGCGGTGAAGGGTTACGAGCCGATGACGGCCGAGCTGCACGCACGGATCTGCAAGGGCGACGTGCGGCTGTAGGGAAAATCATCGGCAAGGGCCCCAGGCTCGTCGTCCTTCGCTTCGCTCGGGACGACGGCGCGTGGAGCGTTTGCCGCCTTTCCCGCCCCCCTGTCGCCGCGGCCAAGGTTCGTCGCCCTGGGGAATGCGACCCTCCCGGGATCAGGACCGGAAAGGAGACCAGGCCCCATGAAAATCAAGCTGGAAATCGAGCGCAGCACGCTCGTTCCCGTGCCGCGCGCCAAGGCGGAAGTGCTGCTCGCTGACCTCGAAACCACGTTCAAGCGGTTTCCCAAGCTCAAGAAGCTCAACAAGCTCGGCGAGAACGATTACCGCTGGGACATGCAGACCATCGGCTCGAAGATCGCCAACATCGCGCATGACGTCAGCTACGGCGCGCGCTACACGGTCGACCGCACGCGCGGGCAGATCTCGTGGAAGCCGCTGCCCAAGGTCGGCAACGCCCTCGTCGAAGGCAACCTGCAGCTGAAGGAGGAAGGCGGCCGCACGCGGCTGTTGTTCCAGGTCAAGGGCGAGCTCGACGGTGTGCCGGTCCCCCTGATGTATCGCTTGGTCGCACCGGCGTTCATCCAGGGCAAATTCACTGCGCTGATCGACGCCTTCCTGGAACGCACGTCGGCGGCGCTGAGCGGCGGCGAGTCCGCGCACGCGGCCGCATGAAAAAGGCGACAGACGGCGGGCAGGGGGAGAAGACGGCAATGAGTGTGACCAAGGACGCGATGGGCCTGGGCCTGCGCGCGCTGAACCGCTTCGCGGGGATCAAGGCCGTCGACCAGCTCGGACTGCGCAAGCCGGCCGAGAAGGCGATCTTCGCGGCGAGCCAGGCGGGCTTCCGCACCGTCGGCGCCGCCAGCCGCGTGTTCCGCTCGACGCAGAAGCTGCTGCAGCCGGCGCGGCTGTCGCGTCGCGGCGAGAGCTCGCTGTTCGACCTGACACCGGGTGACGAGCAGCAGATGCTGCGCGACACCTGCCGCGATTTCGCGCTCGAGCAGTTGCGACCCGCGGCGCTCGCCGCCGACACCGCGTGCGCGGCATCGCCCGAGCTGCTCAAGGGCGCGGCCGACCTCGGCATCAACCTGCTGGGCATTCCCGAATCGATCGGCGGCGCCGGGCAGGAACGCTCGGCGATGACCAACGTGCTGGTCGCCGAGGCCCTGGCCGTGGGCGACCTCGGCCTGGCCGTCGCGTGCCTCGCCCCGGCCGGCGTGAGCAACGCCCTGGTGCTGTGGGGCGATGCAGCACAGCAGTCCACCTACCTGCCGTCCTTCGTCGGCGACAAGGTTCCCGCCGCGGCGCTGGCGATTCAGGAGCCGCGCGCGCTGTTCGACCCGTTCCGCCTCGAGACCAAGGCGCGCCGCACGCCCGACGGCTATCTCCTGGAAGGCGTGAAGTCGCTGGTGCCGCGTGCCCGCGAAGCCGAGTTGTTCATCGTCGCCGCGCATCTGGAAGGCCGCGGCCCGTCGCTGTTCCTGGTCGAGTCGTCGAGCAGCGGCCTCACCATCGAGGCCGAGCCGGCGATGGGCCTGCGCGCGGCGGCGACGTCGCGCGTGGTGCTCGCCGACGTCGCGGTGCCGCACGGCGCGCTGCTCGGCGGCGCGTCGGCCGAGGTCTACGCGGATTGCGTCCAGCTGTCGCGCATCGGCTGGTGCGCGCTCGCGGTCGGCGCCTCGCAGGCCGCGCTGGATTACCTGGTGCCCTACGTGAACGAGCGCGTGGCCTTCGGCGAGCCGATCAGCCACCGCCAGTCGGTCGCGTTCGCCGTCGCCGACATGGCGATCGAGCTCGAAGGCATGCGCCTTCTCACCTGGCGCGCCGCCTCGCTCGCGGACGCCGGCAAACCCTTCGCGGAAGCCGCCGCCCTCGCGCGCCGGCTGTGTGCGGACAAGGGCATGCAGATCGGCTCCGACGCGGTGCAGCTGCTCGGCGGCCACGGCTTCGTCAAGGAACATCCCGCCGAGCGCTGGTATCGCGACCTGCGCGCGGTCGGCTTCATGGAAGGCGTGGTGCTCGTATGATCAATCTCGAAACCCCGCGCAAGTTCGCCGGCCTGGTGTCGCAGGCACACCAGGTCGCGACCGAGATCTTCCGCCCGAACTCGCGCCGCTACGATCGCGCCGAGCACACCTATCCCAAGGAGCTCGACATCCTCGCCGCGCTGCTCGACGGCATGAGCGCCGCGGGCAGCAACAGCGGCGCCGGCGCCGCCGGCGTGCGGCGCGATGCCAAGCCCGACGCCGAGGCCGGCGGCAACCGCAATGGCTCCAACCTGTCCACCGTGCTCGGCGCGATGGAACTGTGCTGGGGCGATGTCGGCATGCTGCTGACCATGCCGCGCCAGGGCCTGGGCAACTCGGCGATCGCCTCCGTCGCCACCGAGGAGCAGCTTGCGCGCTTCAAGGGCCGCTGGGCGGCGATGGCCATCACCGAGCCCGGCTGCGGCAGCGACTCCGCCGCCATCCGCACGAGCGCGGTGCGCGACGGCGATCACTACGTGCTCAACGGCGAGAAGATCTACGTGACCGCCGGCGATCGCGCGGAGCTGGTGGTGGTGTGGGCCACGCTGGACCGGGCGCAGGGGCGCGCGGCGATCAAGAGCTTCGTCGTCGAGAAGGGCACGCCGGGCTTCGAGCTGGTGCGTCTCGAGCACAAGCTCGGCATCCGCTCGTCCGACACCGCTGCGTTCGTGCTGAAGGATTGCCGCGTGCCGGCGGAGAACCTGCTGGGTTCGCCGGACATCGATCCCGGCAAGGGCTTCGCCGGCGTGATGCAGACCTTCGACAACACGCGGCCGCTGGTGGCCGCGATGGCGGTGGGCCTGACGCGCGCGTGCCTCGAGGAGACGCGCAAGGCGTTGGCGAAGGCGGGCGTGACGATCGACCACAACAAGCCGGCCCACACGCAGCCCGCCGCGGCCGCGGAGTTCCTGAAGATGCACGCGGACTACGAGGCCAGCCGGCTGCTGACCCTGCAGGCGGCGTGGATGGCGGACAACCGCAAGCCCAACTCGCTGCAGGCGTCGATGGCCAAGGCCAAGGCCGGCCGCACCGCGACCAACGTCGCGCTCAAGTGCGTCGAGTTGTGTGGATCGCTCGGTTATGCGGAAGGCGACTCGTCGGCCGGCCTGCTGGAGAAGTGGGCGCGCGACGCGAAGATCCTCGACATCTTCGAGGGCACGCAGCAGATCCAGCTGCTGATCGTGGCGCGCAGGTTGCTGGGCAAGTCGTCGGCGGAGCTCAAGTGACGGCGAAGTTGGAGCCTCGCAGGGTGCGTCGAGCACACCGAAGACACTGAAAAAGCGAAAGTCGGACGATTCGAGCGCCACCCATCGCTTTGTTCAGTGTCTTCAGTGCGATTCAGTGTGTTCAGTGTTCGGAATCCCACCCGTTCCGGAGTTGCAGGCGAACGGTGCGGCCGGCGCAAGTCGCGGTCAGCGGACGCTGAGCCGCCGGGCGCGCACTTCGCTGGCCGACACGCTCCACATCGCCCAGCCTTCGCCGTCCGCACCCAGCGAGATCGCCGGGGCGGCCTGGTCGCCGGCAGGGCGCTCGCTCAGCAGGAAATTGCCGCGCCGCGGAGCGTCGTTGGGACGAAATGCCTGCGCCAGGACGTCGCGCCCGCGCGGGCGGTCGCCGGCGGCGTCGCTCTGCCACGCGACGACGAAGCTGCCGTCCGCATCCATCGCGACCGCAGGCGCGACCTGCGCGCCGGCTGCCCGCTGGTTCACGCGCACGCGCGGCCCGGTCGGCGTGCCATCGCCGCGGAAGCGCCGGACGAAGATGTCGGACCCATTGGCGGGGTTCGCGGCATCGGTCGCCGACCAGGCGATCACGAAGCGGCCGTCGGCCCCCATCGCGACGCTCGGCGTGCGGCTGTCCGCGGCGCGGCTCACCGCGAACCGCTCGCCGAGCGGAACGCCCGCGGCATCGAAGCGGCGGGCATAGATCACCGCCTCGGCATCGGCGGCGCCGCGTTCGCGCTGGACCCACACCAGCACCGCGGAGTCGCCCGACGGCGTCATCGCCACGCGCGGCGTGGCCTGGCCGAGATCGAAGTCGTCCGCCTCCTCGAACGGCGTGTAGCCCGTGGGCATCGCGGTCTGCGTCCCGGCGGCGTCGATGCGCTTCGACAGCACGCTGAAATAGGTGTCGGACAGGCCGCCGCGCACCGATCGGTGCAGGCCGGCGGTGGCGAGGCCGTCTGCCGAATCGATGACGAAATGGACCGGGTAGACGAAGTGCGGCGTGTTCGGACCCGCCGAGATCCCGTCGGCCTCGATGGCATCGGCCACCGGCGCGCCCGTCGTCCCATCGTGCCGCTGGACCAGGAAATGCTCGTCGAACCCGCTGCCGAAGTACTCGATCGCGTGGTCGTGATACCAGCCGATGGCGAAACCGCCGGCGGCCGTCGCGGCGAGCGAGAGGCGGGTGCGGTCGTCGCGGACTCCCTGGTCGGGGCCGCCCTGGGGAATCTGGTCGAGCTGCCAGGCGGCGGCGACCGGCTGCCCGTCGCCGTCGAACCGCCGGGCGAAACGCAGGTTGCCGTGGACCACCCCGTTGAAGTTCTCCGGGAACTCGTGCACTTCGCGGTACGGCTCCTGCCAGGCGACGAAGAAGCCGCCGTCGGCGTCGGTCGCGATGACGGGATCGCCGAGACCGTCGCGATCGATTGCGACGACCTCCGGGCCGATCGCCGCCGCGCCGGCGGTCGCGGACCAGGCGCCGGCGCAGAGCGCGACGGCGAGTACGAATGCGTTGGGGCGAAACATCGAATACCACCTCGTGGATGTCGTGAACGGCGAACCTACGGTCCATTCGCCGGCCGCGCCAGTGGCAAATGTCCCCTGGCACATGTCCCTATATGCACTTAAGGTCTAACCTTAAAACTAGGTCGAACGGATGGGGAATTGCCTCGTGGGCTTGCCGATAATCCGGGCCTCGTGAATTCAACCCGGAGTGCGTGAATGAGTCTGTCCACCGATGTCGCCATCATCGGCGCGGGGCCGTGCGGCCTGTTCCAGGTCTTCGAGCTGGGCCTGCTCGACCTGAAGGCGCACCTGTTCGATTCGCTGCCCAAGGTGGGCGGGCAGTGCACCGAGCTCTACCCCGACAAGCCGATCTACGACATCCCGGCGTACCCGATCATCGGCGCGCAGGAACTGGTCGACAACCTGATGGCGCAGATCAAGCCGTTCAATGCGCATTTTCATCTCGGGGCGCCGGTGACCGAGGTCGTCAAGGTCGACGATGTGCATTTCCGCGTCACCAACGCGGCCGGTACGTCGGTCACCTGCAAGGCGGTGATCGTCGCCGGCGGCGTCGGCGCCTTCGCGCCGGTGCCGCTGCGGCTCGACGGCATCGAGAAATTCCACGACACGCAGCTGTTCTACCGCGTGCGCGATCCCTCGCAGCATCACGGGAAGAAGGTGATCGTGCTCGGCGGCGGCGATTCGGCCCTCGACTGGGCGCTGAACCTGTACGACAAGTCCGAGCTGACCATCATCCACCGGTCCACCAACTTCAAGGCGGCGCCGGCCTCGGTCAGCCGCATGCGGCAGCTGGCGGAGGAGGGGCGCCTGAAGTTCCTCACCGGCAGCGTGCTCGGCTACGAGGAGGTCGACGGCAAGGTCGTGCGGCTCAAGCTGACGCAGCTCGACCAGAGCAAGATCGACCTCGAGGTGGACCACGTGCTCGCCTTCTTCGGCCTGTCCCCCAAGCTGGGGCCGATCGCCGAGTGGGGGCTGTCGCTCAACAAGAACCAGATCAACGTCGACACCGAGAAGTTCGAGACCAGCACGCCGGGCATCTACGCGGTCGGCGACATCAACGTGTACCCGGGCAAGAAGAAGCTGATCCTGTCGGGCTTCCACGAGGCGGCGCTCGCCGCGTTCGCGATCAAGCACCGCCTGTTCCCGAACGAGAAGGTGCACCTGCAGTACACCACCACCAGCCCGGCGATGCACAAGAAGCTGGGCGTGGAGACGCCGAAGGAATCCACCGCTTCTTAGTGATCCGCACCGGAGATTCGGGATGCTCAAACTCGTCTACTGCCTGGCCCGCCGCGCCGACGTGCCGCCCGAGAAGTTCCACGCCTACTGGCTGCAGCAGCACGGGCCGAAGGTGAAAGAGCGGCAGAAGGCGCTGCGCGCGCTCAAGTACATCCAGAGCCACACGGTCGAGCCCGAGCTGAACGACCTGCTGCAGCAGTCGCGCGGCCTGCTGCCGCCCTACGACGGGATCACCGAGGTGTGGTGGGAGAACGGCGACGCGCTGCGGGCCGCGCTGGGTACCGCCGAGGGCGCCAAGGCGATGAAGGAGCTGCTCGACGACGAGTCCACCTTCATCGACTTCGCGAAGTCGCGGGTGTTCATGACGCAGGAGCACCCGATTTTCTAGGTTCGCGCCGGCGGATGAACGCGGGATTCACGTCATCCTGAGCGAAGCGAAGGATCGCGCTGTCGACATGCGCCAGGCACGAGATCCTTCGCTTCGCTCTCCATGAACTGGTGAACGGAGGCGTAGGTCGGCTCAAGCCGCGCAGCGGCGGAGCCGACATGACCGGGTGTCGGCTCCGGCCGCTGCGCGGCCTTGAGCCGACCTACGTTCATGGTCACAGCGCACGCCGTAGCGCGGACAAGGCTCTCAGGATGACGTGTACAGACGCGGCAGTCATCCCGTCCGCGCGTCGATCGACAACGCGTGGATGTCGGTCTGCATCATCTCGCCGAGCGCCGCGTACACCTCGCGGTGGCGCGCGATCGGCGACTTGCCGGCGAAGCCCTCCCAGGCGATGCGCACGCGGTAGTGACCGCGTCCACTGCGCGCGCCGGCATGGCCGGCGTGCAGGTGCGATTCGTCCTCGAGGTCGATGGCCGCGCCGGGAAACGTCTCGGCCAGGCGCGTTCGAATCCGGTCCAGCCGCGCGGTCACGCCGGCAGCGTCTTGAGGAACGGCCAGACCTCGGTCGACGCGTAGACGCCGGCCTTCATGAAGGCATCCTCGGCGATCCACGCGCGCGCCGCCTGGAGCGATTCGAACTCGGCCACGATCAGGCTGCCGGCAACGCCGCCTTCGACGCCCGGCGCGTCGACCACCGGCAGCGGGCCGGCCAGCACCAGCCGGCCCTCGGCCTGCAGCTTGTGCAGCCGCTCGAGGTGCGCCGGCCGGACCGATTTGCGCAGCGGCAGGGAATCGGGAACGTCTTTCGCCACGATCGCGTAGAGCACGGCGTATCCCTCAGGTCGTCTTCGGAGTGGAGGGCGAGGCGGGCGGCGGCTCCTGGAGGTAGCGCGCCACGAACGGCGCATGGCCGAGCATGAACACCAGGTTCAGCAGCATGATCCCCCAGGTCTTGAAGCTCACCCAGGTGTCGTTGTCGAAGTTCGACGCGATGTACCAGTTGAGGCCGGCGAGGGCGAAGTAGAACAGCGCCCAGGCGACGTTGATCTTCCGCCACAGCGCGTCGGGCAGCTGCATCGCGGTGCCGAGCATGCGCTTGACCAGGACCGTCTTGCTCGCCACCTGGCTGACCAGGAACGCCACGCCCATGCCGGTGAACAGGACCGTCGGCTTGGCCTTGATGAACGAATCCTGGTGGAAATAGAGCGTGAGCCCGCCCAGCGGCAGCACCAGCAGCGCGCCGAAGGCGTGCAGGAAATGCCACTTCCCGTCCCGCACCCGGTAGTACAGCGCGATCACCGGCAGCGAGATCATCAGCGCGATGGTGGCCGCGTAGATGTCGCGGGTGACAAGGTATGCGACCAGCATCGCTGCCAGCGGCACCATGTCGAGAACTTGCTTCATGGGTGGAAAGCGGGGGAAGTCTGCGGTGCGGGGTTGCCCATTCTCCACTGGATCGCGTACGTACGCATCCAAACGCCCGCTCACCCCCGATTAATCGAGGAGTGGCACAATCCGCGCCCCCGCACGGGCAGAACGATGGCCGATTGGTTCCAGGTCCACCCGGTGAATCCGCAGCAGCGCCTGCTGGCGCAGGCTGCCGTGCGTCTGCGCCAGGGCGCGGTCATCGCGTATCCGACCGACTCGTGCTACGCGCTGGGCTGCCAGCTCGACGACAAGCAGGCCGCCGACCGGCTGCGCCGCATCCGCCAGTTCGACCGCAATCACCAGTTCACCCTGGTGTGCCGCGACCTGTCCGAGATCGCGACCTACGCCAAGGTCGACAACTGGCAGTTCCGCCTGCTCAAGCAGCTGACGCCGGGTCCGTACACCTTCGTGCTCGAGGCGACCAAGGAGCTGCCGCGGCGCGTCGCGCACGAGAAGCGCAAGACCATCGGCATCCGCGTGCCGAAGAACGTGGTGGCGCAGTCGATGCTCGGCACGCTCGGCGAGCCGCTGATCAGCTGCACGCTGATGTTCCCCGGCGAGGACTACCCGGTGGACGAGCCGGGCGAGTGGGCGGCGCAGCTGGAGAACACGGTGGACGTCGTGATCGACGGCGGGCCGTGCGGCCTGGAGCCGAGCACGGTGATCGACATCACCGGCGAGCGGCCGGTGCTGGTGCGGCAGGGAAAGGGAAGCGTTGCGGGGCTGGGTCTGTAGGTCGGATCGAGCCGCGTAGCGGCGGATCCGACGGTCGGACGTAACCCCGCAGCCGCGATGCTCCAATCAGCACCCGTCGGATCCGGCCGCTGCGCGGCCTTGATCTGACCTACGTCCAGGCGACCTACCAGATCCGGATCCGGTCCGCCGGCGCGCGGTACAGCTTGTCCCCCTCGCGCACGTCGAACGCCGCGTAGAACTCGGGCATGTTGGTGACCACGCCGTTGCAGCGGTACTGGCTCGGCGAATGCGGGTCGATCTGCATGCGCACGCGCAGGTTCTCCTCGCGGTACTTGCGGCGCCATGCCTGGGCCCAGCCCATGAAGAAGCGCTCGTCGGCGGTCAGGCCGGCGATCACCGGGCCTTCGCGGCCACCGAGGGACACCTTGTACGCGGCATACGCCATCCGCATGCCGCCGAGGTCGGCGATGTTCTCGCCCAGGGTGAAGCTGCCGTTGAGCCGCATGCCGCGGATCGGCTCGTAGGTGTCGTACTGCGCGGCCAGGCGCGCGCCGAGCGCCTCGAACTTCTGGCGGTCGTCGGTCGTCCACCACATGCGCAGGTTGCCGTCGCCGTCGTACTGGCTGCCCTGGTCGTCGAAGCCGTGCGTGATCTCGTGGCCGATGATCGCGCCGATCGCGCCGTAGTTCGCCGCGTCGTCGGCGGCCATGTCGAAGAACGGCGGATGCAGGATCGCCGCCGGGAACACGATCTGGTTCTGCTCCGCGGTGTAGTACGCGTTGACCGTCTGCGGCGTCATGTGCCACTCCTCGCGGTCGGTCGGCGTGCCGAGCTTGTCGAGGTTGCGCTGGTACTCGAACTGCGCGGCGCGGCGGTCGTTGGCGAGCAGCTCGCCGGCGGCGAAGGTCAGCTTCGAATAGTCGCGCCAGCGGTTCGGATAGCCGATCTGGTAGTCGAACTTCGACAGCTTGTCGTGCGCGGCCTGGCGCGTCTCCGGGCTCATCCACTCCAGCGTGTCGATCTGCTGGCCGTAGGCGGCGATCAGGTTCTTCACCAGCGTTTCCATCCGCGCCTTGTGCTCGGCGGGGAAGGTCTTCTGCACGTAGAAGCGGCCCAGCGCCATGCCGATGTCGGCATCGACCAGGTCGACGCCCTTCTTCCAGCGCGGCAGGTCGGCCTCGGTGCCGTTGAGCGTGCGGCCGTTGAACGCGAAGCTCTCCTCGACGAAGGCGCGCGGCAGCATCCCGGCGCGCGCCGTCAGGATCTGCCAGCGGAAGTAGTTCTTCCAGGTTTCGATCGACTCGTCGCGCACCAGCCGGCCGAGGCCGACCAGGTAGGGCGGGGCCTGGACCACCAGGCCGGGCAGCGCGTTGATGCCGGCCGCCTGCAGGTACTGCGGCCAGGCGATGTCGACGCTCAGCGAGTCGAGCTTGTCGGTCGCGTACGGGTTGTAGATCTTCAGCGGCTTGCGCAGGTCCTCCTTGTCCCACTGCACGGCGGCGAGCTTGGCCTCGAGCGCGACCACCGCGGCGGCCGCGGCGTCGGGCTTCTGCCACTTCGCCAGCCGGAACATCTTCGCGATGTGCTTTTCCAGGCCGCTGCGCAGCGCGGCGAACTGCGGCGTCTTGCCGATGTAAAAGTCGCGGTTGGGCAGCGACAGCCCGCCCTGGCGCAGCACCGCCGTGTATTGCCGCGAGTCGCGGGCGTCGGGCTGGATGTCCACCAGGATCGGGGCGTCGATCCCGGCGCGGTTGAGGCGCGCGAAGGCGGCCGCGATGTCGGTGCGCGTGCGGATGCCTTCGACGATCGACAGGTCGTCGTTGATCGGCTGGGTGCCGAGCGCCTCGATCGTGGCCTCGTCCATGTACGACTCGAACAGCAGGCCGACGCGGCCCTCGTCGGTGTCGGACGTCTTGCCCTGGCGCGCCGCGAGCTCCTCGACGATCGCACGCAGCTGCACGCGCGTGTCGTCCTCGATCTTGGAGAAGGCGCCGTAGTTGGAACGGTCGGGCGGGATCACGGTGCTGTCGAGCCAGGCGCCGTTGACCGCGCGGTAGAGGTCGTCCTGCGGCTGGACCGACTTGTCGAAGGTGGTGAGGTCGATGCCGGGCGAGCGCTGGGCCAGCGGCACCGAATCGGGCTTCGTGGGGCCGGTGTCCACCGGCTGTTGCGCGCAGGCAGCGAGCAGGATGAACCCGGCGGAGGCGGTGGCGACAAGAATGCGGTTCACGTGGGACTTCTCGTTATCGGTTCGCGAAATAAAGGGCGAGGTAGACGCGCGGATCGATCAGCTGTCCGGCGGCGACCTGGCGGTTCAGGAACTGCGGCACTTCGGCGATCGGCACCAGGTGGACCGTGATGTCCTCGCCTTCGACGCCGCCGCCCGCGTGCACGCGCGTCAGGTCGTGCACCTGGGCGAAATAGCCGATCTCGTCGGTCATGCCGGCGGCGACCGGACCGCTGCACAGGAGCTCGGCGCGCGTGCCGCGGAAGCCGGTCTCCTCCTCGAGTTCGCGCAGGGCGGACATCTCCGGCGGCTCGCCGCGGGTGGCTTCCGAGTCGCCGATGATGCCGGCGGGAACCTCGATCACGCGCTTCTGCAGCGGGATGCGGAACTGCTCGATCAGGATCAGCTCGCGTTCCGGCGTCACCGCGACGATGAAGCACGCACCCGAGGCACGCTGGCGCGACACGAACTCCCAGTGTCCATCGCGCTGGAGCTTGAGGAACTGGCCGTCGTAGAGGGTGCGGGCGGTCAAGGTCGGGTCCGTGAGGGTATCCGCCATTATGGCGGATGCCTCGGGCGAACGGCGCGCCCGTCCCCGGCCCGGGATTAGATCGTTTGCACCGGTCGCAGCAGCGGCGGAACCCACCCGTCCTGCAGCGCCTTGGAAGGATGGCTGGCGGTCACGTGGCCCATGAACGGCGGCCAGATCGAATAGCCCAGCAGTTCCTGCACCCGCGGCGACATTTCCCGGGCGCGCTCCGGCGGCACGCCGAGGAAGAAATTCTCCTGGGTCCGCGCCCACGGTTCGCAGTACTGGTTGGAGAACGCCAGCCGCTGCCGGTCGGCGCGATTGGCGCCGCCGCGGTGGAGGAGGGTGCCGAGGAAGAAGATGCAGGCGCCCGCCGGGACCTCCATCGGCTCGAGCCGCGCCTCGAGCGCAGCCTTGGCCGGCACATCGTGGTCGAAGCCGTCGTAGATCCCGGCGATCTGCGCATCGCCCCAGGCATGGCTGCCGCGGATCACCTCGGTGCCGCCGTTGGCCGCGGTGAAGTCGTCCACCGCGACGATGGTGGAGACGCTGATCGGCGGCCGCGGTCGGGGGATGCGGTAGAACAGGTCGTCCGCATGGATCGGCTGGGGTGTCTCGCCGGGGTGGATGCAGATCGCCTGGCTCGCGGTCAGCAGGAAGCCGGGCGACAGGAACTTGCCGCACAGCGTCATCACGCGTTCGTCGGACGCGATGTCCTCGAACACGCGGCCGCGTCCGACCAGCGTGTAGACGCGTTCGGTGAGATGGCCCTCGAAGTTGTTGCGGCCCTCGTGGGCGCCCAGGTACGGGGCGAGGCCCGCCCGCACGGCCGCCAGCGCGGACGGGTCGAGGAAGTCCTCGATCACGGTGAAGCCGTCCCGCTCCAGGTTCGCGAGATGGGTTGCCAGGGTGTCGGCGAAGGTGCTCATGGCCCCATTGTCAGGGCCGGCCGCCGCAGCCGGCAACGCGGCGTCGGGCCCGGTGACGCGCTACCATTTGCGTTTCGCGCCGCAGCGCCCGGATGCGGCGCCGCTGGACCCCGTCCTCGTCCCTTCCATGTCCGATATCGAACCCTGCGTCTACCAGACTCTCGCCGCCTCCCCGCTGGGGCAGCCGAGGACGATCGTGGTCGCGGCGCCCACCCGCGGCGGCACGTCGCTGGTGTCCAGCATCCTGAACCACATCGGGGTGCCGCTGGACGCGCGGCCGCCAAAGTACGAGCACGTGGCGCTGCGCGACATCATGTTGGAGCGCCGCGGCGAAGGACTCGAGAAGGAGATCGCCCGGCTCGACGCGAAGTTCCCGACCTGGGGCTGGAAGCTCCCGTTCCTGGCGCGCAAGCTGGAGAGCACCGCCGAGAAGCTGCGCAATCCGCACTTCATCCTGATCTACAAGGACGTCGCGGCGATCGGCCTGCGCAAGCGCATCAACCGCGAGAAGCTGCGTGCCGCCATCCAGTCCGACGAGGCCTCGCGCCAGGAGGACGTGCTGCGCAGCATGCGCAACGCGCTGCAGGCCTACCTGCGGATGGTCGAGTTCGCTTCGGCCGAGACGCATCCCTGCCTGATCGTCTCGTTCGAGAAGAGCGCCTCCAACAAGGGCGAGCTGGTCCGCTCGGTGGCCGCGTTCTGCGGCATCGCGCCGGAAGGACTGGACGTCGATGCGATCCTGGAGAAGCTCAAGCAGGACCACGAGGGCTACAAGCAGGGCAACACGCGCCAGATCGCGCGGGCGCAGAAGCAGAAGGAACTCGCGCAGGAAGCGGGCGAGGTTCCCGAACCGCCGCGCACCCGGCCGGTCGAGGCCGCGAAGCCGGTGAAGAAGAGGAAGCCCGGGAAGGCCGCAAGGAAGGCGGCGGGGCGAGAAGCGTAGGGTGTGCTGAGCGAAGCGAAGCGCACCGGGCGCCGGTCGATCCCCGCGCGCTCTGCTTCGCTCGATGCCAACCTGAGTCAGGGTTCGCCCACGCTCCACGCCGGCTTCGGCCCCTGCGCCAGCCGCGTCGCCAGCCACGCCAGCACCGCGCGCGCCTCGTCGTCGAAGCCGAACGGCGGGTTCAGCACCAACATCCCGCACGAGTGCATCTGGCCTTCGCCCGGCGCGCCGTTGTCGAAGGTCGCGACCAGCGCGGGCCGGCCGCTGCCGGTGCCCGCGCGGCGCGCGAAGCGCTCGGCGGCGTGACGGTTCTTCAGCGGATACCAGGCGGCGTAGGTCCCGTTCGCGAAGCGACCGACCGCACGCTTGAGGAAATCGCCGAGCGCGTCGAACTCGGTGCGTGACTCGAAGGCCGGGTCGACCAGCACCAGGCCGCGCCGCTCGGCCGGCGGCAGCAGCGAATCCGCCTCGTAGCCGTCGCGCACGTGGACGATCGCGCGCGGCACGTTGGCGCGAAGCTCGGCGGCGACCTCCGCGACCTTCTCGCAGCACACCACGCGGTCGGCCGGGCGCGCCAGCGAGGCGGCGATCGCGGGCGACCCTGGATAGCGACGGGCATCGTGGGCGAGGGCGAGGTAGGCCTGCACGATCGCCGGCGCACCGCGGCCGTCGCCCAGCCGCCCGACGCCGTCGCGCCATTCGCCGGTGGCCTCGGCGGACTGGCTGCCCAGCGCGTAGCGGCCGGCGCCGGCATGCGTGTCGACGAAACACCAGGGCGTGTCCTTGCGCGACAGCGCGCCCAGCAGCGACATCAGCAGCGTGTGCTTGAAGACGTCGGCGAAATTGCCCGCGTGGTAGCGGTGGCGGTAGTGCAAGGGTCTCAGCCGGCGGCGGCGAGCCGGGCTTCTCCGCCCGTGTCGCGCCCGGCAAGGTGCGCCAGCAGCGCCTGGATCATGCGTTCGCCGAACGCGATGTTCGCATGCACCCAGTCGTGGCCCTGGAATTCCTCGCGCAGGTAGCCCTTCTCGTCGGTGACGTCCGGCGCGGTAATGATCGGGCAGCCGAGTTCGGCGAGCAGCGTGCGCATCGGCCGCTGCCACATCTCGGCCATCTCGAACACCTTTTCCGCGGGAAACGCGCGGAACGTGCGCAGTCGCTGCTGCAGCGGCGGTCCATCCAGCGCGGCGACCAGCAGGCCGCGCTGGTGGCAGGCGCGGTAGAAATCGACGATCGGCGCCTGCGCCTCGGCGATCATCTCGCGCAGCACCGCGTACGACAGGTACTGGCGGTCCGGCGCCGGGTCGGCGCCGAAGTCGCGCCCGGTCCAGAAGCGGGCGCTGGCGAACGACCCGGCGGCGAGGCCCAGGGAGACGATCAGCCGGCCCGTGCAGTTGGGAACGTCGAGCTCCTGCGCCGTCTCCAGGAATTTCCGGTTGGCGAGGTTGTCGACGTCGGTGAAGAACACGATCTGGCCGTTCTCGATGCGGAAGAACGGCTTGTAGAACGCCCGCCCGCCGCGCATCGGGCCGGGCTTGATCTCGCGGCGCGCGATCCTGCGGACCGCCTGGGCGTAGATGATGGCGTGCGAGTCGCCGAACAGGACGTATTTCGGCGACTTCGAGGACTTCACGGGATTCATCGAGCGTAGAAGTTCAGCACTTCCTCGTCGCACTTCACGTCGGCCTCCTCGGGTTCCTCGTCGTCGTTGGCGGCGACCGGCAGGGGGGAGGCGGGCATCTCGCAGCATTCGCCGAAGAACGTCTTCATCACGTGGTCGACGCCGACGCTGCACACGCCGCGCTGGTCGGGATCGTAGAAGCGCCCGCCGAACGGCGGCGAGGCGATGATCTCGTACGAGGGGAAGTAGTCGACGTACTCGAACTCGTCGCTGAGATGACCGGCGACGGCGCGCAGCACCGACTTGGAGTAGGTCGTCGCGGTCAGCACGTGGTGGCGCGACGCGGTCGCCACCAGCGGCACCGGCGACACCGTGAGGATGAAGCGCATCTCGGGCCGGAACTTGCGCAGGATGGTCATCGACGCGCGCAGGTCGCGCTCGACGATCGCGTAGTCCAGGTTCACGAACTCGTACTTGGCCGCATCGAACTCGCCGCCCTGCACGCCGGGGCACGACGGGTAGACCGCGCCGTCCTCCTTCGACCGCCACGTCTCGGTCAGGCCGAGCGTGAACACGAACACGTCGACGGTGCGCATCAGCCGCTTCACCGCGCGCAGGTGGTCGTCCTGGCTGAGCAGCGCCTCGGCTTCGGTGCCGAAGCCGTCGGGCTCGATCGACGGACGGAACGGGTCGTACCAGCGCCCGCCGGTGTGCCACACCCGCTCCTTGGGCACGAAGCCGCCGGTGGCGCGCAGCAGCAGCTGCCGCAGCTGGGTGGTGGTGTAGACGTTGCCGTAGCGGGCGGAGAACATCTCGTAGCCGAAGTCGTTGCGCCGCGCCGGCGCGAGCCAGGACGGCGCCGGCTCGACGTCGACGTAGTTGAAGCCGCTGCTGCGCAGCCGCCGCGCGATGTGCTGGGCGAAGCAGCTGCCGGCGGTGGCCACCCCCTCGGTGGGCTTCAGTTTGCGGCGGAACGCGGGCAGGCCGGCGATCAGCAACGCGTTGCGATTGCCGACCGCCTTCCGCCAGAACGCTTCCTCGCGCAGGCCTTCATAAGGGTTCATCCGCGGATCTTACAACGCATCTGGCACGGTCTATGATGCGGGCCGCTCCACCGTCACACGAGAACAACCGCCGTGAGCAAGGACACCACGATCAAGTCGGTCCTCGAGGAGAAGAGGACCTTCCCGCCCTCCGCGGATTTTTCCGCCAAGGCCAGGCTCGATGCCGCGAAGCTGGCGGCGCTCAAGGCCCGCGCCGAGCAGGATTTCCAGGGCTTCTGGGGCGACATCGCGCGCGAGACCGTCAGCTGGCAGACGCCGTTCCGCACCGTGCTGGACGACAGCCAGGCGCCCAACTACCGCTGGTTCACCGACGGGCGCACCAACGCCTCGGCCAACTGCCTCGACCGGCACCTGGCCACCCGCGCCGACAAGGTGGCGATCCGCTTCGAGGGCGAGAAGGGCGACGCCCGCAACTGGACCTACCGCCAGCTCCACGCCGAGGTGTGCCAGCTCGCCAACGGGCTGCGCTCGCTGGGCATCGCCAAGGGCGACCGCGTGGTCATCTACATGCCGCACACGCCCGAAGCGGTGATCGCGATGCAGGCCTGCGCCCGCATCGGCGCGATCCACTCGGTGGTGTTCGGCGGATTCTCGGCGACCTCGCTGAAGGATCGCATCGAGGACGCCGGCGCGCGCATCGTCATCACCGCCGACGGCGGCACGCGCGGCGGCAACACGGTGGAGCTCAAGAAGGCGGTGGACGAGGCGCTGTCCGCCGGCTGCAAGACCATCGAGAAGGTGATCGTGTTCAAGCGCAGCGGCCACGGCGTGCCGATGCAGAACGGCCGCGACCTGTGGGCGGCCGATTTCCTGCCCAAGCAGTCGGAGCGCTGCGAGCCGGAGTGGGTGGAGGCCGAGCACCCGCTGTTCCTGCTCTACACCTCCGGTTCGACCGGCAAGCCCAAGGGCATCCAGCATTCCACCGGCGGCTTCCTGGTGGGTGTCACGGCGACGTGCCAGTGGGTGTTCGACATTCGGGACAGTGACGTGTTCTGGTGCACGGCCGACGTCGGCTGGGTGACCGGCCACAGCTACGTCAGCTACGGTCCGCTGGCGAACGGCGCGACGATCCTGATGTACGAGGGCGCGCCGACGGTGCCCGACGCCGGCCGCTTCTGGAAGATCTGCCAGGACCACGGCGTCACCATCTTCTACACCGCGCCCACCGCGATCCGCGCGCTGATGAAGGTGGGCGAGGAGTGGCCGGCGAAGTACGACCTGTCGAAGCTGCGCCTGCTCGGTTCGGTCGGCGAGCCGATCAATCCCGAGGCATGGATGTGGTATCACCGCGTGATCGGCAAGGAGAAGCTGCCGATCGTGGACACCTGGTGGCAGACGGAAACCGGCGCGATCATGATGAGCCCGGTGCCCGGCGCGACGCCGACCAAGCCCGGCTCGTGCACGCAGCCGCTGCCGGGCATCTTCGCCGACGTGGTCGACGAGGCCGGCGACCTGGTGAAGGGCACCGAGGCCGGCGGCTATCTCGTCATCACCAAGCCGTGGCCGTCGATGCTGCGCACGATCTGGGGCGACAACGAACGCTACCTCAAGACCTACTGGGAGCAGTTCCAGAACCGCTACTACGTCGCCGGCGACTCGACGCATCGCGACGCCGACGGCTACTACTGGATCATGGGGCGCATCGACGACGTCCTGAACGTCTCCGGGCACCGCCTGGGCACGATGGAGGTCGAGTCGGCGCTGGTGTCGCATCCGCGCGTCGCCGAGGCGGCGGTGGTGGGGCGGCCGCACGAGATCAAGGGCGAGGCGGTGTTCGCGTTCGTGACCTGCAAGGGTCCGCGGCCGGTGGGCGCGGAGGCGGACAAGCTGGCGAAGGAACTGCGCGATCACGTCGGCAAGGAGATCGGCGCGATCGCCAAGCCCGACGACATCCGCTTCGCCGACAACCTGCCGAAGACGCGCAGCGGCAAGATCATGCGGCGCCTGCTGCGCTCGGTCGCCAAGGGCGAGGAGATCACGCAGGACGTGTCGACCCTGGAGAACCCGGGGATCGTGGCCCAGCTGGCGGGCAAGGCGTGAACCGGGCGCGGACGCGTGGGCGAACGATGAAGCCGGTTTTTTGCCCACCCTCCACGGTGACGGCTGGGTGAAATCGTCGCCGCTGACCGTCAGCGCCTCGCTCTCCGTCGGCGGCAAGCGCGGCGCGCTCGGTTCCCAGCGCTGGATGGAACTGCTGGCGAGCATCCGCCACACGCGGTCGATCGCCAAGTCGGCGAAGCTCGCCGGCCTGACCTACAAGGCGGCGTGGGACGCGGTGTCGGCGATGAACAATTTCCAGCACAGTGGGATCCGAAGCTTGGAATTCACGTGACTTGAAGTCGCGGC
>JADMIO011319507.1_pt1 | contig 73307 bp, 75 predicted proteins | sample 8958161 | NCBI WGS metagenome assembly JADMIO01 (sample SAMN16585339, study PRJNA669376) | soil metagenome | isolation source: Crop rotation soil | place: USA: Cullars Rotation, Alabama | collected 2011
CGCGACAACTTGTCCACGTGGAATTCTAAGCTTAGGATCCCAATGTGCTGGAAAGTCTACGCGTCGGTCGAGCAGCGCGACAACCCGTCGCTTCGCGGACGTCCCGTCGCGGTCGGCGGCGACCCCGACAAGCGCGGCGTCGTGGCGGCCGCAAGCTACGAAGCGCGGACGTTCGGCGTCCGCTCGGCCATTCCGATGTCGAAGGCGGTCCGCCTCTGCCCGTCGCTCGTCATCGTCCATCCGGACTTCACGAAGTACCGCACGATCTCGCAACAGATCTTCGCCATCTACCGATCCATCACGCCGCTCGTGGAGCCGCTGTCGCTCGACGAGGCGTATCTCGACGTGACCGAGAACGCGTGGAACGAGACACTCGGGATGAACGTCGCGAAGCGGCTGAAAGAGGAGATTCGCGCGGCGACCGGACTCACGGCGTCGGCAGGCGTCGCGCCGAACAAGTTCCTCGCGAAGATCGCATCAGGCTGGAAGAAACCCGACGGCCTCACCGTGATCGCGCCGGAGCGGGTCGAATCGTTTCTGCAGGGGCTTCCCGTCGATGCGCTCTGGGGTGTCGGCCCCGTCACGGCAAAGAAGCTGCGCGGGAAAGGAATCGAGAAGCTGATCGACGTGCGCGCGGCCTCGGCCGACGCGCTGCGCGAAGCGGTCGGCTCGCTCGCCGACTGGCTGCAGCAGCTCGCGCGCGGCGAAGACGACCGCCCCGTCGTCTCCGAACACGAGCCCAAGTCGTCTGGCAGCGAGAACACCTTCGCGCAGGACCTGACTGACGTCGGCGAGATACGCGAGGAGATCGCCGAGATGGCGCGCGATGCGGCGCGCTGGCTCGAGAAGCGGGCGCTCTACGCGCGCACGGTGACGATCAAGGTGCGCTACGACGACTTCACGACCATCACGCGCAGCCACACCGAGCCGGCGACGCGCGACGAGGAGAACATCGTGCGGCGCGCGATCGCGCTGCTCGACAGGACGGAAGCCGGCGCTAGGCCGGTACGCCTGCTGGGCGTCAGCGTGCACAACCTGTCGGAGACGCCGTTTACGCCGCCCGAGGAGCCGCAGCGGCGGCTGCCGTTTGAGGAGATAGCAGAGACATCGGCCACGAAGACGCTGGCCACGGAGACACGGAGTTACGGAGACTAAGAATTACTGGTTGACCTTGCGAGCGCCGGTGCAGGGCGCTACAACAACACAGTGGCGATGCGGGCGGTCCTCGGCGTCGCAATTCTCCTGACATCGTGGTCGTGCGGCGGCGCATCGACCTCGCCCAGCCCGTCGCCGTCGCCAACTCCTACGCCGCCGCCGGTTGGCGTGGGGCGCGGGGGCGTGGCAATCGTCGACGGCATCGTCTTTCACGAACCCCTTCTCGCCAATCGCATCCTGCTGCCCGCTGGTCCGCTCGAGGGCGCCGTCGTAACGATCACCGAAGGCCCGGCCGCCGGCGCGACGTTGACGACAGATGCAACGGGCACGTACCACTTCGAGCTGCCCGCCGGATCGTTCCGTCTTCGGTGGAGCGCAAACTTCTATGAGACGCGTGACAGTGATCCGATGACGGCGTTGGCCGGCATCGCGATGAAGGTCCCGACCGTCACGCTGCGGCAGCTCGCGAACGTGCCCATCCCCGAATGGACCATCAGCGGCAGCGTGGTCGACGGACTTGGCAACCCGATCGCGGGCGTCGGGCTGTCCTCTGGAATCGGGTTGACGATCTACATCTCGGGCCAGACGGGGCCCGATGGACGCTTCCTGCTCACGTCAACGCGACAGCATCCGGATCCGCTGTCGTTGTCGATCGGAAAGACCGGCTACGAGAGCCTCGGGAAGTCGATTCCGTGCCCAGGCTCCTGCAACGCGACGTTGAACGTCCGCCTGCGGCGAATTATCCAGGAATTCATCGATGCGCCGGCGTCTATCCGCGTCGGGGACGTGGTCGCGGTCGACTGGGTCCGGAACTACGACGACGGCTCCGTCGATCGCAACCGCGCGGCGTCGCTTGTGTCGAGCAACACGAGCGTGTTGCAGGTTCAGGATCTGGTCCCGCCGTATCAGCACGTGTTCGTGAAGGCGTTAATGCCAGGAATGGCGACGCTCACGCTGGGCGCTGGCTTGCCCACTCCAGTGAGCGTCTATCCGTAAGCACTACACTAGCTCCGCATGATGAAAAGAATTTTCATTCTGGGAATGGCGGTGGCTGCGTTGATGCCTGCTGCCGCATCTATCACGCTGGCGCAGACTGAGGTGTCGCTGCTCGCACCGAATCCGTTCCGCAGGACACTTGATAAGGTGTCGGGCGGCTTCGAACCGAAGACCGGCTACAAACTGAAGGTAACGCTCGGCCGTGGCGTGGGCACCAGGCAGCAGATCGCGCGGGGCGAAATGTTCGACGTGTCGATCCTGCTGCCGCCGTACCCCGAGGCGCTGGCTTCGGGAAACATCGATCCGAAGAGCGCGACGGTGTTGGCAAAACTGGTCCTGGCGGTTGGCGTAAAAAAGGGAGCCGCCAGGCCCGACGTGTCCTCCGCGGAAGCCCTCAAGCGGACGCTACGTGCGGCGAGGACCATCGCCTACGTGGACCCGAACATCGGCAGCGACGGCGCGGCGACGCGCGATGCATTGCAGAAACTCGGCGTGCTCGACGAGATCAGCGGAAAGGCGAAGATAGCCGGAACCGCGACCGCCTCCGCGGAACTCGTCGGCAAAGGCGAAGCCGAGATCTGCATTTTTTACCGCAACGAAATGCGCGAGAACCCCAACGTGGATGTCGTCGGGACGCTGCCTGCGGAGTTCGCGCCGCCGACCGACATCGTGGCCTTTGTCTCCACGCACGCGAGGGACGCCAGGGCAGCGAAGGCGTTAGTGGATTACCTGGCGTCCCCGCAATCCGAGGCGGTGTACGAGAAAGATGGGCTGCTGCCCGGGCGGTAGCGGCAGATGGCTACCGCGCAGCCGAGGCCTGTGTCTCCGGCATCAAGGTGACCTTCACGTAGCGGTTGGTGTTCAGGTACATCTGCGCCGCCTGGCGCAGCGCCGCGCCGGTGATCTGGTTGTAGTACGGCGTCATGTCGAACACGTCGTTCACGTTCTCGCCGTACTCGTACTTGAACAGCAGCCGGTTCAGCAGGTACTCGTTGCGTTCGCTGTTGGCCTCGAAGTCGCGGGTCAGACCGGTGCGCGCGTCGATCACCTGGCTCGCGCTCGGCCCGAGCATCTTGTAGCGATCGATCTCGCGGAACGCCGCCGCGACCAGCGCATCGACGCGCTCGGGATCACAGGAGAAGTTGATCGACAGCTGGTACTCCTGCGTCGGCTGCTTCTGAAAGTTCGGCTCGACGCTGACGCCGTAGGTACCGCCGAGATCCTCGCGCAGCGTCCGCTGCAGGTTGCCGCCGAGCGTTTCCGCCATCGCGCTCGCGATGACGCGATGCTGCTCGTCGTTCTGGAACGGACCGCTGAAGACGATGCTCACCTGGCTGCGCGGCTCGATGCCGCTCTTCACCAGCCTGTCGACCACCGTTTCGGGCGGACGCATGCCGATGTCCTTCACCGTCTCGGCGCGGTGCAGCGACGGCAGGCTGCCGAGATACCGCTCGACCAGCGGCTTCATCGCCGCCACGTCGAAGCTGCCGACGAAGACGAACAGGAAGCTGCTCGCGTCGGCGAAGCGGTCCTTGTAGAACGCGACCGACTTGTCGAGATTCATCTCGTTGAGCCGTTCCGGCGTCAACGGCCGCGAGCGCGGATGGTTCTGCGTCAGCGCCGCGGTCAGCGCCTCGTCGAACACCGTCTCTGGCATCGACTGATCGTTGGCGAGCGCGACCTTCAGGCGATCCTTGAACACGCCGAACGCCACCGGGTCGGGCCGCGGCGCCGTGAACTTCAGGTTGATCAGCTGGAACATCGTCTCGAGGTCCTTGCTCGACGAACCTCCCGCGAGCGCCTGCTCCGTCGGGCCGATGTCCGAACGCACGGCAGCGGTCGTCCCCGCCAGGATCTTCGCGAGGTCGATCGCGTTGAACGTGCCGAGGCCGCCCTGCTCGACGACGTCGGCCGCCGTCGCCGCCGGGATGTAGTCGGCATCGCTCGCGAGCGACGTGCCGCCCGGGCTGACGGCGCGGAAGATGATTTCATCCTGCTTCAGCATCGTCGGCTTCAGCACGACGTGAACGCCGTTCGACAGCGTCCACTCGGTGATGCCGTTGGCGGACATCTTCGTCTGCGCCACCGCGCCCGCCGTCGGCAGCTTCGCCATCAGCGGCTGGTTGCTGACCGTGTCGACGTACGCCTTCACCGTCGCGTTGCTCGCGGCCTTGATGTCGGCGGCGATCTTTGCTTCGTTCGGCAGCGTCGCCTTGTCCTTCGCGGGACCGCTGATGACGACGAGGCGGTTGCGCTCGGGCGCCCAGTCTTTCGCGACCGCGTTGACCTCGGCGAGCGAGATCTCCGGCAGGAAGCGCTGGTTCAAGCCGTACTCGTAGACGATGCCGGGGATCGGCTCGCCGTGAATGAAGTTGCGAACGAACTCGTCGGCAAGCGGCCCCGACGGGCTCTTGTCCTTCTCGATCACGGCGCGCTGCAGGTAGCGCTGCAGGTTCAGCTTTTCGCGATTGAGCTCGGTCTGCGTGAAGCCGAAGCGCTCGACCCGCGCGACTTCGGTGAACAACGCCGCGAGGCCGCGATCGACGCCGCCCGACGGCACCAGCGCATCGAGGGATGTCGCTTCCTCGGTGCGGACGAACAGATCGCGCTCGGTGCCGGCGCGCAGGAACGGCGCGTTCGGCTGCTGCGCAATTTCGTCGAAGCGCGCCGACAGCATCGACGCGAACAGCTGCTCGACCATGTGCTGGCGGTATTCGCCGATCGTCGCCTGCGGACGCGCGGGCATGCGCACCGACACGTCGATGCGCGTGTTGGTCAATTCCGGATCGGTCAGCACCGCGTACATCGGCTGCGCCTGGTCGGGCACCGTGTACGCCGGGCGTGGCTTCGCGTTGAGCGCCGCCGGAATCGATCCGAAGTGGTTCTTGATCGCCGCTTCCATCGCCACCTTGTCGAAGTCGCCGACGACGACGATGGCCATCAGGTCGGGACGGTACCAATCCTTGTAGAACTGGACGAGGCGGTCGCGATTGACGTTGCGGATGATGTCGGGGTTGCCGATCGGCAGCCGGTCCGCGTAGCGCGATCCCTTCAGCAGCATCGGGAACGTCGCGTTGGTAATCCGCTCGTCGGCGCCGAGGCCGAGCCGCCATTCCTCGAGGATGACGCCGCGCTCCTTGTCGATCTCGGTCGGATCGAACGTCACGTTGTGCGCGAAGTCCTCGAGCACGAGCAGCGCGCGATCGACGGTCACGGGATTGTCGGTCGGAATCTGCAGCTGGTAGACCGTCTCGTCGAAGCTCGTGTTCGCATTGACGTGCGCGCCGAACCGCATGCCGATCGCCTGCATGAAGTTGACGACGTCGAGCCCCGGGAAGTGCGTCGTCCCGTTGAACGCCATGTGCTCGACGAAGTGCGCGAGGCCGCGCTGGTCGTCGTCTTCGAGCACCGACCCTGCGTTGACGACGAGGCGCAGTTCCGCGCGCGACGCCGGCTGATGATTGGCCCGAACGTAGTACCGCATGCCGTTCGGCAGCATGCCGACGGTGATCTGCGGATCGACCGGGACGACGTCGGCGAGCTTCGCGGCGAGGACGTTCGCTGGTATCGCGGATTGCTGGGCGGAGCCGACGGCGACGGCCGTGACAATTGCCGCGGCGAACAGGGTCAAACGGAGGCGTGTCAGAAACTTCATGTGCACTCTTCAGACGTCCGGCGTGAATCGCCGGACGTATCTATTGATCATACGGTCCGCCGGAAGGCGGACTCTACGCTAACCTTTAAGGTCCATGCTGAAAGGATCCCGCGACGCCGTGCTGCACAAGCTCCAGCCGATCAGTATCCACGGCCAGCTGTCGTACGACGTTCACTACACCTTCGCCGACGAGCCTGACGGCCAGGTCCGGGTCGCGCGCGTCGGCCAGGAAGCGCTCGGCCCGGGGCTGCAGGACGGCGATCGGGTCCGTCTCGACTTCCTGGTCGGCGTCGTCACCGGCGTCCACCGCGCCGCTACGGATTCTTCCCGGTCTTGAGGTACTGCTGCGACATCGCTTCGTCGCGCAGCGGCGTCACCTTGTCGGGATCGATCCGCACCATCAGGTAGTCGATGTGATCGTCGATCTTCGTGAACCAGTGCCCCGTTCCGGCAGGAATCACGATGACGTCGCCGACCTTCAGGTTGTAGCTCTTACCATTCCGAATCTCTGATCCGTTGTTCCCGGGGCCGTTGAACAGGCGCACCGTCTCCAGCGTCGCCGGGCGCCGCTGCAGGTTCGTGATGTCGGGACCGAGCATCAGCGTCGCCGTGCCGTCGACGATGTGGTAGACCTCGCTGACGAGGTCGTGCTCCGCCACTGAGTCCTTCGCGGGCTGCGCCAGCTTGCCGCGATGCACCATGCCGATGCCGATGTGCGCCTTGCCGATATCGATGTCGCGCACCTGCTGATCCGTCAGGTTCTTCGCGATGGCGTTCTTCGTGTACGCCTGGAGCTCGGCGACCGGGATGTAGGTGCCTGGACACATGTTGCACGTGGGCTTCGGATTCGGATTGGCGGCCTGCGCGAAGAGCACCGCCGCCGCGCCGAATCCGGCCAGAATGCCGACGACACCGACGAGGATGTTGCGGTTCATCAGGACCTCCCTTTTGGGCGACAAGGATACTTCGAACAGGTCTGCCTAAAGGCGGACTCCATCGCTGATAGAGGAAGGATCCTTGCCGCTGTCGCTATTGGGCTGAAGACACCGGCGGGTGTCCGGCGACTACATCAGGAGTGGAGTCCGGGTACCAGCACGCATCCGGCGATGATCAGGAGTGGAGTCCGGGTACCAGCACGCATCCGGCGATGATCAGGAGTGGAGTCCGGGTACCAGCACGCATCCGGCGATGATCAGGAGTGGAGTCCGGCTTTAGCCGGACCCGCTGGATCGCAGCTTGCCATCGCATCTGCATGCTTCACCGCCATCCCGAACCCTTAAAGGGATTCGCATACCTCGGATTTCACCGATATTTCCTAACCTTCAACACAGATCATCGGGCGCGCGTGTTCATTTCCCACGCGGTTGTTGACTTGGTCATGACGCAGATTTCGCGCGCTGCCACTGAGAATGCGTTCGCAGTCGTTGCGTACTGCTTCATGCCCGACCATCTGCATCTGTTGATCGAAGCGCGCTCAGACGCATCTGACGGCAAGAGGTTCATCAAGGCCGCAAAACAATACTCAGGCTTCTATTACTCGAAGGCTCATGGCCAGCGCCTATGGCAGCGATATGGATTCGATCATGTCCTCCGCCATGACGAAAAGACCGCTGTGGTCGCGCGCTACATTCTCATGAATCCTGTGCGGGCGCGGCTTTGCGAACGGATTGAGGACTATCCATTTGCTGGATCGCTGATCTATCCATTGCCCGCACTGCTTGATTGGATTTCGAAGGCCTGAAGTGGCAGCTCCGCCTAAAGGCGGACTCCCCTCCTGAGTGAGGAAGGATCCTTGCAAGCATCCGGCGACGATCAGCAGTGGAGGCCGGCTTTAGCCGGATGTCATGTTGCTCGAACTTCATGGCTGCTTGAAGAGAGTCACCTTCCTGAGCTCCACCCGCATCACCGGCGTCTCGCCATTCACCGGCACCTGCTCGATCTTCTCGACGACGTCCATCCCGTCCACGACGCGGCCGAAGGCGGTGTACTTTCCGTCGAGGACCGGTGTCCGCGCGGTGACGATGAAGAACGAGGTGTCGCCGCTGGCGGGATCGTCACCATGCGCGAGCGAGACGATGCCCTTGTCGTGCGGCGTGTCGTTGAACTCCGGCGCCATCGTGTGGACGTATTTCGACTGCGTGATGTCGAGCGGCTCGCTGCGCGTCGGCAGGAATCCACCCTGGATGACGAATCCCTTCACGACGCGGTGAAACGCCGTGCCGTCGTAGAAGCCGACCGACGCGAGCCGCAAGAAGTTGCGCACGTGGTTCGGCGCCTTGTCCGGGAAGAACGCGAACGTCACGTCGCCCATCGACGTCTCGAGCTTCGCGCGGTAATGCGACAGCTCGTCGATCGACTCGGTGCTGAACGGATCGGGCGCGGGCGCGGGCCTGTCGCGAATCGTCACCTTCGAGACGACAATCCGCGTCTTTGGAATCGTGTCGTCGGCTTCGGCCTGAGAAATTTTCTGCGCGACGTTCAACCCTTCGGCGACGCGGGCGAAGACGGTGTACTGCCCGTTCAACTGCGGCTGGTCCGAGATGCAGATGAAGAACTGATCGCCGCCGCTGTCGGGCATTCCCGGCGCGAGCACCGCGGCAACGGCGCCGCGCGTCATCGTCTGGTCGTTCTTCTCGAAGCGCAGCTCGCCCAGGCCGCCCGTGCCATAGCGTGCGCTCTGCGCCGGATCCTTCGAGAGCGGGTCGCCGCCCTGGATGATGCCGTTGAGGATCACGCGGTGGAAGATCGTCCCGTCGTAGGTCCCCTCGCGCGCCCGTGTGATGAAGTGCGCAACGTGATTCGGCGCCGCGTCGGCGAGCAGGTCGAGCACGATGGTGCCCATGCCCGTCTCCAGCACTGCCTGCTTGTTCTGAATGTCCCCGGGAGCGAGTTTGCTGACGAAAAACGGGTCCGCCGGGGGCGCGGCCGGACGCGCGGGCTGCGGTCGTGTCCCCTGGGGACGGGATGGCTGCGGCGCGGCCGGTCGAGGTCGCGGCGGTGCCTGGGGGGCGGCGGCGGCGGGCGCCGCCATCACGGGCAGCCCGATGACCAGCCACAGGAGCGCAACATACGCGAACATGCGCGGATTATAGGCCTGCGTCTGCTATATTTTCCGTGGGCGTGAGTTCTCAGGCCACCGCGCAGACCCGCGACACGTCGATGTACGAACAGTATTACGGGTTCGTACAACCCCCTTTCACGCTGACGCCTGATCCCCGCTTTCTCTACCGCAGCGAATCACACGAAGAAGCGATCTCGCTGCTCCAGCAGGCGATCCGCCGCAAGGAAGGGTTCATCGTCCTGACCGGCGACATCGGCACCGGCAAGACGACGAGCTGCCGCGCGCTGCTCGAGCAGCTCGACGCGAGCGTCTTCACGTCGCTGATCCTGAATCCGTTCCTGTCCGTCGAAGAGTTGCTGCGCGAGGTCCTGCTCGACTTCGGCGTCGTCTCGCGCGAGGCGGTCCGCAGCGGCCGCATCGCCGGCGCGAGCAAGCACGAGTTGATCAGCACGCTGCACGAGTTCCTGCTCTCGCTGATGCCGATCCACGGCAGCGCCGTGCTGATCATCGACGAGGCGCAGCACCTCTCGCCGGAGGTGCTCGAGCAGATCCGCATCATCTCGAACCTCGAGACGAACGAATCGAAGCTGCTGCAGATCGTGCTCGTCGGACAGCTGAACCTGCTCGACGTGCTGGCGGCGGCGGAGATGCGGCAGCTCGATCAGCGCATCTCGATTCGCGCGACGCTGAAGCCGCTCAACCGCGAGGAGACGGAGGCGTACATCGCGCACCGCTTGTGGGTCGCGCGCGGATCGACCGCCGTGACGTTCGAGCCCGCGGCGCTCGATCTGCTGCACGGCTACACGGGCGGCGTGCCGCGCATCATCAATCTCCTGTGCGATCGCACGCTGATGCAGGGCGCGCAGATGCGCGTCAACCGCATCACGCCGGCGATCATCGAGGAAGCGGCGGGGAGCCTTGGCTTGCGGCTGCCCGCCAACGTGAAGCCCGCCAAGCGGCGTGCGACGACGGCAACCGCGCACGGCAGCTCATCGTCTTCGTGGCGGACGGCCGCGATGGTCGTTGTGCTCGTCATCGCGGCGCTTGTCGGCGCGCTCTACTTCGCGCCGCTCGATCGGCTCGTCACGGCGGAGGCGCCGCCGCTGCCGCCGGCGCCGGCGTATCAGCCGCTGCCGCGATTCGCCTACGGGCCGAAGCCGATTCCGCGCGCCGACCTGCTGCTGCCGCCGATCCCGCAGCCGCCGGCCGCGCGCACACCAGCGGCGCCGCCGGCCACTGCAACGCCCTAGCGCGTCGTCGTCGCCGACGCCTTCACGTATTTCTTCAGCATCTCGGTGCTGACTTCCGCGCCGTAGACGTTCCCCTTGGCGTCGATCGCGACGCCTTCGACGCCGGCGTTGTTGTTCTTCTCCGGATCGGGCTCGGAGAACGGAATCATCGCCGCCACCTTGCCGTCGCGCGCGCTGCCGATGCGGATGCCGCGCGTGTAGCCCGGATTCTGCTTCGAGTTCGACTGCGAGTCGGCCACGACCATGGTGTCGTTGTGATCGATGTAGATGCCGCTCGGCCGCCCGAACTGTTTCCACTGATCGAGGAACTTCCCGTCCTGGTCGAAGATCTGGATGCGGCTGTTGCTGCGATCGGCGACGAAGATGCGGCCGCGCGAGTCGATCGCGATGCTGTGCGGCGTGTCGAACTGGCCCGGGCCGGAGCCGCGCGTCCCCCACGCCTTGATGAATTTCCCGTCCTTCGAGAACTTCATGATGCGATTGACCGGTTGATCGGCGATGTGGCCGTCGGCGACGAAGATGTCGCCGTTGGCGGCGATGGCGACGTCGCACGGTCCGCTGAAGACATCAGTGCCGCTGCCGGCGACGCCCGCCTTGCCGAGCGCCAGCAGCAGCTTGCCCTCGGGGCTGAACTTGAGGACCTGGTTGCCCTTGCCGTCCTTGATCTGCGCGTCGGTCACCCAGACGTTGCCGTCGCGATCGATGGTCATGCCGTGCGCCTGCACGATCATCCCGTCGCCGAAGCTCTTCACGAGCTTGCCCGACGAATCGAATCGCATGATCGGCGGATCCGTGCGGTGGAAGACCCACATGTCGCCGTTCGACGCGGGATCGACCGAGATCACTCCGCCCCATTTCGCGCCAGCCGGCAGAGTCGGCCAACTCGCATCCAGGCGATATGGATTGGGGACGCTGCCGCCCTGCGCCGCCAGCGCCACGACCGGCGTCGGGCTGCTGACGCTGTCGACCAGGGCGCCGCCGATCAGGGGAATGGTGACGACACCCACCGCCGCGCAGACGGACCAGATGTGACGCCGGCGAACGCGCTTGAGATCGTCCTGCATATGCGCCGGATTCTACTCCTAGTCTCTAGCGGCGCGTCTTCCTCGCTCGCTCCTCCTGCTGCTTCGCGAGCTCGGCGAGCTCGTCCTGCAGTTTCAGGTAGCTCTCGAGACGATCGGCCGCGAGACGACCGGCCTCGACGGCCGCTTTGACCGCGCACCGCGGTTCATTGCGGTGGCGGCAGTCGGTGAAATGGCAGTGCGCGGCAAACGCTCCGATGTCGTCGAAGGTCTCGCTCACAGCGTCCGAGGCATCCCAGAGCTGCAGCTCGCGCATCCCGGGCGTATCGATGATCAACCCGCCACCGGGCAGTACGATGAGCTCGCGATGCGTCGTCGTGTGGCGGCCGCGCGAGTCCGAGGGGCGCACCTCGCGCGTGCGCCTCACGTCAGAGCCGAGCAGCCTGTTGATGATCGTGCTCTTGCCGACGCCGGACGACCCGAGCAGCGCCGCAGTGCGGCCGGGATGCACATGCGCACTGACCTGCTCGACGCCTTCGCCTGACTTCGGCTGCAGCACGTGGACGGGCAGTTCGCCCGCGAGCTGCGCGACCTCTCGCGCGCGTGCGTCTACGTCATCGGAGAGATCGGGCTTCGTCAGCAGGATGACCGGCGCGGCCCCGCTTTCGCGCGCCATCAGCAGGTAGCGCTCGAGCCGCCGCAGGTTGAAGTCGGCATCGAGTCCCATGACGACGAAGACGACATCAACGTTGGCGGCAACGACCTGTTCGTCGGTGACGTCGCCGGCCGCCCGCCTCGTGAACGCGCTGTGCCGCGGCAGGATGTCGACGATGACGCCGCGGTCTTCGGCGGGCCGCTTGCGGACAACGATCCAGTCGCCGACGGCCGGCAGTTCAGCGCGACGGCTCGCGCGGTGTTTCAGCCGTCCCGCGGTGATGGCGTCGAGCTCCCCTTCGTCGACGTAGATGCGGAAGATCTGGTTGAACTCGATCGCGACGCGGCCGGGCTGAACGTCGTCCGTTTGGCGGGTCCCAAAGGACCCGCCCTCCAAGAGCGCGGCGTATGCCGCGTTCAGCGCATCGTCCCACCCAAGTTCAGCGAGGCGCATCGGTCGATGTGAGGCGCCGCAGGAAGCGCGTCGCCGCGCCGCGGAACGGATCCGTCCATTCGTGACCGCCATCGAAGACGCACACCTCGACGTCGGCGCCGACGCGCGCGAGCGCTTCGCGGTCCGCCGCTTCCTTCGCTTCCGTGTACCACTCGTCGCGCGTGCCGCGGCCGAGCAGCACGGGCGGCAGCGATCCGCGGCCGCTCGTCACGGCGTCGGGCGGGATATCGGCGGCGAGGATGATCACGCCGACGGCCGGAAAGTTCACCGCCGCGCGGTAGGCCATCGCGCCGCCCTGCGAGAAGCCCGAGAACACGAGCGTGTGGCCGGTCTTGTAGTCGGCGCGCACGCGCGCGAGCACGCGGCCGACGTAGTCGATGTTGTCGGCAATCGCGAGCTCGCGATCGTCGCGCGTCATCCAGCTGGCGACCACGCGCTCGCCCTTCCGCGTGTAGAACGGATGCAATGCTTGGATGGCGACAAGAAGCCACCCCTCGGTGCCGGGAATCGTCTGCAGCGCCTCGAGATGATCGCCGGCCGTTTCGGCGTAGCCGTGAAAGCCGACGAGCAGCGGCCACGGCGGCGGCGACGCCGGCGGCCGCACCAGATACCGGCCGTGCGTCCGCGCTTCAACCGTATTAACGATGCTCACCGTGGGCTCGCACGCGAAGGTTGATCATCTCGACGAACACCGAGAAGCCGACGGCGAAGTAGATGTAGCCGCGCGGGATGTGCTGGCCGAAGCTGTCGGCGATGAGTGACAGGCCGATCAGCAGCAGGAAGCTGAGGGCGAGCATCTTCACCGTCGGATGGTTCTCGACGAACCGCGCGATGCCCTTGGACGCGAACAGCATGGCGAAGACGGCAATGACGATCGCCGCGATCATCACCGACACGAACTCCACCATGCCGACCGCGGTAATCACAGAATCCAGCGAGAAGACGATGTCGAGCAGCAGGATCTGCACGATGACGCCGGCGAACGTCGTCGGCTTCGGCGCCGGCCGGTCGGCATGGGCGCTCTCGAGCGCATCGTGGATCTCGACGGTCGCCTTGAAGATCAGAAAGAGCCCGCCGCCGAGGAGGATGAGCGAACGTCCTGATAGATCGAAACCAAACAGCGTGACCAGCGGCCGCGTGAGCCCCATCACCCAGACGATGGACAGCAGCAGGCCGATGCGGATGAACATCGCCAGGAAGAGCCCGGTGCGGCGCGCGCGCTCGCGCGATTGCGGCGGCAGCCGTCCCGCGACGATGGCGATGAAGATGATGTTGTCGATGCCGAGGACGATCTCGAGGACGGTGAGCGTGAGGAGTGCCGCCCACCCCTCCGCCGTCGTCATCCACTGCATCCGCTATGCTTTCGCGCTCGCGCCGGTCTCGGGCAGTTTGGACAGGCCGCCCCACGTATCGGGGTCCTGCCAGATCAGCGTCGACAGATATAAGGACACGTCGTCTTTCGGGTATGACGCGCTGATCGTCTTCGCCGCCTTCTGCATCGCCTCGGCAGACGGCGGCTTCATTTCCTCGTCTTCGATGATGCCGTTCTCGTGCTTGATGCCCAGCGCGTCGAGGAACGCGCCCATCATCGGGCGCTGATGCGCGAGGTGATACGCGACGAGCAGGCGTGCGGCGAGCATCTCGGAGATCGCGGGCATCGCGAGCAGGTAATGCGATTTCTTGTCGACCGGCATCGAGATGACGCTCTTCAGCCGGAACTTGATCCGCTGCGCGATCGCCGCGATCGCCTCAGCTTGTTCGTTGCCGGCATTCTCGTCGTGCCAGAACGCGTCGGCCGCCTGCTTCTTCCGCTCGGGCGTCAGCTGTTTCCAGATCTGTGAAGGGCGTGGAATGTCGAGATCGGCGTCGGCCATGGTCGAAGCGATACGTTAACATAGCGCTTCATGCCGAAGCTGACTGTAGAAGGGTTTCCAACGGTTGACGTGGAGTCGGGCAAGCGCCTGGTGCTTGCCATCGAGCAGAACGCGCACGTCGACATCCTGCACGCCTGCGGCGGCAACGCGCGCTGCACGACGTGCCGCATCGAGTTCATCGACGGCGAACCGACGCGCATGACGATGGCGGAGAAGACGAAGCTCGAGGAGCGAGGACTCGCGGGCGTGCGGCTGTCGTGTCAGATCGTCTGCGACCACGACATGACCGTCCGGGCGATCAGCAGGTTGGAAGGCAGCGGCCGGCCGGATCCGGGCAGGACGCCGGAGCCGACGATCCAGCCGCCGCCGGAGTGGACCCCGCATCTGCCCCCCGCCAGTTAGTAGTTGGTAGTCGGTGGTTGGTGGTTGCTGATCAACTGCAACGGGCCACAGAGACACAGAGGCACAGAGAAACTTCTGGAAGATCTGCGGTTCCGAGCAAGATCTTGGGGAAGACTAACGTCGAAGGCGGTCGATCAACTTGCTAGCGACCGCCGTTGACAGCCCCAGGCCAAACCCGGCGGCCATCGTTCCGTAGATTCTCCAGTATTCGCCGGCGGTCACGTAAACGACGTCACCGTGGTTGTTGATTTCGTACGTGTGGCCTGTGGCGATATCAGGCTCTCGAAAGGGTCTGGGTTGCCCCGCGTTGAGTGCCATGCCTATTCCGACCAGCCACAGAACCAGACCCGCAAAGCCTCCCCATCGCGGCCATCGCGGAACTCTCCGGTCCTCGTCTCGCTGACGCGCTTGTTGCGCCCAGGTCGGTTCGATGACATAGGTCGTCTTCTCCGACGTATGGGATGAGACGTGGCTTGAAGAGGCGCCCGGGGCGATGGTTGGAACCTGAAGATGAAAATTCGCGCGTGGACGCCTCTTCGCGGCACGCCACTGAATGAAGGCACCCCATAGACAACTGACGCCGACGGCGAGCATTCCTGCGTAAAACGCGGTCGGAAAGTCATCGACGTCACGCCCATTCAGTTCATAGGCGGTACTCCATCGTCGCTTCCGGATACGCGTTCCAACCGTCAAGTCTCTTGGCAATGACGCGTCCGTCGGACCCGCGGCGTAGCGAAGATCACGTCCGTCCGCGCCCCGGATGATGTAATCCGCGTTGATTCGCGGTGATGGCGATTCAGGCGTGCGGGCGACGAGTATTCCGTCAACCTCGAGCGTCAGGCGGCTCCAGAGATCGCCGTAACCGAAGCCGTAGAAGATCCAGATGCCGGCCACGAGCAACATCGCGGCTGGTGGGTTGAACTTCATGGGGAAGACACGGAGAAGAAGATTCTCCGTGTCTCTGTGTCTCTGTGGCCCGTGACAGCTGACCGGTGTTAATCGATCGAAACCTTCCGAAGCAGCGCGAAGTCCGACAGCATCTTCCCGGCGCCGAGCACGACAGACGAGAGCGGATCTTCGGCGACCGACACCGGAAGGCCGGTCTCCTGGCGGAGGCGATCGTCCATCTTCTGCAGCAGCGCGCCGCCGCCCGTGAGGACGATGCCGCGGTCGCAGATGTCGGCCGCAAGCTCCGGCGGCGTCCGCTCGAGACCGTCGCGCACCGCCTGGATGATCAGCTTGATCGGCTCCGCCAGCGCTTCGCGAATCTCGCCGTCGGTCATGATGACCGTCGTCGGCTTCCCTTCGAGCTGATGGCGTCCCTTGACCTCGAGCGTCTTCGGCGCGTCGAGCGGCGCGGCCGATCCGATCTCCATCTTGATCCGCTCCGCCGTGCGCTCGCCGATCAGGAGGTTATGTTCCTTGCGCGCGTACTGCATGATCGCGTCGTCCATGGCGTTGCCCGCGACGCGAACCGACTTGCTGTACACCGTGCCGGCGAGCGAGAGGACCGCGATGTCGGTCGTGCCGCCGCCGATGTCGACCACCATGTTGCCCGTCGCCTCGCTGATCGGCATCCCGGCGCCGATCGCCGCCGCCATCCCCTCTTCAATCAGGTGCACCTCGCTGGCCTTCGCGCGATACGCGCTGTCCTTGACGGCGCGGCGCTCGACCTGCGTGATCTCCGACGGCACGCCGATGACGACGCGCGGACGGACAAGACGCTTCCCCTTGTGCGCCTTCTTGATGAAGTAGCCGAGCATCCGCTCCGCCGCCTCGAAGTCGGCGATGACGCCGTCGCGCATCGGCTTGATCGCGGTGATGTTCCCCGGCGTCCGCCCGAGCATTTCCTTCGCCTCGTTGCCGACCGCTTCGATCTGCGCATTGGCGGTGTTGAAGGCGACGATCGACGGTTCGCTGAGGACGATGCCGCGGCCGCGCGCAAACACGCAGGTGTTGGCGGTGCCGAGGTCGATCGCCAGGTCGTTCGAGAAAATTGCCAATGCACCGAGCAGCACGGGGCTCTCCTTTAGGGCTTGAGCGTGTTGGAAATGAGTGGTTAGCGGGGTTCTAACCACGGCCCCTTTATCGGCCGATTCGCGCGGTACTGCACGGCAGAGGTGAACGCCAGAACCTCAACAGAGTCCGTTTGTTATACGCATCTGCACAGCGGCCGGTACGTCGCTTGCCTTATCTGGACGCGGGGTTCGCCTTCAGGCGGACCATTCGGAGGAACTCATGAAGGATCGCGAACAGCTGAAGGATGAGCGCGACCGGGACGAGCGGCTGGAAGATCCACTCGGCATCAAGCACGCACCGGTCCCGCAGGACCCGAACGATATCCACGCCACCAACGACCCGGACGAGGTGGCCATGCGCCGCGACCGCGCCCTCGGGGAACGCGACGGCGAGACGCGCGGGATGCCCGGCGACATCAACGAGGACGGCCACGGCGCGACCTCGATCGACATGGGCTACGGCGGCGAAGGCAACGCCGTGAAGAAGAATCGATAGGAACCCCCGCAGCTGCCGGTTTGACAGCTCGACCTGGTTCATCCAGACTCCGCGCGACGCATGGTCGGCGCGCTCTTCATCGCTTCGGCGATCGCCGCGTGGAGTCTTCGGCGCTACACCCGCGATTCACCTGATCACGACAGCTTTCCGCATCTGCTGGCAGCCAATGCCCTGCCGTTAACCGTCGCGCTGGCGGTGGTCTCGGGCGCGTTCTGGCTCGCGGAGCAACTCGTCGATCCAAACAGCGCCGCGGATCTCAGTGCGGCCCGCTGGGCCGAGGAGCAATTGACCTGGCTCCAGACGAAAGCTGCCGCGTTCCGCCTCCCCTGGTTCACGTCCTTCATCGTCCTGCTGATCGTCTTTCTCGCGTCTGTGCCGGCCGCTGTCGCCGGGCACGGTCTCTGGCTCGCACGCGCCGCGGCGCGCGTGGCGGCGGCGCTTCGCCGCTACAGCAAGGCGGTCACGACGGTGAATCTGCTGCTGACGATCGCATGCAGCTTCACGCTCTTCGACACGGCGCTCAGCCGCGCCGGCGATCGCCTCCGAGCCCGCATCGACTGGGCGCAGAACGAGATGAAGGAGGTTGCCGCGCTGACACGCGCGGTCGCCGATGTCGAGATCCGGACGGCGGTGCTCGCGCGAACGATTGACGACGCGCCGCCGGACGTGCGTGACGCTGCCGAACAGGATCAACGCCTCGAGGATGCGTCCGCCGGCCTGGGTAGCGACATCTCGAAGGCGATCGGCGCCGGCATCTCCATCGACCGCATTCCCGGCGTCACGCGCGGCGAGCCGCCACGCGTATTCGCGTTCGATCCGGCGACGCCGCCCTGGACGCTCGAGACCAATCCGCCGATTTCCGCGAATCTCCGCGGTCGCACCTTTGTCGATCTGCTCCGGATCGACGGCATCCTCCGCGCCTACATCAGCACCGATCGCTTCGCGCAGAAGCTGCAGATCGTCGCCGACATGAAATCGCGCAAGGCGCTGACGGCATCGGCGGTGAAGCACGTCGTCCGCGCGACATTCGCACCGCTGATGGACGCCCTGGCTGTGCCGTCGTTGGGCCGCCTCGTTGTCGACGTGGCCGTCGGCGCGACGGCAGACCTCGCAAACACGAAGGCCGAAGGCCTCATGACAGACGCGATCGAGGACTCTGTCGATCGGCTCAGTGCGATCACGATGCGGCCACTGGTGGAAAAGGCCGCCGCCCGGATCGTTGCGGACGAATCGACCGTGATCAAGGCGCGCTGGACCACGACGCTGTCGGGCGACGCCGCGGCCGACCTGCACGCGACGCAGTCGCGGGCCGTCGAACAGCAGCGATCGATCGAAGAGAAGCGCGCCGCGGTTCGGCGGACGCTTGCCGAGAATCACGTCGCACTGGAACCCTCGGAACAGCGCGCGCCACCGGACGTCGCCGCGTCCGACGCGGAGCTGGACCGGCCGCGCATCGATTCGGCGGACACGACCCACGGGTTCGATGCGTATGGATTCCACGTGCCGCCGCCGACACAGCTGCCCGAAGGCGAATTCACCAGGCCGGTGGTAGACATGCCTGGTCGCCCCGGACGGCCTTTCGCAGAGCCGATCGAGGTGAAACCGGTGGAAGGGCGTTGATGCGCTAGTCGTCGGACGGCCGCGGACGCTGGTTCGCGGCCAGGATCCTCTTCCGCAGCCGAATCGTCTTCGGCGTCACTTCCACCAGCTCGTCGTCGTTGATGAATTCGATCGACTGCTCGAGGCTCAATTTGCGCGCCGGGACGATGCGAATCGCTTCGTCGGCGGTCGAGGCGCGCATGTTCGTCTGCTTCTTCTCTTTCGTGACGTTGACGTCCATGTCGCGCGGGCGCGAGTTCTCGCCGATGAGCATCCCCTCGTAGACGTCGACGCCCGGGTCGATGAAGATCTCGCCGCGCTCCTGGAGGTTCCAGATCGCGAACGGCGTGGCGACGCCCATGCGGTCGGCGACGAGCGCGCCGGTCGGGCGCGATGGAATCGCGCCGTGCCACGGCTCCCAACCGGCAAACAGGTGATTCATGATCCCGGTGCCCTTGGTGTCGGTGAGGAACTGCGACCGGAAGCCGATCAGGCCGCGCGTCGGGATGCGGAAGTCCAGCCGCACGCGGCCGCTGCCGTGATTGCTCATCTTCGTCATCACGCCGCGGCGGTTTCCTGCCATCGCGATGACGACCCCCTGGAACTCCTCGGGCACGTCGATGGTCAGATCTTCGACCGGCTCGTGCTTCGCGCCGTCGATCTCCTTGGTGACGATCTCCGGGCGCGACACCTGCAGCTCGTAGCCTTCGCGGCGCATCATCTCGATGAGGATCGAGAGCTGCAGCTCGCCGCGGCCGATCACCTTCATCTGCTCGGGCGAGTCGGTGTCCTCGACGCGCAGCGACACGTTGCCGAGCAGCTCCTTCTGCAGTCGATCGCGGAGGTTGCGTGATGTGACGTACTGTCCGTCGCGACCGGCCATCGGCGAGGTGTTCACGCCGAAGATCATCGACACTGTCGGCTCGTCGACCGCAATGTGCGGAACGGCGATCGGGTTCGCGGGGTCCGCAATCGTTTCGCCGATCGTGATGTCTTCGATGCCCGCCAGGCAGACGATGTCGCCGGCCGCTGCCGTGTCGACTTCGACGCGCTTCAGGCCGTCGAACGCGAAGAGTTTCGTGACCTTCGTCTGCTGCATTGCGCCGTCGAGCTTCATCACCACGATCTGATCGTTCAGCTTCACGGTGCCGTTGAAAATCCGACCGATCGCGATGCGACCGAGGTAATCGCTCGAGTCGAGGTTGGCGACGAGCATCTGCAGCGGATCCGCGGGGTTCCCCCTCGGCGGCGGCACGTGCTCGACGATCGCCTCGAAGAGCGGCTGCAGGTCGTCGCCGGTGACCGCTGGATCGCTGCTGGCCAGTCCCTCCCGCGCGTTGGTGTAGAGCACCGGGAACTCGATCTGGTCTTCCGTCGCATCGAGATCGATGAACAGATCAAAGATCTCGTTGAGCACTTCCTTCGGCCGCGCGTCGGGACGATCGATCTTGTTCATGACGACGATCGGCGGAAGCCCGCGCTCGAGCGCCTTGCGCAGCACGAAACGCGTCTGCGGCAGCGGCCCTTCCGAGGCGTCGACCAGCAGCATCACCCCGTCGACCATCGACAGCGTGCGCTCGACTTCCCCGCCGAAATCGGCGTGGCCCGGCGTGTCGCAGATGTTGATCAGCAGGTCCTTGTAATGCACCGCCGTGTTCTTCGCGAGGATGGTGATACCGCGCTCGCGCTCGAGGTCGTTGCTGTCCATGACGCGCTCCTCGACGGCGTGATGGATCGCGCGGAAGGCGCCGCTCTGCTTGAGCAGCGCATCGACGAGGGTGGTCTTGCCGTGATCGACGTGCGCGATGATCGCCACGTTGCGGCGGAGCGGGTTGGCGATCTGTCGCGATCTTTGGGATAAAGACATCTCTTCAGTATAGCGGGAGCGTCCGGTTGCAGCCGGATGTCGCGCGACAGCTCATCGATACGCGTTTTTGTCGTTGATTGACGGCATCGTCGTTTCTAACATCGAAGAGGTGCCTGCCCCTGTGGATGCGCGGCTCATGCCTTCGGTGCTCGTCGTCGATGATGACATTTCGCTGCGGCCGGTGCTCGCCGCCTGGGTCAACCGGTTCGGATACGTAGCGACCGAGGCGGATTCCGCCGAAGCCGCGCTCTCGAAACTTGCCGAGCAGCCGACCGACATCGCCGTCTGCGACGTCAACATGCCCGGCCGGGACGGCGTATGGCTCGCGTCGAAGATCCGCGAATGCCACCCCACAACTGCCGTCATCATGGCGACGTCGGTCGACGACTCCGAGGTCGCCGTCTCGACGCTTCAAAACGATGTCGTCGACTACCTGCTGAAACCATTCGACAGCATCCGGCTGCGTGAGGCGCTGGCGCTCGGCCTCGACTGGCATCGCGCGACGGTCGGCGACGACGACCTGCACCACGCCCTGCAGGATCGGTTGCGCTCCCGCCGCGCATCAGTCGCCGCAACGCTCGCGGGTGCACAGAGCTCGCCGCGCAATGCCGTCGACAGCCTGATCTCCATGCTGCAACTCCACGAGAAAGACGGCCGCGGCCATGCGACGCGCGTGACGCGGCTCGCGATCGCCCTCGCCGACGAGCTCGGGGTCGACGACGACGAGATGGAGGAGCTGGAACATGCCGCGATGCTGCACGACGTCGGCAAGATCGACATGCCGGCGGAAATCCTTTGCAAGCCGGCGCCGCTGAACGACGCCGAGTGGGAGGTCATGCGCACGCATCCGCGGGTGGGCTATGACCTGGTGCGGAAGCTGCCTCACCTCGACCGCGCCGCCGAGATCGTCCTCAGTCACCACGAGGCGTTCGACGGGAGCGGCTATCCGCGCAGCCTGAAAGGCGCCGACATCCCGCTCGGCGCGCGCATCCTGACGATTGCCGATTCCTACGATTCAATGACGCATCCGCACACGCAGCGCCCCGCCATGCCTCCGGCACTGGCGGTGCGTGAGATCGAGCGCTGCAGCGGATCGCAATTCGATCCGGAGGCAGCAGCCGCGCTGGGCCGCGTGCTGATGCACGCGGCGGCGGCGTAAGTCTCCGTTCAGGTTCTCGTCGTGCGGATCGCCTGACGGACCGACATCCCGAACGACGCAATCGTCAATACGATCGCCGCGATCCACAAGACGTTCGCGGCCGCGATACTCATCGGATGCATGCCGAGGATGCCGCCCATGCCTGCCAGCGGAATCACGGCGAGCACCAGCGCGATCAGGGCGAGGAGCCAGGCCCATGCTCGACTTCTCATGGTTCACCTCTGCTCCAATGAAGTCGCAAGCGATGTGCCCGTCTGATATTCTCAGCGGATGACTTCCAGAACAGCTGGACTGCTTGTGATCGCGGCGCTCGCACTGCTCGGCTGCAACCGTGAGTCCGCGCCTGCACGCGGCGCCACGCCATCGACGACGCCCGCCACGCCTGCGGCCGCGCCGGCTGCAGCACCCGCCGCGCCCGCTGCGTGGAATCCGAAGATCGAGCCGCTGACGCTCAACGCGCCCGGCAGTTCGGAACCGCAGCTGACGGTATCGGAGAAGGGCATCCTGGTGAGCTGGGTCGAGAACGAAGAGAAGAGCTCGCTGAAATTCGCCGAGCGCACCCCCACCGGCTGGAGCGCGCCGAAGGTCGCCGCGACCGGAGAAGACTGGTTCATCAACGACTCGGACGTGCCGTCGGTGCTGCGCCTGTCGAACGGCGCGCTCGTCGCGAGCTGGCTGCAGACGACCAACGACGAGCTCGAGGCGTACAACCTGCGGCTCTCCTACTCAACGGACGAAGGGAAGACGTGGGCGAAGTCGTTCCTGCCGCACCACGACAACACCGTCACCGAGCACGGCTTCGCGACGCTGTTCGAACAGCCCGATCACAACCTCGGCGTCGTCTATCTCGACGGCCGCGGCATGGTGAAAGATCGCGAGCATGGGCCGATGAGCATCCGCTACGCGTCCTACGACTCGCAGTGGAAGCAGACGGCCGATGCCGCCGTCGACGCGAAGGTCTGCGAATGCTGCTCGACGTCCGCGGCGCTGACGAGCGACGGTCCCATCGCCGTCTATCGCAATCGCACCGACGCGGAGATACGCGACATCTACGTGACGCGCCTCGAGAACGGCACGTGGACCGACGGCAAGGCGGTGCACGACGACGGCTGGAAGATCGATGCGTGCCCGGTGAATGGACCGTCGGTCAGCGCGAACGGCCGCGACGTCGTCGTCGGCTGGTTCACGACGAAAGACAACGTCGGCCAGGCGTACGTCGCGTTCTCGCAGGATGGGGGCAGGACCTTCGGCGATCCCATCCGGCTGGATGATGCGGGGACGCTCGGGCGCGTCAGCGTGTCGATGCTGGAGGACGGCAGCGCCGCCGCCACGTGGGTGGAGTTCAAGAATCAGCGCGGACAGTTCAGCATCCGCCGCGTCCTCAAGTCGGGCCAGAAAACGCCGGCGGTCGTGATCGCCGGCGCAACGGGCGGACGCGTCGCCGGCGTGCCGCGCTTCGCGCGTCTCGGGAATCAGATGGTGTTTGCGTGGAGTGAGACACCGGCCAACGGCGGGCCGGCATCGGTGAAGACCGCGACCGCGGTGTTACCGCATTGATGCAGCCGACCACTTCCATCCGTCCGCGGGACGGACGATAGTGGTCGCGCGCAGCCAGTGGTCGGCTGCGTTCCTTCCGGGGTTGCCGGTGATGACGACGTGATCACCGGGCTTCAACGTCATCCCGCTCACGCCCTCGTGATCGAGCTCGCCGCGCCCTTCCCACTCGATCGTCCACTTCTGCATCTGGTGGTTCGCGTCGGGCGCGTTCACCTGGATGATCGCGTGCGGGTTGCGGTAGATGAACTGCACCAGCTCGCCGTCGATCGACGCCTTCTTGTCTTCGACGTAGGTCGCCGCGAAGGAGTGATGCGCGGACACACGCACGGCGGGCAACAGGACGATCGCCAACACGCAGGTGAGAAGAGCTCGCTTCATCGCGTATCGCCTATGGTATACACACCGCCCGCCCGCGGCGGCCTGAAGAGTACCTGAAGAAATAGTCAGAGTCTACGCAGCGATTTCCAGCCGACGATGACCGAGGTCAGGCTCAACGCCAGGCCGCCCGCGCACAGCACCACGATCACGGTGTACCAGAGCCACGGCGTCTCGTAAAAACCGGGGAAATCGAGGCTGTGAAGGCCGTGATAGAGCCAGCGCCACGGACGGCCGCGCGCCGTTTCGCGCTGCACGAGCGCGCCGTCGCGCGCCGTGAGGTAGAGCCAGCTTCCCTCCGGATCGGCATATTTCACGCGGAGAACAGGCAGCGGCCGAACCGCATCGCGGTCGTAGTAGTACGCGTCGTACGACGTCAGCCACGCGGCTTCCGTCTCGGCGAAGGCGGGCATCGCCGCGTGCGCGGCCTCCATCAGCTCCGGCTGCGCGAACGCCTCCTTCACCATCGGTCCGCGGTCGGCGGTGACGAGCAGCGTGCGGCCCGACGCATCCTGCGCGCGGTAGTACGACGCGCCCATGAACTGCATCAGCTCGAGTTCCTTCGGCGCGAGCCGCGCGCTCAGCGCGTCGAACGCCTGCGCCGGCAGCACGCTGAAGCGGCCGACGTCGACGCCGCGGCCGCGAATCGCGGCCACCTGCGATCGCTCCGGGCCGTTGTCTTCGCTCAGGTTCCACGGCTCCATCGAGAGCATGCCGCTCAGCACCCATGTGAACGTGAAGACGCCGAAGACGAGCCCCGCGTAGTGATGCCACCGCAGCCATCCGGCGTACGGCGTCGATGACGATCCCTGGAAATATTTTCGCGCGATCGAATAACGATAGATGCCGATGACGAGGCCGAGCGCCGACACGATGCAGCCGACGAGCGAGCCGTAGACGATCGTGTTGAACCAGAGCTCGTTCTGCACGCGCAGCGGACGGAAGTAGAACCAGTGAATGATCGGACCGACGTAGCCCCACATCCGGCTCGAGCGATCGGTCTTCATGACGATGTCGCCGGTGTTCGACGCGACGTAGAGGTTGGTGTCGGCGCTGTCGCCGAGCGCGATCACCTGCAGCAAGCCATTCGCGCGAAACGACACCTCGGTCGTCCACTGGTCGGGACGGTTGAGTGTCTGTGCGACGTGTGCGGTCGCGCGCGTGTCGGGGAATGCGACGCGCGCAATGTCGAGCGCATCCTGCGGCGAGACGGTCTCGAGAAGCGTGCCGGCGTCCGCGAAGACGGTCACCCACTCGCCGTCGACGAGGAAACGGTAGACGGGCCGCGAGCCGACCGTCGTGAGGCGGACGCGCTGCGGCGGGACGCCGAGCTCGGCGTGCGTGAGCGCCTCCGCGGGCGTGAGCCGGATGGCGCCCTGATTGAGCGGCGCCAGGCGCGCGAGACGCTCCGCCGGCGGGTACGACGGCATGCCGTGATAAATCATCACGAGCCCCGACGCGAACCACGCGACGAAAATCAGGCAGAACACGAGCCCGAGATAGCGATGCAGCGTCGTGAGCGCCGCAATCAGTCGCTTCATCGAGGTGAAGGATAACTCGCCCCGCTGGATATCGGCATCGCGGTCCGCGATAGGATGCATCGCGTGTCGCATCAGTTCAACCTGGAGGAGGCCGTCGCGTTGCTGTCACGGACGCCAGGCGTGCTGCGGACGTGGCTGGTGGATCTACCCGCGCCGTGGATCGCGGCAACGGAGGGAGCTGGCACGTGGTCGCCGTTCGACGTCGTCGGCCACCTGATTCAGGGCGAACAGACGGATTGGATGCGCCGGACGCGACACCTCCTCGAGCACGGCGCGACACGGGCGTTCGAGCCCTTCGATCGCGAAGCGCAGTTCGAGGCCTCGAAGGGGCGTCCACTCCCCGACCTCCTCGACGAGTTCGCGCGCCTGCGAGCGTCGAACCTCGAGGCGCTCGCGGCGCTTCGATTGACGGAAGCCGATCTCGAGCGGGTCGGAAGGCATCCGGCATTCGGTGAGGTTACGCTTCGGCAACTGCTCGCCACGTGGGTTGCGCACGACTGCGACCACGTCATGCAAATCGCGCGCACGATGGCCTCGCGCTACGCGCACGACGTCGGACCCTGGCGAGCCTACCTGCGCATCATCAGTGGGAAACCGAGCGCTTGACATTATAAGTCTACATAAGTAGATTTATGGTCATGAAACGCCAGCGCCGACTCTCGACCCACGCACGCATGATCCTCGAGGCACTGCTTGCCCAGCCCCGCCAATGGCAGCACGGCTACGATCTGTCCAAGGAAACCGGCATCAAGTCCGGGACGCTCTATCCCCTCTTGATCCGGCTGTCGGAGCAGGGGCTGCTCGAGACCGGGTGGCAGGACTCTGAAGAAGCCGGGCGGCCGCCGCGCCACGTCTACAAACTGACGAAGGAAGGGCTGCAGCTCGCGCGTGAATCCGTCAAAGCAGCGCCCGACGCCGCGTTGCATCCAGTGAGGGTATCCGCATGACCAATCACGCGCAGACACGCATGCGCCGACTCGCGGTCTGGTTGACGACGGTCGCCGGCAGGTGTTTGCCGCCGGCGCAGCGGGCATGGGCAGACGCGATGCTCGGTGAACTGCATCACGTCGACAACGACTGGGAAGCGCTGCGATGGAGTGTTGGCTGCGTGATCGCCAGCCAGATCCAGCGTGCCCGCACGGACGCACTCCTCGAAAAGCTGCCGGTACGACTGATCGTGTTCCTGATCTTCATGCAGGAGGTCTTCAACGATCTGTTCATGACGACGTTGAAACTTGCCTACAGCGCACATCTCACCTGGCTGACCGAACGGCTCGGACGCATGACGCCGCTCGGCGACTATCGACCGTACGTCGGCGTGATGAACTCCATTCCGGCCTGGTTGTACGCGATGTGGACGATTGGAGCGGCGCTGTTTGCGACGTCGGCCGTGCGTTATGCCCGGCGATGGCCGTCCGCGTTCCCGCCTTTCCTCGCCGCGTTCATGATCAACATCGTCGGCCTGACTGCCGTCATGCCGCTGGCGCACGCCGCGGGCCTGGTGGCCGACGCGGCCGCAACGACAACCAAGGGAGTGATCCTGGAATGCGCGATCGCCGTCCTCATGTGGACGGTGCTGCTGCGGCGCGACTCGAGAACAGCCGAAGACGGGGCGCATTGACCGGGAGCCTGATGCCACGCTCGATTCGCTCGATCGCGGCCATCGCGGCCGCACTGCTCGTCGCCTCGTTCCCGCATCGCGCATCCGCTCAGACCGCCGTCACCACGGGTAAAGCCACGCTGCGCGGGTTGCCGGGCGTTGAGATTGAAGTAGAGCCACTCGAGCAGGACGTCGAACGCGACGGCCTCACGCGCGCGATGATTCAAGCCGATGTCACGAACCGTTTGCGGGCTGCCGGGGTCACCGTGTACGCCTCACAGACCGCCAACCCCAGCCCCGGCAAGCCGTATCTCTATGTGCATGTGAACGGCGTGAAGGTCGCGACGCCAGGACTGTGGGCGCTGAGCATCGAAGTGCAGGTGCGCGAGACGGTCCGATCTCTCGTGACCACCTCCGACATCGTCGATGCCACGACGTGGGATCACGACGACGTGCTGGTCGTGCCGGTGGCGCAGCTCCCGAGCGCGCGCACTGTCATCCTGGAGTTCGTGGACGACTTCATCCAGGACTGGAAGGCCGTCCACTAGCTGCTTAGCGCGCGTAGGTGCGATCGCGGAGTCCCTGGAGCGCGGCTGTGACCGATTCCGACGCGACGCGCCGAATCAACGGACCGGCAACCGGGCGGATGACGAGCGGGACGTCGCGACTCAACGTCAGCGAATCGAGCACGGCGAGGACGCCGTCCGGTCTCTCCTGGTACCACCAGTACGAGTTGAGCTTCCACAGGTAGCCGCGGTCGTCTTCTGCCGGCCGCGGATGCTCGGAGCTGGTGCCGGCATCGACGATCTCGGTCGCGCGCGTCATCACGCTGCGGCTCGTGGCGATGCGATTCGACTGGCGACGGAACGTCATGTCGTGGTCCGTGTCGTACACGACAGTCAGGATTGTTCGACGGATCACGCGAAGCCTGACGGTGATGTGATCGCCGTTGCGCGACGTGATGCGTCCCGACAGGATGTCCGGCTGGCGCGGCGGCTGCGTCAGCAGCGAATCGAGCAGCTGCGCGAGCGTGATGCGCGGGATGAACACCGCACCGCGCCAGTACTCGACCGTCGCATCCGGCACGCGCATCTCGTGCCCGCCATCGTCAGTCACCTTCAGCGGCGTGACATCGATCTTGCCGGCGAGGACGGCGCGGTCGTCGATCTTCGGCGGCGTGCACGGTGAATCGCACGCCAGCCGGTGATCCATCAGCGCGACCAGCCTGGTCCAACCGTCGAGCGCTTCGGTCGTCGGCCCCGCGGCGAGCAGCACCGCGGTGCCGACCATTGCGACCAGTGCGATCACGTAGGAATCCTATCTGGTTCGGTCGCGGCGAGCGCGCGAATCTGGCGGATGGCCGCGTCAACGAACGCGTACAACATGCCGCCGGTCGCCACCATCCCTCCAATCTCGAAGAGCGGCCGCGCGCCGAGGAGCACGATCGAGACGACGGGCCGGCGAACCGCCGCGATCGCGCCGGCGCCGAGCAGGATGCGAAGCTCCGTCGGTCCGACGCCGAACGACGAGAGGCGGAACACGCCCGAGACGTGCGTCGCGAGGTACGACTCGGCTGATACGAGCAGAAACGCCGCGAGCACCATCGCGGCCACGAGCGGCGACATCAGTCCCGACATGCCGAGCCCCGCGAACAGCATCGACGCGCCGATCACGTCGAGCACGTGATCGACGTAGTAGCCGTAGCGCGGCCGCTCCTGCTGACGAACGCGGGCGACCGTGCCATCGAGGCTGTCGCCGAACCAGTTGACCAACAGGCCGAAGACGACGATGGCGGCGCCGATCGGCGTCCATCGCATCAGCGCGAACCCTGTGCCGACCGCCGCCATTCCGGCGAGTCCAAGCGCACTCAGATGGTCGGACGAAATGGATGCCGGCAGCCGCCCCGCGATCGCGACGAGCAGGCGCTTTTCCCGGGCCGCCAGGATGCTTCGATGCTGGCGCACGTGGGCGCCAGGAACCAGATCAGGCATTTCTTACCCTCCTGATCCGCAATGCGAAAACGGCGGGCGAATCGGCTCAGGAGGGGCGCCGGTCGGAATCGAAGGCGGCCGCGGTGGTGACCGGCTCGATGAGAATGGCGGCCATGGCGATGGCGAGCGCAAGGCCCATCGCGGTGACCGCGGCGATGACGCGCGTCGACTCGAGACCCAGCGCGTCGAGGAACAGCGTCGCGCCCAGGGCGATGTCGAGGACCATCAACGGACGACGGGTGCGCCGCTGCTCGACGAGCACGCGCGAGCCATGCGTGCGGTCGGTGAACAGCAGATGCCCGCGCATCACGCTGCCGGCGGTCGCGAGCACGCCGAGCACGAAAAACGCCGCGCGCGTCGTCTCGAGCCCTTGCCAGTCGTTGAACACGAATCCGAACACGGATGCGGCCGCATACAACCCGATGCTGGCCGCCTGGTGCACGCGCCACCAGCGCGCCACGCGCGCCGCCGGCGCGGGCGCGTGCGTCCGCTCGAGTGCGACGCCAAGCTCCCCCGCGTTGGCGAAGCGATCCGCCGGCGACTTGCTCAAGCACTTCTCCACTGCCCGTGCGACGGTGGCCGGAATGCGCGGATCGATCACGTCGAGCGGCGGCGGCGTATAGCCGGCAATCCGCGCCGTCGTCGCGAGCACCGTTTCACCGGCGAACGGATGCGCGGCGGCCGCCCACTCGTACAGCACCACGCCGAGGCTGAACACGTCGGACCGCGTATCCGCGTCGCGCCCCTCGATCTGCTCCGGCGCGAGGTACTCGGGCGTGCCGATCAGCAGGCCCGGCATCGTGGCCAGCTCTTGTCGATCCGGCGGACGGTCGTCGCGCGCGAGGCCGAAGTCGAGCACCTTGAGATGCCCGTCGGCGGTGCGCATCACGTTCTCGGGCTTCAAATCGCGGTGGACGATTCCTTTGGCATGCGCCGCGGCAACGGCGGCCGCCAGCTCGCGCGCGGCCGGAAGCACGGAGTCTGGCGACGGTCTGCCCGCCTTGATCTCCTCGCGCAGGGTGCGCCCTGCGATCAGCTCGGTGACAAGATACAGGTCGCCGGCCGCCTCTTCGAGCGCGAACACAGCGCAGACGCCGGGATGCGAGAGCGACGCCATCAGGCGCGCTTCACGCCGCAGCCGCTCGACGAAGATCGGTTGACGGGCGAGCGCCGGCTGGATGCTCTTGATGCACACCTCGCGTCCGAGGCGCGTGTCGACCGCAACGTAGGTGCGCCCCATGCCGCCCTGCCCGAGATCGCGCACGACCCGATACGCGCCGATGAGCGTCCCCTCCGGCAACGTCGCCGGGACCGCGGCGATGTCGAGCGTGCCCGGCTCGAGGAATTGGCCGGCGCGCGAGTGGTGATCGAGGAGCGATGCGACTTCAGCGCGGATGTCGGCCGATTCGAGCCCGGTGTCCTGCAACGCGGCGCGTGCCGCGGCCGGATCGAGCTCCACGAGACGCTCGAACAGCGCGCGGACGCGCGGCCATTGTTCGTGCGTCATGCGGCGATCGCGCGATGCAGCCACGCGCGCGCGAGGCTCCAGCGGCGCTTGACGGTGGCGGGCGACAGGCCGAGCGCATCGCCCGTTTCCTCGATGCTCAGGCCCGCGAAGAAGCGCAGCTCCACGAGCCGCGCCTGTTCAGGATCGATCTTCTCCAGCTGCGCGAGCGCCTCCTCCAGCGCGGGCAGCATGTCGGGCGCCACGATCGGCGCGGCGAGCGCGTCGCTGATCGACACGCGATCGAGGCCGGCCCACCGCTTCTGCGCGCCATGCGCGCGCGCGTGCTCGACGAGGATCTGCCGCATCTGGCGCGCGGCGATGCCGACGAAGTGGCGGCGGTCGTTCCAGCCGCCCGCATCGGCGAGCCGCAGGTAGGCTTCGTGGACGAGCGCGGTCGGCTGCAGGGTGTGCGCGATCCGCTCTCGGCGCATGTACGCGGCGGCAAGGCGCCGCAGTTCCGCGTACACGAGCGGAACCATGTCGTCGGCTACAGGACGATCGTTTGGATCGCCCACGGTGCAAGGCGCGCCGTTACGGCGCGCCGACCAAAGCCTCCGCGGTCGCGAAGCGCGGCTCGATGTCGACTGGCACGCTGTTCAACTTGTCGAGCACGCGCTGCGTCTGCGGCCGGTTCACACCCATCGTCGCCATCATCTGCTTCGCTTCCGCGTAGCCGCCGCCGGCTTCGAGCGTCATCAGGTCGTGCGTCAGGTCGATGACGTTCTGCTTGATGCGCGCGGGATCGACGGCAAACGTGCCGTCGGAGGCAACGGTGACGCCGCCGTGATCGAGGAAGTAATTCAGCTGGATCGCCACGCCGCGGCCGTGCGCCTCGTTCAGGCCGAAGCGGATCGAACGGAACATCGACGCCAGGTACGTCGTGTACATCGTCCGCTCGAATTTCTTATCGAGCTTCCCGCGATCGACGAGGAACTGCAGCGCGAACAGGCCCGAGATGTCGGCCTTCGCCTCCTCGATCGTGCTGTATGCCTCCTTCAGCTCCTGCCGCACGGTCGTCGGCCGCTCGCCGACGACGATGCTGTGGGGGCCGAGGCCGTGCATCAGCTCGTGCATCAGGATGTGCGTGAAGAACGCGTCGAAGTCGACGTTCGGCTGATCCCTCGCCGCAAGCGCCACCTTCGAGATCGGAACGAGGACCTTCTGGAATTTCGCCTCCTGCGTGTTCTTCATCATCACGCGTTTGGCGCCCTTCTCGGCCGTGATGCGCTCGTCGTTCGGCAGGTTGAACGCCGCCGTCTGCACGCCGCGGTTCCCATCGCCCGATGAGAACACGACGTCCACCACGCGGATCGGCGCGAGCGCGCCGAGCTTCGGGTTGCGCAGCTTCGGATCGATCGGCAGGTTGTTCTCGATGTCCTGCAGCTCGCTGCTGAAGCGCGCGAGCTTTGCGGTCTCGGCTTCGTCACGCAGGCTGATGAACGCCTCGAACCCCGCCTTGTAGTTGAACCACTCGTCCTCGTAGACCTCGTACGGGCCGATCGTCGGCTCGATCGTCGAGTCGAGCTCCATCCACGCGACGTCGCTGTCGTAGTAGTCGTTGGTGATGAATGCCTGCGCCCGCTTTTCGAGGAACGCCTTCAGCGTCGGCTGCTTCGTGAGCGCGGCGGCCTCGCGCAGCAGGTCGGCGACATGCGCAAGTTCGCCCTGGTACTCGTAGCTGTACGGCACGGCGATCAGCTTGCCCTCGGCGTTGCGGCGGATCGTCGTGAAGAATCCGGTCGCGAACGTCCGTTGCGCGCCCGACAGCGTGGAGATCCAGTTCTCGACTTCGTCTTTCGTCGCGCCGGCCGGGTAGAAATTCGCCTGGTCCGGCTTCGGCGGCGCGCCGGGAATGAACGGCTCGTTCTGATCGAGGCGCGACCAGGGTCCCTTGTTCAACAGGAAGTAATGCAGCCGCGCGCGCCCGAGGTCGGAGTTGTCCTTCAGCAGGTCGAGCAGCATCGTCTCGTTGCCGGCCCAGACCTGGCGAAGAAACAACGTGTCCATCACCTTCGCCGCTTCGACGAGCTTCGCGAGCGCCTGCCGCTCGTTCGCCGGCATCTTCGAGACGTCGGCGGAGAGATCGACGGGCGCGAACCGCGCCGTCATTGCCTTCAGTCGATCGGCAGTGGGCGCGGGCTTCTGCTGCGCGCCAACCGCGACGCTTGCTGCCACCATGGATGCCATCACGATCGCTTTCATCAATGAATGCCGCCGCCACCGGTCATCTGCAGTGCGGCGGGGTCGGCGCCGAGGCGCCGGATCGCCGCTTCCCACATCTGGTCTGGCGGCACGTTGAAGATGAGCGCGGGGTCGACGTTGAGCGTCAGCCACGCCGACGCCGCGATTTCCTGATCGAGCTGTCCGGGCCCCCATCCCGCGTAGCCCACGATGACGCGCGCACGCGATGTGGGCGGCGCCTGCAGCAGCTGCAGCGTCAGATCCTTCGACACCGACAGCAGCAGGCCGGGACAAATCTCGCGCTGCTCCTCGTCCGGCCCCTGCGCTTCCGACATCAGGACCCACGTGCGCTGCGGCTCGACGGGACCGCCGATCCACAGTTTCAGGTGCGGATCGACGCGGACGGGCGGATCGGTCTTGACGATCGTCCACGCCGGCTCGTCCATCTGCCGGTTGACGACGAGACCGAAGGCGCCGGTGTCGTCGTAGTTGCAGAGCAGGACCACCGCTTTCGCGAAGTTGGGGTCGGCCATCTGCGGCATCGAGAGGAGAAGGATTGGAGCGGCGCCCGCCATGGATTGATCTTAGCAGCCGAAGCGCGAAGGGCGGCGGCGGGCCCAGTCGATGTGTTCCTTCACCATCGGTTCGTCAGCCGACGGCTGATCCGCACGTCTCTGCAGGAGCGCTTCCTGCGCTTCCGCGTCATCGCTGTTGCCGATCGCAACCGCGATGTTACGTCGCAGCCCGGTGAGCTTCGCGCGCTTGATCGGACTCCCCTTCAGCAATCGGCGGAGATCATCGTCCGATCGATTCCACAGATCGACGAGCTTCGGAAGGTTGAGGCCGTCGCGTGCCTGCCACGGCGCGTCGGCGGACGTCGCCGCCGGCTGGTTGTAGGGACAGACATCCTGGCAGATGTCGCAGCCGTAGACGTGATTGCCGATGCGCGCGCGGAACTCCTCCGGAATGGCGCCGCGATTCTCGATCGTCAGGTACGAGATGCATCGCGTCGAGTCCATCACGCCGGCGTCGACAAGCGCACCGGTCGGGCACGCATCGATGCAGCGCCGGCAGCTGCCGCACTGCTCGAGCGCCTGCGTATCGGGCTCGAGCGGAAGCGTCGTGATGATTTCCGCGAGGAAGAAGAAGGAACCCTTGTCGGCGTTGATGACGCAGGTGTTCTTGCCGATCCAGCCAAGGCCCGCGTACTGCGCGTAGGCGCGCTCCTGCACGGGACCGGTGTCGACGTACGCGCGCGCGTCGAACGGTTCGGACGACTCGGCGCGCATCCATGCGAGCAACTCGTCGAGGCGGTGCTTGATGATGTCGTGATAATCGTCGCCGCGGGCATACCGGGCGATCCGCGCCTCGTGACGTCCGGCTGAAGCCGGACGCTCCCGGGATGCGTCATCGGTGTTGTAGATCGTGCCGGTGACGATGACGCTTCGAGCCCCGGCGACGACATGGCGGACATCGGCGCGCTTGTCGGCCGAGCGCGACAGGTATTCCATGTCGCCGGCATACCCGCGCGCTAACCACTCGGGAAGAAAATTCAGCTCGGGAAAATTGTCGGCAGGCGCGATGCCGCAAAGATCGAAACCGAGTTGCTTCGCCTTTGCCTTGATTGCGTCCGATGTGAACATGTCAACTGCCAACTGCCAACGACCAACCTCCAGGAAGCTTGGTCGTTGGAGGCTGGTAGTTGGTCGTTGTCATCGTCAGCTGCGTGAAACCAGCTGACGTACTACGTAGGGCAGGATGCCGCCGTGACGGAACGCGACCAGTTCCTCCGGCGTGTCGATGCGCGCCATCACGGTGAACTCCTTCACCGATCCGTCGGCCGCTTTCGCCCGCACGGTCACCTCGCCGCGCGCCTTGAGCGCCGCGCCCGATCCAACCAGGCTGTACTCCTCGGTGCCCGTCAGCTTCAGCGACGCCGCGTTCTCTCCGGCCTTGAACTGCAGCGGCAGCACGCCCATGTTCACCAGGTTGCTGCGATGGATGCGCTCGAACGACTCGGCGATCACCGCCTTCACGCCGAGAAGGAACGTCCCCTTCGCCGCCCAGTCGCGCGACGATCCTGATCCGTACTCCTTGCCGGCGATCACGAGCAGCGGCACTTCGTGCGTCCGGTACTTCACCGACGCGTCGTAGATCGACATCACGTCGCCGTCGGGCTGATACGCCGTCCAGCCGCCCTCGGTACCCGGCGCGAGCTGGTTGCGCAGCCGCGTGTTCGCGAACGTGCCGCGCATCATCACCTCGTGATTGCCGCGGCGCGCGCCGTACGAGTTGAAGTCGGACGGCTTCACGCCGTGCTCGATCAGGTACTTGCCCGCCGGACTGTCGGCCTTGATCGATCCGGCCGGCGAGATGTGATCGGTCGTGATGCTGTCGCCGAGCAGCGCCAGTACGCGGACGCCGGTCAGCTCGGTCGGCGTCGGCGGCGTCATCGTCATGCCTTCGAGGAACGTCGGCTTGCGGATGTACGTCGAGTCGCCGACCCACGTGTAGCTCATGCCCTCCGGCACCGGCAGCTTCTGCCAGCGCTCGTCGCCCTTGAACACGTCGCTGTAGCTGCTCTTGAACATCTCCGCGGTGACCGCGCGCTGCATCGTCTCCTGGATTTCCTGCTCCGTCGGCCAGATGTCCTTCAGGTAGACCGGGCGGCCGGCGATGTCGTCGCCGAGCGGCTCGGTCGTCAGGTCCTTCGTGATCCACCCGGCGAGCGCGTAGGCGACGACGAGCGGCGGCGAGGCGAGGTAGTTGGCGCGCACATCCTGCTGGATGCGTCCTTCGAAGTTCCGGTTGCCGCTCAGCACCGAGCAGACGACGAGGTTCTTGTCGCGAATGACGGCGGCGACTTCGTCCGGCAGCGGGCCGCTGTTGCCGATGCATGTCGTGCAGCCGTAGCCAACGAGATCGAAGCCGAGCCGATCGAGATATTTGTCCAGCCCCGCCTTCGCGAGGTACTCGGTCACGACCTTCGAACCGGGCGCGAGGCTGCTCTTCACCCACGGCTTCCGCGTGAGCCCGCGCTCGACCGCCTTTTTCGCGACCAGGCCGGCGCCGATCATCACGCTGGGATTCGACGTGTTCGTGCAGCTCGTGATCGCGGCGATCACCACCGCGCCGTGATCGAGCTCGTCGAGCGCATCGGCCACCGCGACGCCCGACTGCGCAACCGCACCGGTCGCCGTGGCGACGCCCTGCCGCGCGCCGCCATCGGCCGCGCTCGCGCCCTTCGCCGCCTTCGGCGCGACCTGCATCGTCGGCAGCGCCACCTGGAACGCGCTCTTTGCGTTCATCAGCGAGACGCGATCCTGCGGACGCTTCGGTCCCGCGAGGCTCGGCTCGACGCTGCCGAGATCGAGTTCGACGGTGCTCGAGTAGATCGCATCCGGCGCGCCTTCGACCCGGAACAGCCCCTGCGCTTTCGCGTATGCCTCGACGAGCCGCACCTGCGCATCGTCGCGTCCCGTCAGGCGCAGGTAGTCGAGCGTCATCTCGTCGATCGGGAAGATCGCGACCGTGGCGCCGTACTCGGGACACATGTTCCCGAGCGTCGCGCGATCCGCGATCGTGAGGTGCCGCAGTCCTTCGCCGAAGAACTCGACGAACTTGCCGACGACGCCCTGCTTGCGCAGCAGCTCCGTGATCGTGAGGACGAGATCGGTGGCCGTGGCGCCCTTCGGCAGCGCACCTGTCAGGCGAACGCCGAGCACCTGCGGAATCAGCATCGAGCTCGGCTGGCCGAGCATCGCCGCCTCTGCCTCGATGCCGCCCACGCCCCAGCCGACGACGCCGAGGCCGTTGACCATCGTCGTGTGCGAGTCGGTGCCGAAGACGGTGTCGGGATACGCGACCGTCGTCCCGTTGACCTTCTCCGAGAAGATGACGCGGGCGAGGTGCTCGATGTTGACCTGGTGCACGATGCCGGTATCCGGCGGGACAACGTCGAAATTGCGGAACGCGCGCTGGCCCCAGCGGAGGAACGCGTAACGCTCGCGGTTGCGCGAGAACTCCAGCTCGGCGTTCAGCGAGAACGCATCAGCGCGCCCGAAATAGTCGACCTGCACCGAATGATCGATGACGAGCTCGACGGGCTGCAGCGGATTGATGCGATCCGGATTGCCTTTCAAGTCAACCATGGCGTCTCGCATCGCGGCGAGATCGACGACGCACGGGACGCCGGTGAAGTCCTGCAGCAGCACGCGCGCGGGCATGAAGGAAATCTCTTTCTCCACGTTCGCGGTCGCGTCCCACTGCGCGAGGGCCTTGATGTCGTCGGCTTTGACGAACGCGCCATCTTCGCGCCGGAGCAGATTCTCGAGAAGAATCTTCATCGAGTACGGCAGTCGCGCGACGCCGCTGAAGCCCGCCTTCTCGAGCGCGGGCAAGCTGAAGATCTGAACCGTTTGTCCGCCGGCGCGGATTTCGGTGCGGGCGTTGAAGCTGTTCTGAGTCATACCAACTCAAAATCATACTTCGCTGGCATTTGCCTTGCGACTTGACAGCGGTACTTGGAGGTGTCCGTCATGGACCAGAACAAGAACACGCAGGGTCAGGGCCAGCAGGGCCAGACTCAGGGGCAGGGCCAGCAGAACCAGGGCCAGGGTCAGCAGAATCAGAATCGCGATCAGGGCCAGGGTCAGGGCCAGGGCCAGCCGACGCAGGGATCACACAGCAACATGAACCGCGACCAGGCGGAAGGATCTCGGGATCAGACACGCGGCGTCGGCAACCAGGGCGAGAAGAATTCGGGCGGCATCTCCAACCGTGACATGGACGAGCAGTCGGAGCAGTCCGATCTTCCGGAGCGCGGCAGCTCGCAGTCAGACCGCTGATCGGTTTTTAGCGACGGATAAGACGGCGTCGGCGGCGCGGCCGCTGGCGCCGGTCTCCCCCAGCCTCTCGCGCACGCGCCGCAGTTCCTCGCGCGTCCTCTCATACAACTCGCGATCGGTCAGGAAGCGCACAGTTTCGTCGGCGACGCGCGCCGCGGTGAAGCCGTCCTGGATCAACTCCGGAACGATCCGCTTGCCGGCGACGAGGTTCGCCATCGCGTAGGTGTCGACACGCACGAACGGCTTGCCGAGGAAATACGTCAGCGGCGACAGGCGATAGACGACGACCATCGGGCGCTCGTGCAGCGCCGCTTGCACAGTCGCCGTTCCCGATGCGGTGATCACGACGTCGCTCGCCGCGAGAACATCGTCGGTGCGCCCACGGACGACTGGGACTTGCAGCTTCAACTGCGCATATAACCGATCACCAAGGTCCGGCACTCCAGCGACGATGAACTGCACGTCGGGCACGCGCGCGCGAATCAGCGGCAGCGCCGCGACCATCTCGGGGATGATTCGTGCGAGCTCGTTTGGACGGCTGCCAGGCAGCAGCGCGACCGTCGGCGCATCCGCCGCGAGGCCATGCTCACGCAGCAGTGCGGCGCGCGGCTGTGTGACGCGAATCAGGTCGACGAGCGGATGGCCGACGAACTCAACCGGCACTCCAGCCTGCCGATAGATCTCTTCCTCGAATGGAAAGATCACCAGCACCCGATCGACGAACCGCTTCATCGTCTGCATCCGGCCGGCGCGCCAGGCCCAGAGCTGCGGGCTGATGTAGTAGACGATCGGGATGCCGAGCGCGTGCACCGACTGCATCAGCCGGAAGTTGAAGTCGGGAAAGTCGATCGCGACAAACACATCCGGGCGGGTGCTGCGCGCGGATGCGACGAGACGCCGAAGCATCGCGAAGGATCGCGGGACGACGCGAAGCGCTTCGGTCAGGCCGGTGACCGACAGGCCGTGAAAGTCGCCGACGAGACGCGCGCCGGCGGCCTCGAGACGAGGACCGCCGAAGCCGAACACCTCGGCCGACGGTTCGCGCCGCATGATCTCCGACGCGAGGGCCCCGGCGTACAGATCACCGGATGCCTCGCCGCACGAGATCATGATGCGCATCGGTTAGCGGAGAGGCTGCTGGAAGATCGTGTCGTCGATCGGTGTGTTGAACATCACCGTCTTCAACGACCGTTCGAGGATCTGGCGGCCGTCGCGCAGCACCGTGGCTTTGAACGGCACGTCGATACTTTCGACCTTGCGGTAGTCGGAGAAGCGCTCGTCGGCCTGCGTCGGCTTGCCGTCCGGACCGGGCGTCATGTACGTCTGCCGCGCGATGCGATTGTCGCGATCTATATAGAGACGCACCGGCTCGAGGCCGGCGCCGCTGATCTCGAGCACCTTCAGCACTGCGCCGTCCGCGCCTTCCTCGGGCAGCTGCTTGATGGTGTATTTCCCCTCGGCGGCGGCAATCAGCAGCGGGAACGTATCGCGCCTGACGGTCGCGGCGAAATCGTTCCGCATCGCGGGTGGCGCCGCCGCTACGCCGGCCGGATCCTTCACCCACGCGGTGCCGCCGTTGTACGCCTGGATGCTCGTGTTGCCGCCAAACGTCGCGTCGACGCGAAACTTGTCGGGATACGCGACCCACGTCCTGGTCGGAATCACGGTCGCGCCGCGCGGCGTCATCACGGACATATCAGCATCGACGACAACGGTCTTGATCTTCTTCAAGGCGTCGAGCCCGCCCTTGGCGGTGACCACGCGCTGAATTAGTGCGCTCGCATCACTATTCGCGGGCGCGCTTGCCCCTTGGTACGCGACGCGCGCTGGCTGCAGGTGCGCGATGTCGCCCCCGGGCTCGGCATCGACCCGGCGGCGATCGCGTTTCAGGTTCGGTGACATCAAATCGAGCTGATCGGCGGGAATCACCTCGTATCCACCGAATCCCATCTCGACGAGCTGGGACGCGAACGCGCGCGCGTTGCCGACGAGCACGATCGACAGTTGATCTGGCCTGACGTATTTGCGCGAGACGCGTTGGATGTCCTCCGGCGTGATCGCGAGCACGCGCTCGCGATACGTCGGGATGTCGCTGATCGGCAGGTCGAAGAACACGACGTTCAACACCTGCGTGGCGATCTGGTCGGGCGTCTCGATCGTCAGCGGAAAGCTGCCGGCGAGGTACGCCTGCGCATCGGACAGCTCACGGTCGCCCACGCGTTCGCGCGCCAGCCGCGAGAACTCGTCGATCGTCAGGCGGAGTGCCTGCCCGGTCTGGTCGGTGCGCGTCTCGGTCTGCGCGACGTAATCGCCCGCCTGCTTCCGCGCCTCCATGTCGGCTTCGGCGCCGTAGGTGAGGCCGTACTGCGAGCGCAGCACCTGGTGCAGCCGGTTCGCTCCCTCGCCGCCCAGGATCTTGACGGCGAGATCCCACGCCGTGTAGTCCGGGTGCTTCCTCGGAATCGCGAGCTGCCCGACCCGGATGCTCGTCTGCACGGTGTTCGGCTTGTCGATGATGACGATGCGGCGGGTCGGCTGCGGCGGATCGACCGGCTGCGCCGCCGGCAGCGTGCCGCGCGCCCAGCCGCCGAACACCTTCTGCGCCGCCGCGAACGCCTCGTCGCTTGTGACGTCGCCGACGATCGCCAGGATCATGTTGTTGGGGACGAAGTACTGCCGGTGGAACGACTGCAGATCGTCGCGCGTCAGCGCCGCGAGCGAATCCTGCGTGCCGGTCGCCGGCAGCCCGTACGGATGGAACCCGTACACGAGACGATCGAAGACCGTGTCGGCGATGTAGCCCGAATCGTCCGCGTTGACGCGGAGCGAGGACAGGATCTGATCCTTCTGCCGCTCGATCTCCTCGGGCGCAAACGACGGGTTGCGCGCCACGTCGGCGAGCAGCTCGAGGCCGAACTGGAACGAGTCCTTCATCACGACGGCGTTGACGTACGAGAGATCGGTCGCGGCGCCGGTGCCGAGATCGCCGCCGATGAAATCGATCTGATCGGCGATCTGCTGCGCGCTCTTCGTCGTCGTCCCCTGGTCGAGCAGGTTGGCCGTGAGGTTGGCCAGACCTCCCTTCCCTTTCGGATCCTGCGCCGCGCCCGCGCCGACGAGCAGTCGAATGCTGACGGCGGGCTGCTCGTGATGCAGCACCGCGACGACCTTCATGCCGTTGTCGAGCGTGCGGATCTCGTACGGCGGGAACTGCACCTCGTGCGCCGCGAGCGGACGCGGCGGGCCCTCGGACGGCCAGTCGCGAGCGGTCTGTGCGCTCGCGACGCTCGCGCACAAGACAAATCCCAAAAGCCAAATCCCAAATCCCAAATCCCAACGGACGCGGTTCACTTCGTGCCTCCTTTGGGCAGGATGTAAAGGACCGTGCGGTTGGTCGGCGTGAAGTACGCCTTCGCGACGCGCGCGATGTCGGTCGTCTTCAGGTTGAGGAAGACGTCGATCTCGGCGTCGGCGCGCGTGATGTCGTTGTGGATGACCGCCGCGTGCGCCAGGTGCAGCGCCTTCTGCTCATCGGTCTCGCGCCCGATGATGTAGTCGCGCATGAACTGGTTCTTCGCGCGCTCGAGCTCGTGTTCGGTCACGCCGTTGTCCTTGACGTCCTCGAACTGCGCGAGCATTTCCTTCTCGACGTCCGCCGGCGACTTGCCGGCCGGCACGATCGACACGGCGTAGAAGAGATTCGGATCCTCGAGGATGTTCGCCTCGCCGAACGACGCCACCGCGATCCGCTTCTTGTAGACCAGCTCGCTCGTCATCCGCGAGCTCTCGCCGTCGAACATGATCTTCGACGCGAGGTGCAACGGATACGAATCCGGATGACCGTCGTACGGCACGTGGTACGCGACGACGACCGCGGGCAGCGGCCATTCTTCCTGCACCGTCGCGCGCCGTTCCTGCGTCTGCTGCGGCTCCTTCGGAATGTCGCGCGGCACCGGCTTCGCTGCCTTCGGCACGCGGCCGAGGAACTGCCGGATATAGTTCATCGCTTCCGTCGAGTCGAAGTCGCCGACCATCGTCACGACCGCGTTCTCGGGAACGTAGTAGGTGTCGTGGAAGTCGCGCACATCGCCGAGCGATGCCGCCTCGAGATCCTTCATGCTGCCGATCGTCGCGTGCTTGTACGGATGCGTCGTGAAGGCGTGGTCGAAGAGGATCTCGTTGAGGCGGCCGTACGGCTGGTTGTCGACGCGCAGCCGGCGCTCTTCCTTGACGACCTCGCGCTCCTTCTCGAACGCGTCGCGATCGACGCGCAGCGTGGCCATGCGATCGGCTTCCATCCAGAGCGCCAGCGGGTAGTACTGCTGCGGCACCGTTTCCCAGAACACCGTCGCGTCTTCCTGCGTGTACGCGTTGCTGCGTCCGCCGATGCTCGCGATGATCGACGTGTGCGACTCCGGCTCGACGTTCTTCGAGCCCTTGAACATCATGTGCTCGAACAGGTGCGCGAAGCCGGTACGCCCCGGCTTCTCGTCGCGCGAGCCGACGTGATACCAGACCGACAGGTGCACGATCGGCGTCGAGTGATCCTCGGACAGGATCACGCGCAGGCCGTTCGGCAGCGTCGTGATCTGGTAGTCGAGTTTCGGAGGATGGACGAACGCGTACAACGGCGCCGCGAGCGTTCCGCCGAGGGCGAGCACCGCGGCGACGAGTGCGAAGCGGACTCGAGTCACAGCTGTAATGATATTTGGTCTGCTATCGGCTGACGAAGCGGAAACCGGCCCCAAACCAGCTCATCGTCGACATCTCCAGCGGATACGGATCGATGCGCCGCTCGCCGGTGAGCACTAATTCGATCGCGCCCCGCTGCCCTTCGAAGCGCAGCCCGCCCTCGACGCGTTCGCCATGCTGCGTTCCGCGATTCGCACTGCCGTCGACGCCGACGAGACGTAGGTCGCCTTCGGCGACCGCGCTGACGGCCTTGTAGAGAGGATGTCGTGCATCGAGGCCGGCGTTCGCCTCCCAGCGGTAATCGACGTTTGAATGCAGGACGACGCCGAGCAGACCGCCGTGCGCCTGAAGCGCCGTGCGGCCGCGCAGCGCGGCGCGCGCAACCGTGACACCGAACATGTTCCAGTCGACGGGCGTCCGCTTGAACCGATCGCTCAGGTGGCGCGACGTGTGGTGAAAGAGCGCGGCCAATTCGTAGCCGTGCGTGCGCCACGACGACGACACGTCGAGCAGGTAGTTCCCCTGGTTGGGATCGAACTTGCGGAACTGCTCGCCAAGCACGGCTTCGTAGTTGGCGGTGAACGTCGAGCGGCCGCGGCCGTAGTCGACGAAGTCGAGCGAGCCGCCGAAATTCGTGTCCCACGTGAAGCGCGGATCGGAACTCGAGAGGTGATCGGCGCCGAGATGAAAGTCGTATCGCGGCAGGAAGACGACGCCGGATGCCGGCGCGTTCTGCGCGGCAGCTGCCGAGGCGCGCGCCAGCAGTACGAGCGCGATGAGCGAGGCGCGCGTCACTGTTTCTTGGAGGACGGCGACAGCTCGGCGAGCTTCGCTTCGAGCGCTTCGACGCGCCGCTTCAGTTCCGGCAGCCGCCGATACACCGCCGACGCGCGGCGCCATTCGCGGGCGTCGATGGCCGGATAGCCGGCGATCATCTGTCCGGCTTCGACCGAGTTCGTGATGCCCGACTGCCCGACGGCCACGACTCCTCTGCCGATCGTCAGGTGCCCACCGACACCGACCTGTCCGCCGAACATCACGTCGTCACCGATCTCGGTGCTGCCCGCGATGCCGACCTGCGCCGCCATCAGGACGTTCTTGCCGACGACGACGCCGTGCGCGATCTGCACGAGGTTGTCGATCTTCGTGCCCGCCTTGATGCGCGTTTCGCCGACCGCGGGCCGATCGACCGTCGTGTTCGCGCCAAGCTCCACGTCGTCTTCGATGACAACCGTGGCAACCTGCGGAATCTTCTCGTGCGTACCGTCGCCGCGCCGGACGAAGCCATAGCCGTCGCCGCCGACGACAACGCCGTTCTGCAGGATGACGCGGTCACCAATCGTGACCCGTTCGCGAAGCGACACGTTCGAGTGGATGACGCAGTCGGCGCCGACGCGAACGCCTGGTCCGATCGTCACGTTGGGAAAGATGACGGTGCGGTCGCCGATCGATGCTCCGTCGCCAACCGCCACGAACGCGCCGAGCGACACGGCCTCGCCAAGCGTGACGTTCGCGCCGATCGCCGTCATCGCGTGCACGCCGGGCGCGGGGCGCGACGCGGGTGCGAAGAGACCCACGGCACGCGCGAAGATCAGGTACGGGTCGGTCGCGCGCACGACGGCGAACGCAGGCGGCGGCTGCGCGGGAATCGACACGTCGTCGCGCAGCACCACCGCGGATGCGCGCGTCGCCGACAGCGCGGTCAGATATTTCGGATTGGCGACGAACGTCAGATCGCCGGGGCCGGCATCCTCGATGCCCGCCACGCGCGCGATCTCGATCTCGCCGTCGCCTTCGAGCCGGCAGGCGAGCCTCTCGGCCAGCTCCCGCAGCTTCATTGGATGAGTCGCAGCATATCAGACCGATTGGGCCGGCTTCAGCCGGCCCTGACCGCCACACGCGAGAAGAATGTCGACAGATGTGGCAACTCGAGCCGCTCGGCGACGTCATGCACGCGACGCTCGCGCGCGTCGCCCTCGAGCAACGCCGCTTCGCGGAGGTCGTTGAGCGGCTCCGACGGACGACCGCTCCAGCTGATGCGCCGCAATCCCTGGAGAGCGCCACGTACGCAGAGCCAATGTCCTACCACGCGGAAGGCGAAGTAATAGCCGACGATATTAGGACCAGGTACGGGAATGAGCGCAGCCGATGCGATGAGTAGCAGCCCGTCGATGCCGAGCCAGATCCGATGACGGCCGTAGTCCCGCTGCAGCGTACGGCGGATGAGCGCCATCACCTGATCGAACGTCATGTCCTGCGGGTACGTCGCGGCAACGGCTGTTTCACGCCGCAGGTTCCACAGCAGGCGCTGCTCCGCGATGCGCTCCGCGACCCACGCCATGATGCGTTCCTTGAGTCGCGCGGTGCGCGTTGTGGCGGTCGAGGGCGCGCCGCCGACGCGGCGCTCTTCCGCTTCATGCAGCATCACGGCAAAGCGATGCCGCAATCGGCCGATGATTCCGCTCGAGCTCGGCTCGAGGCTTGGCGCTTCTGCCGGGCTCTCGCAGTACAACTCGTACTGCTCGAGCCCGATCGGAATCACGAAGACGTCCATAGGAAGGTATCGGGTATCAGGTTTCAGGTTTCAGCTTACGCCTGAAACCCATCACGCCTGACACCTGATACCCGATACCTGAAACCTAGATAGCGGTCCGCCGTCCAGAGATCAGGTTGACCAGGAACAGAACCACCGCGATCACGAGCAGGATATGGATGATTCCACCCGCCACGTGAAACGCGAAACCCAGGACCCAGAACAGCAAGAGCAGGACGATCAACGTCCAAAGCATATGAGCCTCCCCTGTGGCCGGACTGTTCCGGCCCTCTCCACTTACAGGGCAAGCGATGTGCCGTACTGGGGACTTTTACGGCCGACGTCGGCGCTCGAGCGGAGGCGCGGCCGTAACGGGCACTCTCGGCTTCCCCGCCGCTTCCCACGCGCCGGTGATGACCGCGGCTACGGCAGCGATGGATTTGTTGAGCCGGTCCTCCATGGTCGCGCGCTGCGCTTTGAAGAAGGCGTCGTAGTAGGCATCGTCGTAGAGGTCGCGATCGCCGATCGCGTCCGCGTCGGCCTTCAACAGGGCCGGGACGAGCTGCGAATCCTCGAGGACGCGATCGAACACGAACTCGCGCGCATTGGTGATGGGCGGGATCGGCTGCGGCGCGACCTTGAACTGGTTCTGATAGCGCGTGAACAGCTGGTCTTCCCATCGGGAGTGTACGCCGCGCTGGTTCGTGAACTGCCCGTCGTAGTTCGCAACGCCGTGCAGCGGCACGTGCGCATCCATGATGTAGTGCGCGGCCACGCCGCTGAACAGGATGACGTCGTTGGCCGCGAAGAGGCCGCCGGCTGCCGCGCGCAGATCAGTCCCCCCCTGGACGATGGGCGTGAAGTTCTTGTACATCTCGAACGCGCGCCGCAGGTTGCCGAACTCCTCTTCCGCCCGCCAGGGCAGCAGGCCGTTCTGTGTGAGGCGATCCTTGCCGAACTTCAGGATGGCCGCCTCGTAGTCGTGCGGCAGCTCCGCGAACGGATACTTCCCGTAATTGTCGATGTCGAGGAAATGGTTCGGCGGCTCCTCGATGAAGCCGACCGTGCGCCACGTGTCCGGATCGACCGCACGGACCACCACCTCTTCGCGATGTGCTTCGAAGAACGGCCGGAGCTCGGGCGGAAGCAGCGCGATCGCGTGGTCCATGATGAAGTGGTGCGCGACGTATCCCCAGGCGAGCGCTGGTCGTGGAATGGCCAGCACGAGAAGCAGGAGCGCGGCGACGAAGGTGCCTCTTCGCATGCGGCCATTATAGTGATCGAAGATTGCGAATCGGGGCACATATGTCCGTCGCCGGCGGCGTCTCGAATGCCGTCGACCGCGCCGTCGTGCACGGCTGCGAGGCACTTCAGATTTTCACGAAGAACGCCAACCAGTGGCGTGCGAAACCGCTCGACCGCGCCGAGGCGCGGCTCTTCCGGAAGCGAATCGACGAGACCGGCATCAGGCCGGTCGTGTCACACGCCAGTTACCTGATCAATCTCGCGACGACGTTTCCCGTGTTGCGGGAGCAATCGATCGCCGCATTCGTCGATGAACTCGATCGCGCGGAGGCGCTCGGGCTGCTCGGCGTCGTCATCCATCCGGGCACGTGCACGGCCGGTCCCGATGACGAAGCGCTGCAGCTGATTGCCGACGGCATTCGAGCGTCGTTCAAGGCAAAGCCGCGCGGCAAAACCATGGTGCTGCTCGAACATACCGCGGGCCAGGGCCGGACGCTCGGCTATCGATTCGAACATCTCGCGGCGATCCTCGGGCACATGAACGGATCGAAACGGGTTGGCGTCTGCCTCGATACGTGTCACCTCGTCGCATCCGGCTACGACATCGTCAGCGAAGAGGGCTATCGCGACACGTTCGAGCAGTTCGATCGCATCGTGGGGCTCGATCGGTTGAAGGTATTTCACGGCAACGACTCGAAGAAGCCGTGCGGCAGCCGCGTCGACCGCCACGAGCACATCGGCGAAGGGTGCCTGGGGCTCGAGCCGTTCCGCCGGCTGCTGCACGACCCGAGGTTCAGCGATCGCGCGATTCTGATTGAAACGGAGAAGTCGTCTGGCGCGGAACGCAAGGGAACGATCGTCACCGATCCGCTCGATGTAAAAAATCTCGAAACGTTGCGATGGCTTCGGACATCCGCCTAAAGGCGGACGCTCCCGACAATCTCCGGGAGCGTCCGGCTTGAGCCGGACGTCCTATCGGTCGCGAACAATCGTGGATTGCGTGAAGTTGCGCGCCAGCGCGCCAGGTCCGCCGACGAAGCGCATGTCGCCGACCGACACGCGTGTCCCACCGTCGACGCGATCGATCACGAAGAACGGAAACCGCGACCAGACGAGGAACGCGCGGATGCCCGGCGACGTGCGCGCCGCCGCCACGTGCGGGTCCTGATCGTTTTTGGCCACCAGCGTCTCGTCGAAATGCACGTTGCGCGGCACCCACGAGAACGTGCCGGTCTCGTAGTGATCGCCGGCGTCGATGATCACCTGCCGCCGCATCGGCGTCACCGGCATCGGCCCTACCATCACCGCGCGCGGCGGCTGTCCCGTCACCTGCTGCCAGCGATCGATGATCTCGGCTCGCGCGGCGCGCGCGCTGACGGTCATCGCGACGACGTAGATCAGCGAGACGGCAAGTGCGTTGCGCGCCGACAGCGGGGACCTCCACATGCGCGCGAGCCAGACACCCAGGCCCAGCACAAGCCACAGCCACGGATCGATGATGAACAACACGTCGCCGTAGAACCAGTGCTGGCTGAACGGCATCAGCAGCCGGACGCCGTAGTTGTTCAGGAGATCCATCAGCACGTGGACGATGACGCCGAGGTAAGAGAGCAGGAGGATCTCGCGCGGACGAAACGGCGGTGCCCCTTCGCGCGGCGGACGCCTCCGAGCGAACCACGTTATCGCGGCAGTCAGCAACGGCGGCAGCAGCAGGTCGGCAAGGATGCCGTGCGTCCATCCGCGGCGGAACGCGACCGACGGCGTTCCAGTCGCGAACACGAGCACATCGATGTCAGGCAGGTTCGACGCGATCATCAGCGTTGCGTTACCGAAACGCGTGCGCCGCTTGAGTCCGGCTTCGCCGAACGCCGCGCCGACCAGCGTGTGACAGAGGTTATCCATCCGGTCAGGGCGTTGCGGTCGTCTGCTCGCCGAACACTTCCGCCTCGAACGTGAGGATGCGCACGCCGTTCTTCCACGCATCCGGCGGGAGTCCCGCCTTGATGCACGTGTGCGCGAGGAACGTGTCGCGATCCCACCGGTGTTCCACGGCGACCTGCGGCAGCAGGAGCCCGCGCGCGTAGCGGTCCTCGATGATCAGGCCGTGGCGGCCGACTTCGATCGACTCGATCGACGTGACCGGTTCCTCCGGCGTCAGGACCGAGATCTCGATTCCGATGTTCGGCAGCTCGGAGGCGGTGACTGGACCAAAGCGTGGATCCGAATCGGCGACGGCCGCGCCGAGGTGGGCAATCGTCCGGGCAAGCGGCGCATCGGCACCGAGACGACCGAGGCAGCCGCGCAGATCACCGCTCGCGTGAATGGTGACGAATGCGCCGCGGCGCAGCGCGAAGACACCGATCGGCTCGACGCTCGGTGCCCGCTCGCGCCGCACGCGCGCCTCGAGCGCCTTCCGCGCCAGTGAAAGCAACGCCGTGCGATCCGCTTCGCTGATCATGTCAACTACCAACGACCAGTAACCAATTTCCAAGCTGCTTGGGCGTTGGCGTTTGGCAGTTGGAAGTTGTCATTGTCACCGTATCGCCGCTGCCATGTAACCAACGACCGACGACTTGTCGCCGCTGACGTCACCCGAGTCGCCGTATTTGAGCACGCGCGCGTGCGTCGCGCCGAGCTGTGCCGCCGCGCGAAGCACCGAGACCACCGGTCCGCCGCCGCAGGCGTGATGCGGCTCGTCTTCGAGCGCCTCCATCAAGCCGTCCGCATCGAGCTGCTCGACGCGCTCCAGCACGACGGCGTCCATCGCGGCCGCCGTGCGCGCATCGTGAAAGTGTGAGAGGTCGCTGCTGGCGACGAGCAGCACGCGATCGTCGGTCGCACGACGCGAGCGAATCACCCGCGCCAGCGCGTCGCCGAGTGCGAATGCGGTGTCGCGACGTTGAAAACCCATGACGAGCGGCACGATCGGGACGCCCGGGCAGAGGTGCGCGATGAACGGCATCTGGAGTTCCAGGGAATGCTCGCGCGCGTGCGCCGGACGATGATCGACAACCTCACGTGCCGCCGCGGAAATCTCGGATCCGAGCGGCTCGTCGATCGCTACCGCGCCGTACGGCGTCTCCCACGAGCCTCGCGGCCAGATCGACACGCCGTCGAAACCCACGAAGTGCGACGGGCCGACGAGGACGACGGAGGAATAGTGCGGCGGTGCGGAGGTGCGAGGGTGCGACCGTGCGTCCGAAGGTGCGGGCTGCAGGGGTGCGATGGCGCGGTAGGCGAATCCGGCAACCGGTCCCGAGTAGCGCAGGCCCGCGTGCGGAGCGACGATGGCAAGCGGCACCGGCACATCACCGATGTTCGCGGCGGCGACGTAGCCGTCGACCTCGCGCGCCAGGCGGTCCGCCGTGCCCGGATACCAGCTGCCCGCGACGGCCGCCGGCCTGACATCACTCACACAGACAGAATAAAGTAGGCGGTAGGCCGTAAGCAGTAGGCACGCTGCCTTTTCTGCCTACCGCATACTGCCTACTGCATACATCCCCATGTCTACTCAACTCACCATCGCCGACGTCGAGCGGATCGCCGCGCTCGCACAGCTCGAGCTCACCGACGACGAGAAACAGCTCTTCACGCGCCAGCTCGGCGACATCCTCGAATACGCGACGCAAGTCCAGGCAATCGATACGAGCGGCGTCGAAGCGACCGCGCACGTCAACGCCGCGCAGCGTACCGAGCGCGAGGATGAGCCGCGGCCGTCGCTGCCGGTCGACGAAGCGGTCGCCAACGCGCCTGATGCCGCGGTCGACGCCGGCCTCTTCCGTGTGCCGCGGGTGATCGGCGGATGACGGATCGGGATCGGACGCAGACAGCCCCTCGCGCGGGCGCGCGCACGATTCGAGACGATGTCGCGTCCGGTCGCGTGTCGGCGGTCGAGGTCTGCCGCAACACGCTGCATCGCATCGACGAGGTGAACGCGCAACTCAACGCGTTCAACTTCGTGGCGAGTGATCGCGCGCTCGAGCACGCGGAGGCCATCGATCGCAAGCGCGCCGCAGGCGAGACGCTCGGTCCGCTCGCCGGTGTTCCGATCGCGCTCAAGGACAACATCGACGTCCGCGGTGTGCCGACGACCGCATCGTCGCGAATCCTCGAAAACTTCGTCGCGCCGTTCGACGCGACGGTGGTCCGGCGCCTGGAGCAGGCCGGCGCGATCATCGTGGGCAAGACGAACTGCGACGAGTTCGCGATGGGCTCGTCGAACGAGAACTCCGCGTTCGGTCCCGTGAAGAATCCGTGGGCGCTCGACCGCGTGCCCGGGGGATCGAGCGGCGGCTCCGCCGCCGCGGTTGCGGCCGGATGCGTGCCGCTCGCGCTCGGCTCCGACACCGGCGGCTCCATCCGCCAGCCCGCCTCGCTGTGCGGTGTCGTCGGCCTGAAACCGACCTACGGCCGCGTGTCGCGATACGGATTGCTCGCGTTCGCGTCGTCGCTCGATCAGATCGGCCCGTTCGCGCGAAGCGTCGCCGACGCCGCGCTCGCCCTGTCCACGCTCGCGGGCCATGACCCCTGCGATGCGACGACGTCGACGCAGCCGGTCCCCGACCTTACGACGGCGCTCACCGGCGACGTCAAGGGAATCCGCGTCGGCGTGCCGCGTGCGTTCGTCAGCGAAGGCGTGCACGAGGATGTGCGCCGCGCATATGATGCGGCGCTCGAGACGCTGCGCGGCAACGGCGCGACGCTCGTCGACATCGAGCTGCCGCATGCGAAATACGCGATCCCCGTGTATTACCTGGTGTGCACCGCCGAAGCGAGCTCGAACCTCGCGCGGTACGACGGCGTGAAGTACGGCTATCGCTCGCCGAAGGCCAGGGACGAAGGACTCAAGGGGATGTACAGCCGCACGCGGGACGAAGGCTTCGGCGCCGAAGTGAAGCGGCGCATCATGCTCGGCACCTACGTCCTCAGCGCCGGCTACTACGACGCCTATTACCTGAAGGCGCTGCAGGTGCGCACGCTGCTGCGGCGCGATTACGACCAGGCGTTCGAGCGCGTCGACGTCGTCGCCATGCCGACGGCGCCGACGCCGCCGTGGAAGCTTGGCGAGAAGACGAGTGATCCGCTGCAGATGTACCTCGAGGACATCTTCACCGTCAGCGCGAATCTCGTGGGGCTGCCGGGCATCAGCGTGCCGTGCGGGTTGTCGTCAGACGGCCTGCCGATTGGCTTTCAGCTGATGGGACGGATGTTCGACGAGGCGACGCTGCTCCGCGTCGCGGATGCGTACGAGCGCGCGACCGATTGGTCTTCGCGGGCGCCGTCCGCGGTTTGAACGCTATTTGAACCAGGAGCGCAGTTCGGCGGCGAGCCCGGCGTCGAACTCGCTGACGTGCATCGGTGTCACCGACACGTAACCGTTGTTGACCGCCCAGATGTCGGTCCCCTGCGGCGCGTTCGCTCCCTCGGCGTACACACTCCAGTAGATCGTGCGGTTCGTTCCGGGGCGTTTGGTTTCCGCGAACGTCTCGACGCCGGCGCGCGTCGCGGCCTGCGTCGTCACCTCGTAACCCTTGTAGCCGCCGGCGGGCATCGGCGGAATGTTCACGTTGAGGAACGTCTGCGGCGGAAGGTGGTGCGCCTGCGCCTGCTTCACGAGGCCGACGACCTGCTGCGCGGCGGCGGTGACATCACGCGGCACGGCTGACGCGGCCATCGACGCCGCGATGGCGGGGACACCTTCGATGACCGCCTGGCGCGCGGCGCCGACGGTTCCGCTCAGGTACGCCGAGTACCCGAGGTTGTAGGCGGTGTTGATCCCCGTCACGACCAGATCCGGCCTCGGCATGACGATGTTCTTGATCGCGATCTGGATCGTCGTCGCGGGTGTGGCGGCCAGGCCGATGGCGCGGAGGCCGCCGGCCAGCGTCACGTCCTCACGGAAGATCGGCTGCGCGCCGGTCAGCGCCTGGCTGATGCCGCTTTGATTCTCCGATGGCGCGACGATGATCACGTCGCCGAGCGGCTTGAGCGCCTGCGCGAGCACCGGCAGCGCGGGCGCCCGCACGCCGTCGTCGTTGCTGATCAGGATTCGAAAGGGTGCGGCCGACTGCGCGCGTGCAGGCTGCAGCGCGCACAGCGCGGCCAGAACGAGTGTGGAAAGGACGACTACTGCTGCTCGCCGGGCTTGGTCGATGCCGGCACGTCGTACAACACGAGGCAACGCTTCACCTCTTCCATGGCGATCCGTTCCGCCTTATGTGGATGCGGGCGATGACCTTCCGCGTTGTCGTCCTCGTCGAGACGCACCAGCGCACCGCGCCGAAGCTGCTTGGCGCGCATGGCCGCAACGTCGACGAAGAGAAATCGGCTCTCGATCGGCTGCGCCTTGGGTCGCGGAGCTGGCGGCGCCTCAGGTTCGGCTGCGGGATCCTGGACCTGTTCTTCGTTCCCTTCCATAGACCCCACAGCCTACCATGCGGCGGCGCACCACCGCACCGCCGCACGCGTCAGTAATCCATGCCGTGGTCGTGCGGCATCGGCGCCGCCGGCTCCTTCTTCTCCGGCAGTTCCGACACGAGCGCTTCCGTCGTCAGCAGCAGACCCGCGATCGATGCGGCGTTCTGCAGCGCCGACCGGACGACCTTCGCCGGATCGATGACGCCCGCCTTGACCATGTCCTCGTAGGTCTCGGTCGCGGCGTTGTAGCCGAAGTCCTTGTCCTTCGACTCCTTCACCTTCGCGGCGACGATCGAGCCCTCGACGCCGGCGTTCTGCGAGATCCAGCGGATCGGCTCCTCGCATGCGCGCCGGATGATCCCGACGCCAAGCCGTTCGTCTTCATCGACCTTCGCGTCGTTCGCGAGCTTGTCGAGCACCGCCGCGCCGCGAATCAGCGCCACGCCGCCGCCGGGGACGATGCCCTCCTCGACGGCTGCTTTCGTGGCGTGCATGGCGTCCTCGACGCGCGCCTTCTTCTCTTTCATCTCCGATTCGGTCGCGGCGCCGACCTTGATCACCGCGACGCCGCCAACGAGCTTCGCCAGCCGCTCCTGCAGCTTTTCGCGGTCGTAATCGGACGTCGTCTCCTCGATCTGCGTGCGGATCTGTTTGACGCGGCCCTCGATCGCCTTCTTCGTGCCGGCGCCTTCCACGATCGTCGTGTTGTCCTTGTCGACGTGAATGCGCTTGGCGCGGCCGAGATCCTGCAGCGTGATGTTCTCGAGCTTGATGCCGAGGTCCTCGGTGATCGCCCGGCCGCCGGTCAGCACCGCGATGTCTTCGAGCATCGCCTTGCGGCGATCGCCGAAGCCCGGCGCCTTCACGGCCGCGACCTTCAGCGTGCCGCGCAGCTTGTTCACGACGAGCGTCGCGAGCGCTTCCCCTTCGAGGTCTTCGGCGATAACCAGCAGCGGCTGCCCCGTCTGCGCGACCTTCTCGAGTACGGGGAGCAGGTCCTTGAGGTTCGAGATCTTCTTCTCGTGGATCAGCACGACGGGATTCTCGAGCAGCGCTTCCATCCGATCCGGATCGGTCACGAAGTACGGCGACAGGTAGCCGCGATCGAACTGCATGCCTTCGACCACCTCGAGCGACGTCTCGATCGTCTTGGCTTCCTCGACCGTGATGACGCCGTCCTTGCCGACCTTTTCCATCGCATCGGCGATGATCTTGCCGATCTCGTCGTCGCTGTTCGCGGAGATCCTGCCGACCTGCGCGACCATGTTGCCCGACACGGGGCGCGAGAGCGACTTGATCTCTGCGACGACCGCGTCGACCGCCCTGTCGATGCCGCGCTTGAGCGCCATCGGGTTCGCGCCGGCGGCAACATTCTTCGATCCCTCGCGGATGATCGCCTGGGCGAGCACCGTGGCCGTCGTCGTGCCGTCGCCGGCGATGTCGGACGTCTTGCTCGCGACCTCGCGCACCATCCGCGCGCCGAGGTTCTCCACGGGATCCTTCAGGTCGATTTCCTTCGCCACCGAGACGCCGTCCTTCGTGATGGTCGGCGAGCCGTAACTCTTCGACAGGACGACGTTGCGTCCCTTCGGGCCGAGGGTCACCTTGACGGCATCGGCGAGCTGGTTCACACCGCGAAGCAGCGACGCACGCGCGCCCTCGCTGTAAATGATCTGTTTTGCCATTGCTTCCTTGTACAAAGAAAAAGGGCGGGCTTCAACAGCCCGCCCGGAACGGATCGACTATACCGCGACGTCGATGTTGATGGTGCGCGGCTTTGCTTCCTCGCGGAACGGCAGCTTCACGGTGAGGATGCCGTTCTTGTACTCCGCGCCGACCTTCGACGTATCGACCGTATTCGGCAGCGTGAACGAGCGATAGAACTGCCCGTAGCTGCGTTCGATGCGGCGATAGTGCTCTTCCTTGACGGTCTCGTCGAACTTCTTCTGACCCTTGAGGACCAGCGTGCCGTTCTCGACCGCGACTTCGATGTCCTCGCGGCTCATCCCGGGCAGCTCCGCCTTGATCACGAGGTCGTGGTTCTCGGTCTCGAAGATGTCCACCGCGGGCGTCCAGTTGCCGCGGAAACCGGTGTCCTCGTCGCGGAGGTACGCATCGCCGAACAGCCGCGTCATGCGGTCCTGCATCGCAGCGAGTTCGCGGAATGGATCGACTTTCACAATGGCCATGGTGCTTCTCTCTCCTTTTATGCGTCGACGACTTCGCCGTCCTTGACGTCGTCGTTCTTCGTGTTCGCCGACGCCGCGGCGTTCGCGGCATTGGCTTCCGACTGCTTGTAAAGCTGCTCCGCCATCGCGTGCGACGCCTTCTGCAGGTCGTCGCTCGCGCGCGTGATCGCGTCGAGGCTCTCGCCCTTCACCGCCTCGCGCACCGCCGCGACGGCGCTCTCGATGCGGCTCACGTCGGTCGCCGGCAGACGATCGCGGTTCTCGTTGACCGTCTTCTCCACCGAGTACGCCAGCGAGTCTGCCTGGTTGCGCGCGTCGATGAGGTCGCGGCGGTTCTTGTCTTCAGCCGCGTGCGCTTCCGCATCCTTCACCATGCGATCGACTTCGTCCTTGTTCAGGCCCGAGGAGCCGGCGATGGTGATCTTCTGCTCCTTGCCGGTCGCGACGTCCTTCGCCGAGACGTTGACGATGCCGTTGGCGTCGATGTCGAACGCGACCTCGATCTGCGGCACGCCGCGCGGCGCCGGCGGAAGGCCGACCAGGTGGAAGCGGCCGAGCGTGCGGTTGTCGCGCGCGAACTGACGCTCGCCCTGCAGCACGTGCACCTCGACGCTCGTCTGGTTGTCGGTCGCCGTCGAGAAGATCTCGCTCTTCCTCGTCGGGATCGTCGTGTTGCGCGTGATGAGCGTCGTCATCACGCCGCCGAGCGTCTCGATGCCGAGCGACAGCGGCGTCACGTCGAGCAGCAGCACGTCCTTCACTTCGCCCTTGAGGACGCCGCCCTGGATGGCCGCGCCGACCGCGACGACTTCGTCGGGGTTCACGCCCTTGTGCGGTTCCTTGCCGAAGTACTCCTTCACGAGCGCCTGGATCTTCGGCACCCGCGTCGAGCCGCCCACGAGGACGACTTCATCGATGTCCGACGGCTTCACACCCGCGTCCGCCAGCGCCTGCTTCAGCGGCTCCATCGAACGCTGCAGGAGATCGTCGACGAGCGATTCGAACTTCGCCCGCGTCAACTTCATCTGCAGGTGCTTCGGGCCATTCTGGTCGGCGGTGACAAACGGCAGGTTGATGTCGGTCTCCATCACCGTGGAGAGCTCGATCTTCGCTTTCTCCGCGGCTTCCTTCAGGCGCTGAACCGCCATCCGGTCCTTGCTGAGATCGACGCCGTCGGTCTTCTTGAACTCGGCCACCATCCAGTCGATGATGCGCTGATCGAGATCGTCACCGCCCAGATGCGTGTCGCCGTTGGTCGCCTTCACTTCGACGATGCCCTCGCCCACCTCGAGGATCGAGATGTCGAAAGTGCCGCCGCCGAAGTCGTAGACGGCGATCGTTTCGTCCTTCTTCTTGTCGAGGCCGTAGGCGAGCGCGGCCGCGGTGGGCTCGTTGACGATGCGCAGGACATTGAGGCCGGCGATGCGGCCCGCGTCCTTCGTCGCCTGGCGCTGCGCGTCGTTGAAGTAGGCGGGGACGGTGATGACCGCGTCGGTCACCTTCTCACCGAGGTAGTCTTCCGCCGCCGTCTTCAGCTTCTGGAGAATCATCGCGGAGATCTCGGGCGGCGAATACTTCTTGCCGCGCACCTCGACCCACGCATCTCCGTTGTCCGTCTTCACGACCCGATACGGCACGCGCGAGACTTCTGACGAGACCTCGTCGTGCTTCCGGCCCATGAAGCGCTTGATCGAAAAAACTGTGTTCTCGGGGTTGGTGACGGCCTGCCGCTTCGCGACCTGCCCGACCAGACGCTCGCCTTCCTTCGTGAAACCGACGACAGACGGCGTCGTGCGCCCGCCTTCCTGGTTCACGATGACGGCGGGTTCCCCGCCTTCCATGACCGCGACAACCGAGTTCGTCGTGCCGAGGTCGATTCCAATCACTTTGCTCATAGCTCTTGTTTGCTCCGGGAGCGGTAGCTCCGACAGTCATTGTAGCAAGATATGAGTATGTGTCAAGCATCTAATCTTAGCGTTACATACTCATATTTGCGATACGGCTAAGCTGTTGAACGGCAAAGGCTAGCGGCCAGGACCCCCAGAACACGTGAGAACATAGGGCTTCGCGATGCCGCAGCTCTCCTTTATTCCGTCTGCCGAAGTCGGGGATCTCGCAGACGACGTCCGGCAGCTTTTTGAGGAGCTCGCGGGAACGCTGAGAGCCGAGCAGCGTTCGGTGTCGGGCGAATGCCGGCCACCGCTCGACGTCTTCGAAAGCGATGATGCGATTGAAGTGGTGATGGATTTGTCGGACGTCGCACCCGAAGCGGTTCGCATCCTCTTCCGCTCGAGCGTGCTCGTGATCGCCGGCGAGAAGGCCGCACCGCGGCAGCCCGACGGCCCGCAGACGTTTCATCTCGTCGAGCGCGAGTTCGGCCGCTTTGCGCGCGGCGTTCGCGTCAACGGTGCATTCGATCTCCAGGCGGCGACGGCCACCATGCGTAACGGGGAACTGACCGTGGTGCTGCCGAAGCGCGCCGACCGGCGCGGCACCGCTCACCGCATCACGATCAGCACCGGCGGCACCCCCGCATGAACATCCTCTTCATCGGCGACATCGTCGGCCGCCCCGGGCGCGACCTGGTTCAACGCGGCCTTCGCGGGATCGTCGAGCACCACTCGATCGACTTCACGATTGCGAACGCCGAGAACTCGGCCGCCGGCTTCGGCATTACGCGCGACATCGGCGATTCGATTCTCGAGTGGGGCGTCGACGTGATGACCTCGGGCAATCACATCTGGGACAAGAAGGAAGTGCTCGACTACATCGGCACGGAGCCGCGGCTGCTGCGGCCCGCCAACTACCCTGCCGGCGTTCCCGGACGCGGCGCCTACGTGGCGCAGACCGGTGATGGCCGATCCGTCGGCGTGATAAACGTCATGGGGCGCGTGTTCATGACGCCCATCGACGATCCGTTCGCGGTCGTGCTGCGCGAGATCGAGTCGATCCGCCATCGCGCGCGCATCATCTTCGTCGACATGCACGCCGAGGCGACGAGCGAGAAGGTCGCGATGGGCTGGCATCTCGACGGCAAGGTCACCGCGGTCATCGGCACGCACACGCATGTGCAGACCGCAGACGACCGTATCCTGCCGAACGGCACGGCCTACATGACCGATGCAGGGATGACGGGACCGCACGACTCGATCATCGGCATGGAGCGGGAGCCGTCGCTCGCGCGCTTCCTCAACGGGATGCCCTCGAAGTTCGAACCGGCCACTGGCAACCCGCGCCTCAACGGCGTCGTCATCGAAGCCGACGACAAGACCGGCCGCGCGACGAAGATCACCCGCATCAGCTACTCCGCGGAACAACTCGATGGACTCGCTCTTCGATCTGCCGTTCGAGGAGCCTGAGGAGGATCGCGGACCTGAAAGGTCCGCGCCGCAACAGCCGCCCGCGCCCGAAGTGCGCGAAGACCCGCGACGCGTCTTCTCCGTTTCCCAGCTGACCGAGCGCATCAGGACGACGCTCGAGGAGAAGTTCTTCGAGCTGTGGGTCGAGGGCGAGATCTCCAACTGCTATGCCGCGAAGACCGGCCACGTCTACTTCACGCTGAAGGACGAGGGCGCGCAGATCAAAGCGGTGATGTTCCGCTCGGACGTGCGCTACCTCAAATTCAAGATCAAGGACGGTCTGAGCGTCGTCGCGCGCGGGCGCATCACCGTCTACGACCCGAAGGGCGAGTATCAGATCATCTGCCAGCATCTCGAGCCCGAAGGGCTCGGCGCGCGGCAGCTGGCCTTCGATCAGCTCAAGGAACGCCTCGCGAAGGAAGGCCTCTTCGACTCGCGGCGCAAGCGGCCGCTGCCCGCGCTGCCGCGCAAGGTCGGTGTCGTCACGTCGCTCGACGGCGCCGCAGTGCGCGACATCATCAAGGTGCTGCGGCGCCGGTATCCGAACATCCACATCGTGATTCGCCCGACGCGCGTGCAGGGTGAAGGCGCCGCGATGGACATCGCGCGCGCGATGGCGGCGATCGGCAAGGTCAAGGGCGTGGATGTCGTCATCGTCGGACGCGGGGGCGGCTCGATCGAGGATCTCTGGGCGTTCAACGAGGAAGTGGTGGCGCGGGCGATCGGCGGCTGCCCGGTGCCGACGATCTCGGCCGTCGGACACGAGACCGACGTGACCATCGCTGACTTCGTCGCCGACCTGCGCGCGCCGACGCCGTCTGCCGCGGCGGAGATGGTCGTCGCGCGCAAGGACGACTTCTGCGCGCACATCGATCGCCTCGGCCAGCGCCTCCAATCGCGCTTCCAGATGCGCATCGCGATGCGCGGACGGCGCGCGGACGACCTGTCGCATCAGCTCCTGCGCGCGCTGCGGACACGGCTGGCGCGCCGCGAGCGCGCGTACCAGGCGCTGCGGCTGAAGCTCGAAACGTTCGACGTCAGCCGGCGATTCGCGGCGATGCGCACGCGGCTCGTGAGAGCGGACGGCGGATTGCGATCGTGCATCGATCGGCGCCTTCACGACGCCGACGGCCAGCTTCGGAGCGCCGCCGCCCGGCTCGACACGCTCAGCCCGCTGGCCGTGCTCGGACGGGGCTACGCGGTCTGCTGGAATGCCGAACGCACCGCCATCGTTCGCGACTCGTCGACCGTGGCAAAGGGCGAACGGGTTCATGTCACGCTCGAGCGAGGCGAGTTAGACTGCACTGTCGATGGCTGATACCGATTCCACCATCAAGGATTTCGAAGCGGCGATCGCCGAGCTCGAAACGATCGTCAAGAAGCTCGAGGAAGGCGACCTTCCACTCGAGACGTCGCTCAAGCTGTACGAGCGCGGCGTCCAGCTCTCGCGGTTCTGCCACGCGCAGCTCGAAGACGCGGAAAAGCGCATCGAGATTCTCAACGAGCGCGGCGGCCTGACGCCGGCGCCGGGCAACCTCGGCGCGGATGAATGATCTGAAGGACTACGTCGCGGCCCGGCGCTCCGAGATCGACGCCGCGCTGCTGCAATATCTCCCGACGCCGCCCGCATCTCCCGCATCGGTCGCCGACGCGATGCGGTACAGCATCGCCGCCGGCGGCAAGCGTCTTCGTCCGATTCTCTGTCTGGCGAGCGCGGAAGCGGTCGGCGGCGATCGGCGCCTCGCGATGCCGACGGCGTGCGCGCTCGAGTTCATCCACACCTACTCGCTCATTCACGACGATCTGCCCGCGATGGACAACGACACGCTGCGGCGCGGCCTTCCGACGCTGCACGTCGTGGCGGGTGAAGGAATGGCCATTCTCGCCGGCGACGGCTTACTGACCGAAGCGTTCGCGTTGATGGCTCGCGAGCCGGACAGCGACGATCCAGCGCTGGCGGCGCGGCGTCTTCGCGTGATCGGCATCGTCGCGGTTGCGGCGGGCGCCGCCGGCATGGTGGGCGGCCAGGCGATCGATCTCTCGTGCGTGACGCCGCGCGGCGACGGCTCGATGCCGCCGCCGCTCGACGGCGACGCGCTGCGCCAGATGCACGCGCGGAAAACAGGCGCCCTCATCCGCGCCGCGGCCACCGCCGGCGCCGTCATGGGCGGCGGCAGCGACACGCAGGTGAGCGCGGTAGACGACGCCGCTGCTGAATTCGGGCTCGCGTTTCAGATCGTGGACGACATCCTCGACGTCGAGGGCGCATCGGCGGATCTCGGCAAGACCGCCGGCAAGGATGCCGCGGCCGGCAAACCGACGTATCCGGCGCTCTACGGTCTCGACGCGTCGAAAGCGATGGCGCGCGAATGCCTGGCGCGCGCCGAGAGTGCGCTCAGCCGGGTGAAGCTTGCCGATTCGCGCGTGCTGCAGATCGGCCGCTGGATCGTGGAGAGATCGAATTAAGGCACGCCTCGATCAGATCGTCGTCGAGAAAGGGCTGGCGCCGTCACGCGAGCGGGCGCGCGCGCTGATTCTTGCCGGCCAGGTCAGCGTCGACGGCCAGCCGGAGACGAAGGCGGGCACACAGGTCGATGCTGATGCGGACGTCGTCCTGATCGCGCCCGATCATCCGTACGTCGGCCGCGGCGGCGTGAAGCTCGCCCACGCGCTCGATACATTCCACATCGACGTCAACGGCCGCGAAGCGCTCGACATCGGTGCATCGACGGGGGGCTTCACGGACGTGCTCCTGAAGCGCGGCGCGACGCGTGTCGTGGCGCTCGACGTCGGCCACGGCCAGATCGACTGGACGCTGCGGAATGATCCGCGCGTCGTCGTCATCGAGCATTTCAACGCGCGGCACCTCACACCGTCGGATCTGCCGGGGCCGGTGGACATCGTCACGATCGACGTGTCGTTCATCTCGCTGCGGCAGATCCTGCCGGTCGTCCCGCCGGTGCTGCGGGCCACGGGCGACGTCGTCGCGCTGGTGAAGCCGCAGTTCGAGGCCGGCCGCGGCGAGATCCGCAAGGGGATCATCCGGGACGAAGAGGTGCAGGCGCGCGTCGTAGAGGAAGTGTCCGCCGCAGCCCGTGAGGTAGGATTGAACCCCGTAGCCTCGACGCCGTCGCCCATTACGGGCGCGAAGGGCAACGTCGAGTTCCTCCTGCATCTGCGTCCATGACCGCGCGTCTCACACGGGTCGGCATCGTTGCCAAGCAGGGGCTGGCCGCGTCGGACCACCTGACGCGTCTCGCCACGTGGCTGGAAGACTGCGGTGTCGCGGCGATTTTCGAAACCGACACCGCGGCGCTTGCCGGCGGCGCGAAGGGCAACTCATTCTCGCGCGAGGAGCTTCCGAAGCACGTCGATCTGATCGTCGTCCTCGGCGGTGACGGCACGCTGCTGTCGGTCGCCGACCGGATTGCGCAGGCTGGACGCGATATCCCGATCCTCGGCGTCAACTTCGGCAGCCTCGGCTTCCTCACCGAGATCCGGATCGACGAGCTGTACCCGTCGCTCGAAGCGGCGGTCGAGGGACGCGCGCGTTACGACGAGCGCCTGATGCTCTCGGCGGTCGCGACGCGCGGCGGCAAGGCCGACGCCTGTCGCATCGTGCTCAACGACGTCGTCTTCACCAAGGGCGCGCTGTCCCGCATGATCGAGCTGTCGGTCTCGGTCAGCGGCCGCTTCGTCACGCGCGTGAAGGCGGACGGACTCATCATCGCCAGCGCCACCGGTTCAACCGCGTACAACCTCGCCGCGGGCGGACCGATCGTGCACCCTGCCGTCGATGCGTTTGTCATCACGCCGATCGCTCCGCACACGCTCAGCAATCGCCCAATCGTCATTCCAGGGAACGCGGAAGTGGAAGTGCACTCAGAAACGCCCGCAGCCGCTGACGAAGTCTTCGTGACCTACGACGGACAGTACGGCTACGCCGTGCGTCCCGGCGATTCGATCAAGGTCAAGAAAGCGGATCGGCCGCTGCGGATCGTTACCGCCCCGACGCGCGGCTATTTCGAAGTACTGCGCGAGAAACTTAAGTGGGGGGAACGGTAAGTCAGGGGCGAGTGGCAGGTGGCCAGGGACCAGGGCGGTCTAGTCCAAAGATGGAAGTGGTTCGGTCCTGTTCGTCCTTTGATCGTTCACCTCAATCGTCAACTGAATCGGCAGCGAACGTCGCTCCTCGTCGGTCAAGTGATGTTCGGCGACTAGTCGATTCAGGACCTCCGCGTAGATCAATTGAATATCTTGCCGAGCATTCGCGACCTTCAACGCGTAGTCGCGCTCATTGCGCCACCGGATGCTTACCGATGTTTGAGCACGCAGCGCCAGACGCTCAAAGCGGCCGAGGATCGCCGCAACGTAATCAAGGCGGTCCTGATCGTACGGCCCACCACCGATTGGCGTAGCCGTTGGATACTGCCAATCGGTAAAAAGCGTTCGAGAGTAATAGACCGTGCGAGGGCCGGTCGACAGTACGGACGCGCCACTGGCCGCATCTTCGAATCGATAAAAGGCGTACGGTGGAAAGTCCTTTGGCCGTTGTCCGATTCCATCGGCGATGCCTCCGCCTCCGTGCGCGGATCCTTGCCCGATGTTACCGCCGTCGGACACAACGATCGTCAGATGGAGCTTCAGTTGCTTCAACACCGTCGACGCGAATCCGGCCGGGGGACGCACGAGCAGAAGGTTGGCCACGGCAAACCACATGTCGCCGCCGCGAATCGATTTGAAATGGTCCATCAGCAACTGATCCCTCTCCGGCCCGAGGCGTTGGAGCAGGACCAGCGTTTGAACTGGATAGCGATCGAAGTACGGAGCTAGCGTGCTCGCCGGCACGAATGCACTTTCGTTGCGCCAGGGAACGCTGCCGATCTGCACGAGGGCGTCGAGCAGCGTGCCGATCAGCGCACGACGCTCCTCGTCTGATGCCGATGGCGGCGCGTCGAGCACCGCAATCATCGCGGGTACGGCCTCTTTGATGTGCAACGCGCCTGCGTCGAATGCGGCCCAGGCAACGTCATGTGGATTTCCGGAACGAAGATTGGCGATGACACTGCTCGCATCGGGCGCTTGCGCGTGCGCAACCGTCGACCAGATGCACAGGCAACCGCTGATGACCAAGTACCGAACTGCCTTCATGCCTTCGACGGATTAGACTCCGCCGCTACCGCCTTGTTCCTGGGACAGCCCCGGCCCCCGGCCCCCGGCCCCTGGCCACTGCCAAACGTTGCGCTCTGAAGTAGTCGATCTGATACTTCTTCACATTCCTGTCATGCTCCGCGAGCGTCGTCGCGAACGCGTGTGAGCCGTCGTTCCTGCTGACGAAGTAGAGATACGGCACGTCGGCCGGCGCGAGCACGGCCTCGAGCGACGCCTTCCCCGGTGATGCGATCGGACCCGGCGGGAGACCCGGGTACTTATAGGTGTTGTACGGCGAGTCGATGCCGAGGTCTTCCTTCCTGATGTTGCCATCGTAGCGATGCGCCTTCTCGAGCACGTAGACGACGGTTGGATCCGCCTGCATCGCCATCCCCGTCTTCATGCGATTGAGATAGACGGCCGCCACCATCGGCCGCTCATCCGGCTTGCCCGTCTCCTTCTCGACGAGCGACGCGAGCGTGACGACCTGCCGCGTCGTCAGGCCGAGGCCCTCCGCCTGCAGCCGCATCGAATCGGTGAAGACGACCTTGAAGCGATCGGCCATCGCATTGACGAGCAGTGATGCCGGCGCGTTGTGCGGGAGCGAATACGTCTCCGGAAACAGATACCCCTCGAGATCGCGCGCGGCCGGATCGAGATCCCGAACGCGTTCGGCGTTCTGCGCGGCGCTGACGAAGTCGCGCGCCTTCCCGAAGCCGTCCTTCTCGAACAGCTTCGACATCTCCTCGATCGTCAGCCCTTCTGGAAAGGTGATGCGATGTTCGTAGACCTCGCCGTGAGCCAGCTTGTCGATCACCTCGAACACGGTCATCGGGTGATCGAACCGGTACTCGCCGGCCTTCAGCGTGCGGCCACGGTTCGCCCACCAGAGCGCGACACGGAATTCGCGCGCGTCGCTGACGACGTGCGCGTCGGCGAGCAGGCGGCCGATCGCCGGCGTCGTCGCGCCCGATGGGATGTCGACGAACTGCTCGGTCCCTTCGTAACCGCGATATGGCGTGTTCATCGATTGCCACGCCTGCCACGCCGTCACGGCGGCGAACCCGGCGATCACGATGAGGGTCAGCAGGATGAGAAGCGCGACTTTACGCACGGCCGTCCAGATAGTCTTGCAGGATGACTGCCGCCGCGGCGGCATCCAGGCGCTTCTTGCGCGATCGCCAGTCCTTGTCGCGAATCGCGAGGCGGCTCTCGGCCTCGCGGCTCGACAGCCGTTCGTCCTGCAGCGTGACCGGTAACGATGTCCTGGCCTCCAGCAGCCGCGCGAACTGCTCGACGCGCGGCGTCATGTCGGTGGGCGTCCCGTCGAGTCGACGCGGCAAGCCGACGACGATGCCGGCGAGGCCATCTTCCTCCGCCGCGAGGCGCGCGATTTCCTGGGTGGCGATCTCCACGGCGTCGGCGTCGAGGGCGGCGGCCTTCAGCACGGTTAACGGCCTGGCGAGCGTTCCGGTGAGATCGCTCACCGCGACACCGATGCGACGTTCACCAACGTCCAGCCCCACGAATCGCACTCGCAGACTCTATACTAGGCGCATGCGAAGACCTGTCGCGCTCGCGATCGCGCTGACGTTGGGCGCGGCGCTGGCGGCTGCACAGACCGCCGATCGCGCGGCGACCGACGCGATGGCGACGCGCGTCAGCGACCGCATCAAAGCGCTCCAGGCGGAAGCGGATCGGCTTGCGACGCAGTCGCGAACGCTCCTCGGGGACTTGCGGCAGCTCGAGATCCAGCGCGACCTCGCGAACGAGAAGGTGAAGGCGGCCGACGCCGCCGTCATCGAGGCGCAGGCGTCGCTGCAGCAGGCGACCGACACGATCACGGCGCTCGAGCAGGAGCGCACCGCGCAGCTGCCCGACCTCAAGCTCCGCCTCGTCGACATCTACAAGCGGGGGCGCAGCGGCTACGCGCAACTGCTGTTCGACGCCCGCGGCATCCGCGACATGGCGCGTGCCCTGCGCGCCGCGGCGGCGCTGACCACCATCAACAACGAGAGAATCGAACAACACCGCCGCACGATCGCGCAGATGCAACAGCAGCGCGCCGCGATCGAACAGCACACGCGCGAGCTGCAGGAAGCGGCGAAGGAGGCCGACCGCGCGCGCCTGAACGCGCTGCGGGCGGTGTCGGCGCGCGAGGCGCTCATCGCCGATATCGACAAGCGGCGCGACCTCAACGCGCAGCTCGCCGGCGAGCTCGACGTCGCCTACCAGCGCCTGCAGGAACAGATCGCGAACCTTGCCGCCGGCCGGCCGGCAGAGGCCGTCGCCGTGCCGCTCACGTCGTTCCGCGGCGCACTCGACTGGCCGGCCACCGGCCGCGTCACCGCCGGCTTCACCGCCGGCACCGGCCCCGCCGGCGCGGTCGTTCGCAACGGCATCGAAATCAGCGCGCCGCAGGGCTCGCCCGTCGTCGCCGTGCATCCCGGCGTGATCGATTACGCGGAACCGTTCAGCGGATTCGGCAACCTGGTCATCGTCAACCACGGCGGGAACTACTTCACGCTGTACGGCTACCTCGATTCGATTTCCGTGGCCCGCGGCGATCACGTGGATGCCGGAACGGAGCTGGGCAAGGTCGGGATGCCGCCGGCCGGTCCACCCGCGCTGTACTTCGAGCTGCGCGTCGACGGCCGTTCCGTCGATCCCATACAATGGTTGAAGCCTCGCTAACGGAGTTTCACCAATGACATCGCGCACGCGCTTCTGGGTGCTCCTGATTTCGACGCCGGTCATCGCCTTCGCCGTCATCGGCGGCTATCTCGGCCAGGCGATGCAGCGCGACGACACCTACCAGCACCTGCGCGTGTTCGAGGATGTCGTCTCTCTCGTGCTCAACAACTACGTCGAACCGGTCGATGTCACGAAGGCGATGAAGGGCGCGATGAACGGCCTCGCCGACAACCTCGACCCCGACAGCGCGTACCTGCCTGCCGCCGTCGCCACGGCGTACGAAGCGAACACCGCGAGCGGCCCCGCCGACGTGGGCGTGGAGCTGAGCCGGCAGTATTACCTCCGCGTGATCTCGGTTCGCGACGGTTCGCCGGCAGCCAAGGCGGGCGTCCGGGCGGGCGACTTCATTCGCGCGATCGACAAGCGCTCGACGAAAGACATTTCGACCTATGAAGGCGATCGCCTGCTGCACGGCGCGGCTGGCAGCAAGGTGGCGCTGCTGATCATCCGCGGCAACGCCGCCGATCCGCACGAAGTGGATCTTGTCCGCGATCGCGCCACCGTGCCCGCGCTCTCGTCGAAGATGGCCGACGCGTCGACCGGCTACGTCCACATCGTCGAATTCACGAAGCAGTCGCCGCAGCAGGTGAAGGCGGCGATCGACGCCCTCGCGAAGACGGGCGCGACGCGGTACGTCATCGACCTCCGCGGCGCCACGCGCGGCGACCTGGACGATGGCCTCGCGGCGGCGCGGCTGTTCGTGAAGAGCGGCACGCTCGCGATCCGCGAGACGAAGACCAACAAGGAAACCGTGGCGGCCGCCGCGGGCGATGGCGCGGTGACCGCGCCGCTGGTGCTGCTCGTCGACGACAGCACGGCCCGCGCCGGCGAAGTGTTCGCTGCCGCGATCGATGAAAACAAGCGCGCGGAGATGATCGGCGGCCGTACCGTCGGCAGCGCCTCGCGGCAGAAGCTCGTGAAGCTGCCCGACGGCAGCGCCATGCTCCTCACTTACCTCCGCTACCTCGGTCCGAACGGCACCGCGATCCACGAGAAAGGGCTGCAGCCGGAAGTGCCGGTCGATGAGCCCGACATCGACTTCGGCTCGCCCGCGCCGACGACGGACGCGCTGCTGCAGAAGGCGCTGGAGTACCTCGCGCAGAAAAAAGCCGCGTAGCTCGTTGTATACTGTCCGTTCGGGTTAAAGCCTGAATTCGCAACAGATAGGCGCGTAGCTCAGTTGGTTAGAGCGCCTCCCTGACACGGAGGAGGTCAGTGGTTCGAGTCCACCCGCGCCTACCAACCTTCGCTCGCTACGCGAGCTTCGGTTGGCAAGCCAAGCCCGCTGGTTCATGAGCGACATCACCATCACACTTCCTGACGGATCGACGCGCGACGTGGCGGCCGGCACGCCCGTGCGCGACGTGGCGGCGGGGATCTCTCCCGGCCTGGCGAAAGCGGCGTACGCCGCGGTGGTCAACGGCTCGCTCGTCGACCTCTCGCATCCGCTGGAGAAGGATTCGGCGGTCAAGATCATCACGGACAAGAATCCCGAGGTGCTGCCGCTGCTGCGTCACAGCACCGCGCACCTGATGGCGGCGGCGGTCACGAACCTGTTCCCCGGCGCGCAGTGCGGCATCGGTCCCGCGACCGACGAAGGCTTCTTCTACGACTTCATCGTCGACCGGCCGTTCGTGCCGGAGGATCTCGAGCGCATCGAAAACAAGATGAAGGAGCTCGCGCAGCAGGATCTGCCCTACGAGCGGCAGATGTGGCCGCGCGACGAAGCGAAGGCGTTCTTCTCGAAGCGCGGCGAGCCGCTGAAGGTGCAGTTGATCGACGAGAAGACCGAGGGACAAAAGGACGTCTCGGTCTACACGATCAAGGACAAGGACACCTTCGTCGACTTCTGCGTCGGCCCGCACGTGCCGAGCACGACCAAGCTGAAGGCGTTCAAGCTGCTCAGCACCTCGAACGCGTACTGGAAGGGCGACGCGCGCAACGCGCCGATGCAGCGCATCTACGGTACGGCGTTCGCGTCGGACAAGGATCTGAAGGCGTACCTCACGCAAATCGAGGAGGCGAAGAAGCGCGACCATCGCAAGCTCGGTCGCGAGCTCGGGCTCTTCACGTTCCACCAGTGGGCACCCGGCGCGGCGTTCTGGCTCGACAAGGGGACGACGCTCTACAACCTGCTCGCGAATTACATGCGCGACGTGCTCTTCCCCGCCGGCTACGTCGAGGTGAAGACGCCGCTCGTCTACAACAAGGCGCTGTGGGAGCGCTCGGGTCACTGGGGTCATTACCGGGAGAACATGTTCCTCATCGAGTCTGAAGGCGAGACGATGAGCCTGAAGCCGATGAACTGCCCCGGGCACTTCCTGACGTACGCGAGCACGACGCACAGCTATCGCGATCTGCCGGTCCGCTTCCACGAGCAGACCCCGCTCCATCGCAATGAAGCGTCGGGCGTGCTCGGCGGGCTGACGCGCGTCCGCCAGTTCTCGCAGGACGATGCGCACTGCTTCATCACGCCGGAGCAGATCGGCGAGGAAGTCGAGCGGCTGATTCGATTGATTCAGCGCATCTACGGCGACTTCGGCCTGCCGTACACGGCGAAGCTGTCGACCAGGCCCGAGAAGTTCATGGGCGAGATCGCGACGTGGGATCACGCGGAGTCGGAGTTGAAGGCGGCGCTCGCGCGCGCCGGCCTCGAATACACGCTGAACGCGGGTGACGGCGCGTTCTACGGGCCGAAGATCGATTTCGACGTCACCGACGCGATCGGCCGCAAGTGGCAGTGCGCGACGATCCAGCTCGATTACCAGCAGCCGGAAAATTTCGACCTCAAGTACATAGGGGCCGACAACGCCGAGCACCGCCCGGTCGTGATTCACCGTGCAATCTTCGGCAGCTTCGAGCGGTTTATCGCGATCCTCATCGAGCATTACGCGGGGGCGTTTCCGCTGTGGCTGGCGCCGGTTCAGGCGATTGTGCTGCCGATTTCCGATCGGCACCTCGAGTATGCCGGCCAGGTGCGCGACAAGCTTGTGGCGGCCGGCCTGCGCGTCGAGCTCGACGACCGCCAGGAGAAGATTGGCTATAAGATCCGTGAGGCGCAGCTGCAGAAGATCCCCTACATGCTGGTGACCGGGGATCGCGAAGCGGCCGAGGGGACCGTGTCGGTGCGAAGCCGTTCCGGGGGCGACCTGGGAGGGCGATCGATCGACGCGTTCATCGCGAGCGCGAAGGAAGAAATCGCGGCCAAGGCATTGGCGCCGGCCGCGATCGCTGAACAGAAGACTGCGTAGAACCGCAGCGTAGGAGGATTTATCGCTTTCGATCGCTCGCCGCGCCGTGATGATCGCGTTCGCACCAATGAACGGATCCGTGTTCGGGAAATCCGCGTGATCGACGAGAACGGGCAGCAGCTCGGCATCATGCCGCCGCCGTCCGCGCTGGCCATCGCCAAGCAGAAGGGGCTCGACCTGGTCGAGATCTCGCCGACGGCGGTGCCGCCGGTCTGCCGGATCATGGACTTCGGGAAGTACCAGTACCAGGAACAGAAGCGGACACGCGAGGCGAAGAAACATCAGCGCGTGATCGAGGTCAAGGAGATCAAGTTCCGCCCGAAGGTCGACGAGCACGACTACGACTTCAAGAAGAAGCACATCGAGCGCTTCCTCGCCGACGGCGACAAGGTGAAGGCGACGATCTTCTTCCGCGGCCGCGAGATGGCGCATCCCGAGATCGGGCGGCGCATCCTCGAGCGGCTGATTGGCGAACTGGCGGATGTGGCGGTCGCGGAAGCGGCGCCGCGCCAGGAAGGCAACCAGATGCACGTGATCCTCGCCGGCAAGGCGGGACGCAAGTCGGCGCCGAAGAAGGCGCAGGAACTCGCCGAACCGGTCGGCGAAGAGTAATTGGAGGCCGGATCCTTTCGGACCCGGCAAATGGACCGAAGATGCCGAAACTGAAAACGCACCGGGGCGCCGCCAAGCGCTTCAAGAAGACGGGAAGCGGGAAGATCGTCCGGGCGAGCGCCTTCAAGCGCCACATCCTGACGAGCAAGGAAACGAAATCGAAGCGTCACAAGCGCGGGACGAAGGTCGTCGAGCCAGGCGATGCCCGCAAGATCAAGCTGATGCTTCCGTACAAATAGGGACGAACGATGCCACGTGTAAAGAGAGGAACAGTCCGCCGCGCAAAGCGCAAGAAGCTCCTGGCGCGTGCGAAAGGCTTCTACCAGACCAAGAGCAAGCTGTATCGCGCCGCGAAAGAAGCGGTCGACACCGCGGGCAAGTACGCCTTCGTCGGCCGCAAGCAGAAGAAGCGCGACTACCGCCGGCTCTGGGTCGTCCGGATCAACGCCGCGGCGCGCGAGAACGGTCTCACCTACTCGCAGTTGATGCGCGGGCTGAAGCTCGCCGGCAGCACCCTCGACCGCAAGATGCTCGCGGACATGGCCGCGACGCAGTCAGCCGCATTTGCCAAGGTGGCGGCGCAGGCCAAGGCCGCGCTCCCCGCTGAGGCTCGTGCCTGATTCCGCACCTGATCAATCGGCCATCGAGGCGGCGCGCGCGAGTTTCCGCGCCCGCCTCGCCGCCGCCGATTCCGATCAGACCCTCAAGGCGCTTCACGACGAATTCCTGAGCCGCAAGTCGGGCTCGGTCACCGCGCTGATGAAGACGCTCGGCACGCTCGCGCCGGAGGCGCGCCGCGAGTTCGGCGCGCTCGTCAACGCGCTGAAGACCGAGATCGAAACCGCGCTCGACGAGAAGCGCGCCGCGGTCGCCGCCACGCGTGCGCCCGCCGGCTCGGTGGACGTGTCGCTCCCCGGGCGCGAGATCCCGATCGGCCGCGTCCATCCGCTGATGCGCGTGCGCCGTCAGGTCGAGGACATCTTCTCGCACATGGGCTACGAGATCCTCGAAGGGCCCGAAGTCGAGGACGACTTCCACAACTTCGAGGCGCTCAACATGCCGCCCGACCATCCCGCGCGCGACATGCAGGACACGCTGTACCTCGGCGCACCGATCGCGGGCGGCACCTGGGGCGCTCATCGCGGAAACGTTCCCGAGGCACAGGTCCGCGCCGCGACGCTGCTGCGCACGCACACGTCGGCGATGCAGATCCGGTACATGAAGACGTTCAAGCCGCCGATCCGCATCATCGTCCCCGGCCGCGTGTACCGGCGCGACGATCTCGACGCGACGCACTCGCCGATGTTTCAGCAGTTCGAAGGGCTCGTCGTCGGCGAGAAGATCACGCTCGCCGATCTGAAAGGCACGCTCGAAGCCGTGATGCGCGCCCTCTTCGGCGACGTGCGCGTCCGCCTGCGGCCAAGCTTCTTCCCGTACACCGAGCCGAGCGCCGAAGTCGATCTGAGCTGCCATATGTGCGGCGGCACCGGCTGCCCCACGTGCAAGCACACCGGCTGGATCGAGATCCTCGGCAGCGGCATGGTGCATCCGGCGGTCTTCGAAGCGGTCGGCTACGACCCCGACAAGTACACCGGCTTCGCGTTCGGCATCGGCATCGAGCGGCTGACGATGCTGAAGTACGGCGTCACCGAGATCCGGCTGCTGTACGAGAACGACCTGCGGTTCCTGGAGCAGTTCCCGGTATGAAGGTCCTCGTGTCGTGGCTCCGGGACTTCGTCGACGTGTCGGCGTCGCCTGAGGACATCGCGCAGACGATGTCCGTGCGCGGCTTCGCCGTCGAGGCGCTCGATGACCGCTGCGACGGCGATGCGGTCATCGACTTCGAAGTGACCGGCAATCGGCCCGACTGCATGTGCGTCGCCGGAATGGCGCGCGAGATCGCGACCGCGTATAACCTGCCAATCCGCCGACCCGTGGCGAAAGGGAAAGACGAGAACGAGACCGCCTCGTCGCTGCGCCTGACCTCGCTCAAGAGCGTAGAGAAGGCCGACATCGACGTCGTCATCGAGAACCCTGATCTGTGTCCGCGATACGCGGGCGCCGTTGCCGACGTCACCGTCGGCCCCTCGCCCGAGTGGATGCAGAAGCGGCTGCAGGCCGCCGGCGTGCGCCCGATCAGCAACATCGTCGACATCACGAACTACGTGCTGCTCGAGCTCGGCCAGCCGATGCATGCGTTCGACCTGGCCAAGCTCGCGGGCGCTCAGATTCGCGTGCGCACAGCACGCGCGGGCGAGAAGCTGCGGACGCTCGACGGCCAGGAGCGCGAGCTGACGACCGACATGCTCGTCATCGCGGACGCCGAGCGCGCGTGCGCGGTTGCCGGCGTCATGGGCGGCGCCGATTCCGAGGTTGCGGAGGCGACCACGGCTATCGTGTTCGAGAGCGCGTATTTCAACCCGCTGTCCGTGCGCCGCACGAGCCGCAGGCTTGGACTGAAGACGGAAGCGAGCATGCGGTTCGAACGCGGCCTCGATCCGCGGCTGCCGGTCACGGCGATGGAGCGCGCGTGTGCGCTGCTCGAGACGGTCGGCGCCGGCAAGGCACGCGGAACGGTCGTCGATCGCTACCCCGCACGCATCGAGCCGCGGTCGCTGCTGCTCCGCCGCGCGAAGATCAAGGGTTTGCTCGGCCTGGATGTGCCCGATGCGGACGTGAAGCGGATTCTCGAAGCGCTCGGCTTTGCGTTGAAGGCAACTGACAATGGCTGGGACGTGAGCGTGCCGACGCGACGCGTCGACGTTGCCCGCGAAGTTGATCTGATCGAAGAAGTCGCGCGGCATTACGGCTTCGACAAGCTGCCGTCGACGTTCCCGGCGCTGACGTCGGCGCCGCCGCCCATCGATCCGCGCATCGGCCGCGCGCGTCACCTGCGCACGGTGCTTGTCGCAGCCGGTTTCTACGAGGCGGTCACGTTCGGATTCGTCGCCGAAGCCGCCGCGGCGCCATTCGCGGCCGAGGGCGACCTCGTTCCGATCGCCAATCCCCTGTCCGAAAGCTTCGCGGTACTCCGGCCGTCGGCGCTCCCGAGCCTGATCGGTGCCGTTGCGCACAATCGGCGGCGCGAACAGCGCGACGTGCGCCTCTTCGAGGTCGGCGGCCGCTTCTCGAAGGCGCGCGGCGAGAGCCAATCGGTCGTCTGTGCGTGGACCGGCTCCGCGGTCGGCGAGCATTGGAGCGGCGGTGCGCGCGATGTCGACTTCTTCGACATGAAAGGCGTCGTCGAACGGGTCGCGGCGGCTTTGCGCCTCGAGGTCACGACCGAGCCGCATCAGGAAAGCTGGCTCGTGCCGGGGCGCTCCGCAGCCGTGATCGCGAACGGCACGCGTATCGGCGTGCTTGGGCAGCTCGCGCCGGCGATTGCCGACGCCCACGGACTGCCGGCAGGCGATCCGATCTACGTCGCGGAGATTGATCTCGATCAGGCCGAACATCTTGCGCCGAAAGGCGACGGTCGCATCGAGCTGCTGCCTCGCCATCCGTCCGTCACGCGCGACATCTCGGTGCTCATCGACGACACCCTGCCCGCTGCAACAGCGCGCACGACCGTGCGCGAAGCCGCTCCGGCCACGCTGGTGCGCGTGCGCGAGTTCGATCGCTACCAGGGCAAGGGAGTACCCGAGGGAAAAGTCAGCCTGTCATTGCGTCTGACCTTCCGGGCATCCGACAGAACACTCACGGATGCAGAAGTTCAGAGCGCAATGGACGCCGTCCTCGCCGCGCTGCGCGATCGACACGGCGCAGTGCAGCGCTAAGCGTGTTACCATCCTTTCCAGCACAGTGGGATCCGAAGCTTGGAATTCACGTGACTTGAAGTCGCGG
>JADMIO011475751.1_pt1 | contig 73296 bp, 73 predicted proteins | sample 8958161 | NCBI WGS metagenome assembly JADMIO01 (sample SAMN16585339, study PRJNA669376) | soil metagenome | isolation source: Crop rotation soil | place: USA: Cullars Rotation, Alabama | collected 2011
CGCGACTTCAAGTCACGTGAATTCCAAGCTTCGGATCCCACTGTGCTGGAAAGTTGCTTCGATCCTGCGGGCTCTCGGATACCGGATGGAGCAGCGGCCGAAGCCGGTCGAGCCCCCACCGGCTCCGCTGCCGGTAGCGCCGGTGAGCGACATGCCTCTCGCCTCCGATATCGTTCTTGCGGGCGAGAGCGCTGCGACCGTGGAAGCGCCGTCGGATGACACACAACCGGCCGAGACGCCCGCCGAGATCTCGGTTGAAGTCGGTGCTGTGGCGCACGCGGAATCTGCTGCCGCTGAGCCGGTCGTGTCAGACGCAATGCCAGCGGTCGATGCATCGGCGGTCTCGGCGGACGAAGCTCCAGCTTCCGAGAACCCACCGGATGGCGAACAGCCGGTGGTCGTCGCCAATGGGGTGTCCGAGCCGATATCCGAAACGTCGGAGGCCGCAGTCGCCGGCGAGCCTGTTGCCGAGGCGGTGCTGGCGGACCCGCCGGCCGCCGCCCCCGACAGTGCGCCCGCCGAGGTCCAGATGATCGACGTCTGGCGTCCAGGGCGTCCGGAGGGCCAACGCCGGCAACGGCGGCCGCAGCGTCCGCCGCGCGAGGCGGGTCGCCGCCGCGAGCATTTCGTCCCGCCGGTCGCGGCCGGTGGTCAGGTACCGGCCGCCGAGGGCAGCGTATCGGCCGAGGCATCCTCGACGGCCTCCGAGGGCGCCCCCGGGGCGGAGGCGCCCGCGCCGCACGGCCGGCGGCCAGACCATCATCGGCGGCCGCAGGGTGAGCGTCAGGGTGATCGGCCTGAGCGCGGCGGCCGTCCGCATCGCCCCGACCGCCCCGAGTGGAAGCGCGGGGAAGGTTCCGACCGGCGGCCGCCGCGCGGCAACCGGCCGGATCGTGGCGATCGACCGGACCGCGATCCGGATTTGCGGGCCAAATACATCAAGGGGCGGAGCGATTCGGACCGCCGGGACAAGGCGCCCGATCCGAACTCGCCGTTCGCCAAGCTTGCGGCGCTCAAGGCGCAGCTCGAGGGCAACAAGGAGCCGGGATAGGGTTCGTTACTTGGACCGCCAGCGCATCGACAAATGGCTCTGGCACGCGCGCGTTGTCCGGACGCGTCAGGCGGCCGCCGCGCTCGCGTCTTCAGGGCACGTTCGCGTCAATGCCCAGCGGATCGATTCGGCGAGCCGAGCCGTTCGCCCAGGCGACGTGGTGACCGTGGCGCTCGATCGCGCGGTCCGTGTCCTGAAGGTCGTCGGATTTGCCGAACGGCGGGGCTCCGCGGACGACGCCCGGGCGTTATGTGAGGACGTCTTGCCGGCCGACAGCCGGTCCGGTTGTGCGCCGCCCGCTGCGCCACCGCCCCCACCCGCAATCCGCGAGCGCGGCGCTGGGCGCCCGACCAAGCGGGAGCGCCGCGCCATCGGCCGTCTTACCGGCGACGGGGAACACGGGTGAACACCGCGGATCGCTCTCTTGCCCGCCGGTTTGCCATGCGCTACTCACCGGCTGTCATCCGGAGTTGAGAATGACCTACGTCGTCAACGAAAATTGCATTAAGTGCAAGTACATGGACTGCGTCGAGGTCTGCCCCGTGGACTGTTTCTACGAGGGCGAGAACATGCTGGTCATCCATCCCGACGAGTGCATCGATTGCGGTGTGTGCGAGCCTGAGTGCCCGGCCGAGGCGATCAAGCCGGACACCGAGTCCGGCCTCGAAGAGTGGCTGACGCTCAACGCCGAATACGCCAAGGTTTGGCCGAACATCACGGCGAAGAAGGAGCCGCCGGCCGACTCCAAGGAGTGGGACGGCAAGCCAGATAAGAAAAAATATTTTTCGCCGGAGCCCGGTTCGGGCGACTGACAAACCGTCGCGGCGCTCGACAGATGCCGCGCTCGTCACCACGTTTTTTTTAGTCGATTTGCCTTCGCCGATGCTGTGCGTTTGCGCTTTCCGGCGTGTTGATGCTGTCCGCGAAAGCGGATCGTTTTGACGCCTCGCGCATTAACCAGGCGCGACAAAATTGTAATCGAGAAATGCGCGAAAGCCTGCCTTACGAATGAGGTAAAGCTTTGATTTCCGCAGAAAATGTGCTATATAGCTTGAAAATGAGAAATCACCGCACCCGAGGCGCTCCCGGTTGGGAGCCTATTTTTTCAGGGTGCTCCCGAGGAACCGTTAACTAGGGACGTGAGACCCACGCAAGTTCCGTGGCAGGAAAAACGCGCCATCGGCCCAAGAAGACCGCCGCCGTAACCCGGCGTTCCAAGAAGACCTCCGCCGGCGCACGCCGGAGGGCATCGCCGGCTCCCCGCGCGGCAACGCGCCGAGCCCCCGTAGCCAAGACGTCCGCTCCCCGAAGGCCGGACGAAGGAACCCCTAGTATGACCGTGAAGAAGACAGCCCAGCAACGCCAGGGCTTCAAGACCAGCGAATTCATCGTGTACCCGGCTCACGGCGTGGGCCAGATCATCGCGATAGAAGAGCAGGAGGTTGCCGGCGCCAAGCTTGAGCTGTTCGTCATCAACTTCATCAAGGACAAGATGACGCTTCGGGTGCCGACCGCGAAGATCGTCTCCGTCGGCATGCGCAAGCTCGCCGAGGGGCCTGTGGTCAAGCGCGCGCTCGAGACGCTGAAGGGCCGTGCCCGCATCAAGCGGACGATGTGGTCGCGTCGCGCCCAGGAGTACGAAGCCAAGATCAACTCCGGCGACATCGTTGCGATCGCCGAGGTGGTGCGGGACCTGTTCCGCTCCGACTCGCAGCCCGAGCAGTCCTATTCCGAGCGCCAGCTTTACGAAGCCGCTCTCGACCGGCTGTCGCGTGAGATCTCGGCGGTGCACCGCATCACCGAGACCGAGGCGGTGAAGGAAATCGAGGCCGCGCTCGCCAAGGGCCCGCGTCGCGGTCCGAAGCCGACCGAGGGCGATGCCGAGGCGGAAGACGATTCCGCCGTGGAGGAAGAAGCGGCGTAATCCGCCCCTTCCAACCACGGAAAGTCCAGGAAAGACGAAGAAGCCCGGCCGAAACGCCGGGCTTCTTCTCGTTCGGGCGGGCTTCTGGTCGTTCAGAAGAGATTTACCTTCTCCCGCAATCAATTGAGATGGCAGGAAATAGGCAGCCGGCGTCATAAATTGGCTCTCTTTACGAAGAAAATGCCTCTCGCGTTGACGGGGAACGAACGCGAGGGGGAATGCGGGGACAATCCAGTCAGTTCGGCGCTCGCGTCGTATTTTGTTGCGCCATGGCCGGTGCCGCGGCACTCGGCGGTCTCGTCGGCGGCTATATGTTCGATGCCAGCCGAATGTCCGCTCAGTCTCTGGCTGATTTCAAGGTATCGCCAGCTGAGGCGGTTTCGTTCCGTTTTCCCAATGATTGGCATGATGGCGAGCCCGAGTCGGAAACGACCACCGCGGCGGCCGAGCCTGCCACGCCGGATGCGCCTGCGCCGCGCTACGCGGTAGCCTCTGTCGGCTCGGTTCCGGTGTCGCTCAATCCCCGGCCGCTCAGCGAATCCATGGTCGCCAAGACGACCGAAGACGTTCCGGAAGTGCAGTTGCCGCCATGGGCGATGGCCGCTCCGGTTCCGTTGCCTCCGGCGCGCCCCAAGATGGCTGCAGTCGCTTCGCTAGCCCCGGCACCTGCCGCTCCGACTACGGTGGCTGCTGTCGCTCCGCCCAAGCCGAAGCCGGTTGCCCATTCCAATGCGGTGCTGAACGGCACGCAGATCGCCAGCATCAAGCGGCGCCTCAATCTGTCGCCCGACCAGGAGCGCTATTGGCCGGCGGTCGAGGCCGAGCTGCGCAAGATGGAATACAAGAAGGGACCGAAGGGCGATACGCGCACTGCATCGATCGACATGAGCAAGATGGACGTGCAGGGCCTTCGCACCGCGGGCTTCCCGCTGGTCATGAGCTTCAACGACGAGCAGAAGCGCGAATTGAAATCGCTCGCCCATCTGCTCGGGCTTGAGAATGCGATGTCAGGTTTTTAGCGTGAGAGCATGGGGAACTTGAGCCCGGCGGCAACGCCGGGCTTTTTTTGTGCCTGTCAGCAAATCCAGTCACCGGCCGCTATGCGTTTAATTCGGGCGCCAGTGCGGGCTTGCCGCGGATGATGTCGGATGCCTTCTCGGCGATCATCAGCACGCAGGCATTGATGTGCGCGGACACCAGGTCCGGCATCACCGAGGCATCAACCACCCGCAATCGCTCGACGCCGCGGACGCGCAATTCCGTATCGGTGACCGAATCGGGCCCCATCCCCATCGCGCAGGTGCCGCACGGATGGTGTGCGGTGATCGTGGTCCGCCGGATAAAATCGTCGATCTCCGCATCGGTCTTTACCCGTTCGCCCGGCGAGGTCTCAACGCCGCGATAAGGCGTCATGGCCTTCTGGTAGGCAACCTCGCGCGCCAGTTTGAAGCCTTCGCGTAGCCGCGGCAGGTCGTTCGGCGCCGAGAAGAAATTATAGACGATGCGCGGTGCGTCCTTCGGATTGCTCGATCGCAGCAGGACTTCACCACGGCTGTCGGGATGCAGCAGCGTCGGACGGATGCCGTAGCCGTCCGGATATGCCGGGCGGATCACCGGAAACCAGAGATACGGTGCAGCGGGTGCGCCCCGGAACATGAATTCGATGTCCGGCACGGCAAGCTCCGGCCGCGTCTTGATGAAAGCGTGCAACCCGCCAGGTACCCGCGTGCCCGGACCGGTGCCGAGGAAGTACGCCCGGAGCATGCTGATCGCCATGCGGTCGAAGCGCATGTCTTTGAGGAATACGCCATCGTTGAGCCGCGCGAAGAAGATCATGACGGCTAGATGATCCTGAAGATTCTTGCCGACCGGCAGATCGGCGATCGGCGAGATGCCCATGTCGCGGAGATGCTGCGCCGGCCCGATCCCCGACAGCATCAGCAGCGGCGGAGTGTTGAAGGCGCCGCCCGACAAGATCACCTCCCGGTCGGCCTCGGCCCGCACCACCTCGCCGTTCGGCTTGAGGTACTCGACGCCGGTCGCGCGTGTGGCCTGCGTGAGCACGCGAGTTGCGTGGACGCCGGTTTCCACTGTGAGGTTTGGACGGGAACGCGCCGGCTTCAGATAGGCGGTCGCAGCCGAAGAGCGGTAGCCGTTGCGGATGGTGTACTGGCCGCGACCGAAGCCTTCTTGTTGCTGGCCGTTATAGTCCGAGGTCACCGGCAGGCCCGTCTGGCGCGCGGCATCGAGCCAGGCATCGTAAACTGGATCTTCGGTCTTGGCGAATTCTGTCCCGACTTGACCGGTGGCGCCGCGCCAGGAATCGCCGCCCTTCTCCCAGGTTTCGGTGCGTTTGAAATAGGGCAGAACGTCCGCATACGACCAGCCGAGCGCACCTTTCTGCGCCCAACGGTCGTAGTCACCACGATGGCCGCGCGTGTACGCCATAACGTTGATGGACGATGATCCGCCCAGCACCTTGCCGCGCATCGCTTCGATGCGCCGGCCGTTCAGATTGGGCTCGGGATCGGTGTGATAACCCCAGTTGAACATCTCGTACTCGTGCATCTTGCCCATGCCGAGCGGGATGTGGATCAGGGGATGACGATCGGGCGGGCCTGCCTCCAACAGGAGGACGCGGGCGGCGCCGTCTTCGCTCAACCGGTTCGCCAACACGCAACCGGCCGAGCCCGCGCCGACAATGATGTAGTCGTATCCCTTAGTGGTAGTGGTGTTCATCGCGTGCCCGATCGTTTGGGGATGGCGCTATTCCGGCAAGTTCGAGAATTCGACTCTATCACCGTAGAGCTGAGTTTCGAATTCCCGCGCGCTGCCTGCTGGCGAAGGAGGGCCGAGGCTCGGTTCACACATCGAGCGTGCTCGGCGCGAAGAGCTCGGCGAGCTCGACGCGGCGGGAACAAAGCCCCTGCTCATGCACATACTGGGTGATCGTCTCTAGAACCGGCCTTGCGGCTTTGAAGCCGTAGGCGAGGGGATCATGGTCGGCGACCGTGCGTCGCGCCGCTTGATCGAGCAGACCGGTCGTGAAGTACCAATGCAAGAACGATTGGCCGTATCGGGCAATCTCGGCTTTGGCGGCAACGAAGGCCGAATAGAGATTGAGCGCGATCCACGGGTGCTTCTCAAGGAGTGCGCGCCGGATCACGACTGTGTGGTTGATCGGAAACAGCCCGGTCTTGGCGTAATAGCGGCGGCCCTCAGCCGCGGGGTCAGGAAACAGATGGTGGGTAACAGTTGAGACGTCGACGTTGCTGCGATCGACGAGGTTGTTCTCCTGCAGATAATGGATCGAACCATCGAGTTCGCCACGGAGCAGCATCTCGCCCATGTTGGTGGTCGGCGGGATTTGATTGACCCGAACGCCGTCCGGCGGCTGGAAGCCCGTCGCAGCGCCGTGGCTCTTGTCGGGATTGCGCTCCATGTACCACTCGATGTCGCGCGGATGCACGCCGAACTCGTGTTGCAACGCGCCGCGGGACCAGATCGCCCAGGTTTGCTGATACTCCGGGACGCCGATCCGTTTGCCGCGCAAGTCGGCGGGCGTGGTGATGCCGGAGTCGTTGCGTACGATGATGCTGGTGTGGAAGAAGCGGCGCATCGTGAACACCGGAATGGCGACCCAACGGGTGTCGCCGCGCGCAGTCGAGATGATCAGGGACGACATCGACATCTCGGAGATGTCGAATTCGCCGAAGCGCAATTGTCGCCAGAACATCTCAGAGGGATGGATCATCGTGGGGATGAGCCTGATCCCCTGTGGCGAGATGCGGCCCTCGAGCAACGGATGGGTTCGCTCGTTGTCGGAGAGAGCGATGCTGAGTTCGAGATGGGGTGAGGTCATGAATGTCTCTGTCGCTGGCCGGCCGCGATCTCTCGGCGCGAGGCGCAGAGGCAATCGGGTGAGCCCAGCGCTTCGTTACGCGTGATGCAGCGCGGGCCGCCGCACATCATTTCGTGCATGTTGAAGACGTCCACCCCTGAGAGCTGGCCGATGGCGGGAGCCAGCCTGTTGTTATTCTGGCCACTCTAGGAGTGCGATTGCCAGTCCGCAACGCGCAAGTCATTTCCACGCGTGACGCATGACGTGATGCACACATCGCGCCGGGCGTTGCGCGCGTGCCACCGGGCTGCGCCGGTGTGGCGTTGCGCGCACGCTGCCGGATTCTTTCCGGGCGCACTGTCGGCGCACAGAAAAATGCCGCAATCGGCCGTCGTCGCCAAAGTCTGTGACCTTATTGAAACAATTGGGAAATTGCCGCTTGCGGGCAGGCCTAATCTGGTTGGCGTGGGTGCTTTCGCCAGATAGGTTTGCCAAGTCGCGAGAGTTGGGGTTCGGGGATGTTCGCCGGCGTATGCCGACTTTTGGCGCTGTGTGCGATGGTCGGAGTTTCATCCGCCGCCGTCGCGCAAGTGATTCCGCCAAGTGAACTTCCTGGCCGCGAACGCGAACGCTTTACCACGTATCCGACAACGCCGACCGATCGCGCCGGAGCGCCGACGGTGGGGTTGCCGAGTGCGGCGCCGCCACCGGGTGCCGCGAACGTCATGATCGTGATCCGCGACGTACAGGTCAGCGGTTCGACGGTGTATTCGCCTACCGAACTGGCGCAATACTACGCCGAGTACGTGGGCCACAAAGTGCCGCTGACGGCAGTCTATGAGATCGCGAAACGGATCACGGATCGCTATGGCGTCGACGGCTACGTGCTATCGCGTGCCGTGATTGAATCGCAGACGCTCGATCCGGCTGGCGCGGTGGTGCGCTTGCGCCTCGTCGAGGGTTATGTCGACAAGGTCGTGTGGCCGGCGCAGCTCTCGAAATATCGCGACCTGTTTTCCGAATATGCCGCGAAGATCACGGCCGAGCGGCCGATAAATCTGTTCACCATCGAGCGCTATCTGCTGCTGGCCGGCGATCTCCCAGGATTGCGTTTCACCAACCGCCTAGTGCCCTCGCAGACTCATCCCGGCGCCGGAACGCTGATCGTCGAGGTGACCGAAAAGCCGATCGACGCGATGGCCCGCATCGACAATCTCGGTACCGAGGCGCGCGGACCGCTGCAGTATCTCGGCAGCGTCAGCTTCAAGAATCCGTTCCACATTCACGATGCCTGGACGTTCACCTACGCCGGCACCTACCAGACCAAGGAACTGCAATACGTCTCGGGCAACTACCGCCAGGTGCTCAACAGCGAAGGGCTGTCGTTCTATACGTTCGGTGCCTATGGCTGGGGCCGTCCCGGTACCGTCCCGCTCGAGAGCATCAACTATCGCACCAAGAGCCTGGTCTTCGAGACCGGCCTGACGCAGCCGATCGTGCGCACGCGGGAGCGTAACGTCACACTGACGGCGCTCTACTTCCAGTCCGACGACCAAAGCGAACTGACGTTCTCACCCACGAGCCCGCTGCCGACGTTTGACCGGATACGCGGCTTTCGTCTGCGGCTGGAAGCCGACTGGGTCGATCCCTGGAGCGGCGTGAACCAGTTCTACGGCGTCTTCAGCCAGGGCATTCATGGCCTCGGCAGCATCAACAACAACGATCCGTTCTCGTCGCGCTTCTTCGGCCGCGTCGACTTCAACAAATTTGAAGCCACATACGCCCGTCTGCAGGCGCTTGGCGGGGGTTATTCATTCTTTGTGGCCGCGCTCGGGCAATATGCTGGAACGCCGTTGCTGTTCCCGGAGGTGTGCGGATATGGCGGCCGGGTATTCGGCCGTGCCTACGATCCCTCCCAGCTTGTTGCCGACAATTGCGCCGAGGTTCTGGCCGAACTGCGCTACGACCTGCCTCCGCCGGGCCCGATCTGGTCGCAAGTGCAATTTTATCTCTATGCGGATCAGGCCTGGCTTCGTAGTATCGCGCCGTTCACAGGCGGCTTCCCGCTTGGGGGCTTCGTGGGACCCTTTGGGACGGTCCCGACTACAGTTGGCAACGTCAACGCAGCGTCGGCCGGGGGTGGACTTCGGCTTGGTTGGCTCAATGCCGTCACCGCGGACCTTTACGCCGTCAAGGCGATCGAAGGACCGCGCGACGATTGGCGGTTTCGGTTCATCGTAACCAGCCGCTATTGAGGAGACGCGCGCATGACCACGCATTTCCGTCGATTGATCCGGCTCTGGACACTGCTGTTAGCGGCGGTTCTGTTTGGCGCGACCGTTGTCGGCACCGCAGGCAACGCGCAGACCGTCGGTTGCGAATACCAGTGCCCCCACCGCCCGACGATTCAGCTTCACCCGAACGCGGGCGTCGCTCCGCAGACGGGTGTGCTGCAGAACCTCACCGATCCGACCATCATCAACATTCTCCCCGGCAAGGTGGTCAATCGCGACGCGTTCAATAAGCCCCCGGCGCAGCCGAACATCCGGATTCTCGGGCAGCAGAACGGCCAACCGGGACAACCCGGCCAGCCCGGCACGCCGGGCATCACCCGCATCAATGGCATGCCGCCGATTGGCGAGAACCGCTTCGTGCCCGATCAAGTGCTGGTCATGGGCCTGGGCGCCCTGCCGCAGCAGGTGCTCGACCGCATTGCGCAGTTCGGGCTGACGCTCGTCCAACAACAGAGCTTCACGATCGCGGGTGTGTACATCTACGAGTTCCGCATCAATGACCTCAGCACTATGTCGGTGCGGGATGCGATCCGGATTCTACAGGGTGCCAATCTCGCCAGCGTCCCGCTGGTGCAGCCGAACTACCTGTTCCTGACGGTCCAGCAAGCGCCCGCACCTGCGGCGGCAAACCAGAGTCAACAGGGCGGCGCGGCACAATACATCGTCGAGAAGTGGAAGCTCTCCGACGTCCATCGCATCGTCACCGGCAACAACGTCATCATTGCGGTGATCGATTCGGAAATCGACACCGGTCATCCGGACCTCGCCGGCGTGGTACGGCAGCGCTTCAGCGCCGTCGGCGCGCCCGAGCAGCCACATCCGCACGGCACCGGCATGGCCGGCGCCATCTCGTCGCATCAGCGGCTTGTCGGAATCGCGCCCAATGCGCGGCTCCTCGCAGTGCACGCCTTCTCCAGCAAGGCGACGTCCGCTGAGAGCACGACCTTCCAGATCCTCAAGGGCATCGAGTGGTCGGTAGTGCAGGGCGCGCGCATCCTCAACATGAGCTTCGCCGGGCCGCGCGATCCGGCGCTCGAGCGCGCGCTCAAGGCGGCTTACGACCGCAACGTCGTGCTCGTAGCGGCAGCCGGCAATGCCGGGCCGAAATCGCCGCCGCTGTTTCCCGGCGCCGATCCGAACGTGATCGCCGTGACGGCGACCGACGTCGACGACAAGATTTTCTCCGGCGCCAATCGCGGCCGTTACGTCGCAATCGCCGCACCGGGCGTCGACGTCCTGGTGCCGGCGCCGCAGGACACCTATCAGCTCACCACCGGCACGTCGGTTGCGGCCGCGGAGGTCAGCGGCGTCGTGGCGCTGATGCTGGAGCGTAATCCGAACCTGCGGCCCGCCGATGTGCGGCGCATCCTGACGTCGACCGCGCGCCGCCTCGGCACCGCGCCGCGCGACGACAATTTCGGCTCCGGTCTGGTCGACCCGATGCGTGCAATCCAGGCCGCCACCGATGCGCGGGTCAGCAGTGTCGCGCCTGCGCGGCGCTGATCGGAATTCACGCGTTCAGGAGTCGACTTCGAAGCGGAAGCCGGCGGCGTTGCGCGTCACGAAGCCGAAGCCGGGAAAGTCGATGTGGGCGCCGGCGACTCGGATCCGGTCGGCCGCGATGCGGTCGAACATCCGCTGCCGGGTGACGCCGGCCATCTGCGGATCGACGTCGTAGACGAGGCCGGTATCGGGCCGCGCGATCTGGATCGACGCCAGGTGCACGAGATCACCCCAGATCAGCAGGCTGTCATTTCCCGACTGCAGCAGCCAGCCGGTATGACCCGGCGTATGCCCGGCCTGCAGGATTGCGGAAACGCCCGGCACTGCTTCGCCGTCGCCGACCATGCGCATGCGCGCGCGGTAGGGCGCGGTGGTGACGCGGGTCTTGGCGATGTTGCGGCGGATGCGCTCGTCGGTCGCGCTCGTCTCGTCGCGATCGAGCCAGAAGCGCGCCTCCTGTTCGTGCAGAATGACCTCGGCGTTGGGAAAGATCGCCTGGCCAGCGTCACCGACCAACCCGTTCGAATGGTCGGGATGCAGGTGGGTGAGAAAGATCAGCTCGATCTGCTCGGGCGTGACGCCGGCCGCCCGCAAGCTCTCGGGCACCCGCCCGAGCGTCGGCCCCATGGTGTTGCCGGAGCCGGTGTCGACCAGCGCGTATCGATCTTTCATCTTCAGCAGGAAGGCGCTGACCGAGATGTGGACCGGGTCGCCGACCTTCTTGCCTGACAGCCGTTCCTTCTCGGCCCGGTCAAGCTTGAGCACAACGTCGAGCGATGTCTGCAGCACGCCGTCGCTGATCGGCGTGACCTCGATATTGCCAATCGTCCGGGTATCGGAAGTCATTGGGCCCGCAACATTTCGGGCTGGCGCGTCGCCCGCGGTACCTCGCCGCGCAGATGCGGCATGACCTCGCTGGCGAACAGCCGCAGGTTTTTTTCGGTCAGGTCGGCGGGGAGCGTCGCGACCTGCAGCATGGCGATCAGGTTGCCGACGCCAAGCTCGCGCGAATAGCTCGTGAGCTGTTCGCGCACCGTGGCCGGGCTGCCGGCGACGACCATGCCGAGATCGAGAAGATCTTCGGCCTTCATCTCCAGCTTGCGATACGCGAACTTGCTTTCGAGCAGCGCCTTGGTCGAGGCGATCGACGAGTAGCCTGGCGGCATCCGCATCTCGAGCGGATAGTGCAGGAACTTGTTGAAGAACGCCTCAATGTGCGGCTTGAGCTCGCGGCGTGCGATTTCGTCGGTCTCGGCCACGTAGGTCGGGATCGCCCAGCCGAGCTGGTCGGGAGTTGACTCGTAGCCTTCGCGTTCGGCCACGCGGCGGTAAAGATCGAACGCCTTCTGGGCGGATTTCACCGGGCTGAAGGTCTGCAGATAGGTGTACTTGCGCTTGGGCGATGCGCACCACTCCACCGTCTCGGAGCTGCCTTGCGATGGAATCCAGACCGGCGGATGCGGCTGCTGCGAGGGTCGCGGCCAGATGTTGACGTAGTCGAACTGGTAGTGCTTGCCGTGGTAACGGAACGGCCCGATCTCGGTCCATGCCCGCAGGATCAGTTCGTGCGCCTCGTAGTAGCGCTCGTGCGAATAGGTTGGATTGACGCCGCTGGCGAAGTATTCGGTGCCGATGCCGCGGACGAAGCCGGTGATGATGCGGCCGCAGCTCATCTGATCGAGCATGGCGAATTCCTCCGCCAGCGCCACCGGATTGCTGACCAGCGGTAATGCCCGCCCGAGGATCGCGATCTTCGCTCGCTTGGTTGAGCGCGCCAGCGCGGCGGCAATGAGGTTCGGCGCCGGCATGATGCCATAAGCGGTCTGGTGGTGCTCGTTGACGCAGATGCCGTCGAAGCCAAGCTGATCGGCAAGCTCGAGCTCGCCGATGTAGCGGCGATAGAGCTTTTCGCCGACCTTCGGATCGAAGTAGGAATTCGGCAGCGTCACCCACGCAGAGTCGTAGCGGTCGGTGTAGCTGAGATCCAAGTCGGCATAGGGCATGAGATGGAAGAAGAAGGTTTTCATCCCTGGGCTCCTTGGAAGAAGGTCTTGAGCTGCGGCCCGATCGCTGCTGCGCCTTCGATCGGCAGCGCGTGACCGGCGTTCGGCAACGCTACGAACCGGGCCTGCTTGATTTCGCGTACGAACGGCTGGTGACAGGCGAGGGGAATAACCCGGTCTTGTTCGCCCCAGATCAGCAGTGTCGGTGCGTCGATGCGGTGCAGCCAGAACGGCAGTTGCGGACTGTGCAGGCGCGGGTTCCAGGCGAGCCGCGCGAGGCCGGTCCGGTTCTGCAGCACAATATCGACGTCCAGTTTGGCCTGTGCGGCCTGCCACGCGTCGGCAAGTTTGCCGTCATGGAACTGGTGGCGTGCGAATTCTTCGAGGCCCCAAGCGAACACGTCGCTGATCGAGGCTTCTCGGCTTTCTGCCCCGGCCGGCGCGAGCAGCGTCAGCGAGGCGATTCGTTGCGTGTTGCGGACCGCCATCTCGGCCGCCGCCCAGCCGCCGACGCAATGGCCGACGAGATGCACGTCGCGCAGGTCGAGCGCTTGCAGTGCGTCGAGATAGAAATAAGCGAGATCGCCGACGTTCATCATCCAGGCCGGGATCGGCGTTCGGCCGAATCCGGGATGCTCGGGCGCAATGACACGGTGCTGCGCGCTCAATGCGTCAAGCAGTGGCGACCAGGTGTCGCCGTCGGCGCCGTGCAGGAAGAGAACGGTCGGACCGGTGCCGGCTTCCCGATACCGAAGCTTGGTGCCCAGGAGCTCGATGGTCTTGTCGTCGATCATTTGAGGCATGCACCAACTCTACTGAACTTGTCCGAGCCGCGCCAACTGCGGCATGGCCGCCGTTGCGCCACCCTGCCATGCGGCATTATCGTGCAGACGACAACAACAGCGGCGCAAACGTCGCGCAGGTCCGGGCAAACGATGCCGGGGCAGGGAGGTGACGATGCGCTTTCGCCCACAGGGCATGAGGCGGTTTCCCGCGGCCACCTACGGTGTTGCGGTAGCGCTGTTGGCGATCGGTGTTGGGCTCCTCGGCCGAGCGGCCGCTGATACCGGCGACTACCCGAACCGGCCCGTGACGTTCGTCGTGCCGTTCGCACCAGGCGGCGTCACCAGTCTGTTCGCGCGGTTGCTGGGCCAGAAGCTGGAGCAAAGATTCGGCAAGCCGTTCGTGGTCGACAATCGCCCGGGCGGCGGCGGCGTTACGGCGGCGATGGCGGTCGCCCACGCGCCGCCTGACGGTTACACGATCATGATGGCGTCGAGCACGATCCTCGCCGTCAACGTCGGCATGCGCAAGAACCTGCCGTATGACCCGCGCAAGGACCTGCAACCGATTTCGTTATTGGCGCGCGTGCCGTTCGTACTGCTGGTCAATCCGGCGCTGCCGATCCACTCCGTCGCTGACCTTGTTCGCCTCGCCCGGGAGAAGCCAGGATCGGTGTCGTTCGGCACGCCAGGGCCTGGCACCTTCCATCATCTCAACGGCGAGATGTTCAAGGGAATATTCGGCCTCAACCTCGTGCATGTTCCCTATAAGGGATCGGCGCCCGCGCTCAACGACGTCGCTGGCGGGCACATTCAAATGATGTTCTGCGATCTGCCGCCGGCGCTGCCCCTCATTCAGAGCGGCAAGCTGCGTGCGCTTGGCGTGACCACGGCTCAGCGCGTGCCGGCGGCGCCCGATATTCCGCCGTTGGCCGAGGCCGGCATTCCGGGCTACGACACGTCGTCCTGGCACACGGTCACGACGACCGCGAATGTGCCGCAGCCGGTCGTCGACAAACTTGCCGCCAATATCCGTGAAGTCATGAGCGATCCGTCGGTGGTGGAGGTTCTGGCGCGCGATGGTGCGCTGGTGCAGGTCAGCCCGTCACCCGACGAGATGAAACGATTCGTCGCGAGCGAGATCGTGCGCTGGGGCAAGATCATCCAGGACGCAGGAATCGCTGGTTCGGAGTGACGGTGAACCGCACCCGCGGCGCACCTGGAGGCTTATCCAGATTCTTCCACTTCGATGCACCGACCTTCCGCGCGCGGGGCCGGTAGCGCCGGTGCTCGCCGGCGACGGCATAGGTATCATCGTCTTGACGAAAGCATTAAATTTAATATGATTTCTCGTAAATTTATCGTATTAACAAAATAAAATTTACATATCTGATTCGTTAAAAAAGCATATAGATTTTTCCTTCTTAGCAATTTTTGCCGCAGTGCAACATCCAGAAAGTTTGCATTTCTGCAACATAAGGCCAGAAAGCCTAGTCATTGCGTTGCATAAAGCTTCATTTTTTCGGTGCTTCCGTTTAGGGTTATTTACGCAGCGTTTACGTTAACGCCGCGTAAACGGAGGGGGTCTTCCGTGACGGGGCGAAAATGGGGGGTTCAAATGAAGATCGTTCGAAGTTTACTTCTGGGGTCCGCGGCGGGGCTGATCGCGGTTGCGGGGGCGCAGGCCGCCGACATGCCGGTCAAGGCCAAGCCGGTTGAATACGTCAAGATCTGCTCGCTCTACGGCGCGGGCTTCTACTACATCCCGGGCACCGACACCTGCATCAAAGTCGGCGGCTACATCCGGGTGCAGGTCGACAATCACGGTGGCTCCGGCGGCATCGCCGACGGCAGCCAGCAGATGGCGAACCAGGGCCGCTTCACCCGCGACCTGACCAACGACATCAACTACCGGGTTCGCGCCGTCGTTACGTTCGACGCCCGCAACCAGACCGAATACGGCACGCTGCGGTCCTACATCCGCGCCGGCTGGAACCAGGACACGCCGGCGACCACCGGCGGCGGCACCACGCCGGCGGCCTACTGGGACCGCGCCTTCATCCAGTTCGCCGGCTTCACGGTCGGCCGTGCGCAATCGATGTTCGATATGTTCACGTATGGTGGCGCTTACACCTACCTGAACGTCCGGACCGCGGGCGACACCGGTGCCTCCGGTCAGAACCTGTGGGCCTATACGGTTCAGTTCGGCAACGGCGTGTCCTACACGCTGTCGTTCGAAGACCCGGCGACCCGCAAGCAAGCCGTGATCGACAACACCTGCGCGACCTTCCTGGGCAACACCGGTCCGCTCCAGGATAACGGCCTGACGATCAACGGTGCGCCCTGCACGACCGCCGGCACGGCGTTCGGCTTCCGGGTTCCGGACATCATCACCAACCTGCGCGTCGACCAGGCTTGGGGTTATGCCGGCATCAGCACCGCGATCCACGATGCCAGCGGCGCCTATTACGGTGCGACCAACAGCGTCAACAACGGGCATCCGGCCGATAAGTACGGCTGGGCGTTCTCGGCCTCAGGACTGTTGAACCTGCAGGGCGGCGACATCGTCGGTGTCAACTTCGTCTACACCAAGGGCGCCGTCGGCTATGCGACCAACTCGTCCTGGTGGCAGCTCTACCAGAACTCCAACAGCCGTGCGATGGCGTGGGCGTCCGATGGCGTCTTCGGCACCGGGTCCGACGTCGAACTGACGGAAGCCTGGAGCATCAACGCCGCCTACCAGCACATCTGGGGCGCGGCGGGGACCTTCGGCGGCAAGTGGCGCACCTCGGTCTACGGCGGTTACGTGGTCGTGAACTACAACGACAACGCCACCCGCCTGATCAACCAGGGCTTCGCGGCGGGCTCCGCCTGTAACCCGGGAGCAGCGGCGTCGGTCAATGCGGCCTTCACGCCGCTCGCCGGCAACTCCTGCAGCCCGGACTACAGCTTCTATCAGATCGGTTCGCGGACCCAGTTCAACCCGCACCCGCTGATGGATATCGGCCTCGACGTTGTCTACACCAAGGTCAACACTGCCTACTCCGGGCCGGTGAACTGGGCCACCAACGGCTCGCGGCCGGCCTGCACCAACAGCGCGATCCTTGGTTGCGACTTCTCCGACAAGGGCACGCTCACCACCATGATGCGCTGGCAGCGTAACTTCTATCCATGATCTCCTGAGCTTGAACTCCAGCTCAGCCTCCAGCCCCCGGCGCGCTGCTCGTGCCGGGGGTTTCCTTTTGCGGTTCGCGCGACCCAGCGCTGGTGGGCGTCAGGCCGGTTTGCCCAGACCCTTGCCGCGCAAAGCGCCGCCGATTTCCTCAAGCGTCGCAGGATCGTCGATGGTCGCCGGCATCGACCACGGCTGCTCGTCGGCGATCTTCTTCATCGTGCCGCGCAGAATCTTTCCGGATCTCGTCTTGGGCAGCCGCGCCACGGCAATCGCGAGCTTGAATGCCGCCACTGGCCCGATCTTCTCGCGCACCAGCGCGATGCACTCCTGTTCGATCTCGGCCGCCGGACGATTGACGCCAGCCTTGAGCACGATGAAGCCGCACGGCACCTCGCCCTTGAGCGAATCGGCGATGCCGATGACGGCGCATTCGGCGACATCCTTGTGTGCCGCCAGCACCTCCTCCATGCCGCCGGTCGAAAGCCGGTGACCGGCGACGTTGATGATGTCGTCGGTACGGCTCATGATGTAGAGATAGCCGTCATCGTCCTTGAAGCCCGCATCGGCGGTCTTGTAGTAGCCCGGAAATTCGTCGAGGTAGCTCTCGCGAAACCGCTCGTCCTGCTGCCACAGCGTCGGCAGGCAGGAGGGTGGCAGCGGCAGCTTGACGACGATCGAGCCCATCTGATTTGCCGCAACTTGTTTGCACTGCTCGTCGACGATCTGCACGTCGTAGCCCGGCATGGCGACGGTCGGCGACCCGTGCTTGACCGGCAATTGTCCGAGGCCCACCGGGTTGCCGGCGATGGCCCATCCGGTTTCGGTCTGCCACCAGTGATCGATCACCGGCACCTTCAGCATCTGCTCCGCCCATTCGACCGTCGGCGGATCGGCGCGTTCGCCGGCCAGAAACAGCGTGCGGAACTTCGATCGGTCGTATTGCGCCAGCAGCTTGCCCTGCGGATCTTCCTTGCGGATGGCGCGGAACGCCGTCGGTGCGGTGAACAGTGCGGCGCAGCCATGCTCCGAGATCACCCGCCAGAACGCACCCGCATCCGGTGTGCCGACTGGCTTGCCTTCGTACAGGATGCTGGTGCAGCCGTGAAACAGCGGTGCGTAGACGATGTAGCTGTGGCCGACCACCCAGCCGATGTCGGATGCGGCCCAGTAAACCTCGCCGGGATTGATGCCGTAGAGGTATTGCATCGACCAGCGCAGCGCGACCATGTGGCCGCCGTTGTCGCGCACGACGCCCTTCGGCCGCCCGGTGGTGCCGGATGTATAGAGAATGTAGAGCGGATCGGTCGCCAGAACGGGAACGCAGTCCCACTGCGACTTCGCCCACACCAGCGCGTGATCGCGCGCCGCCGCCCAATCGTGGTCGCGACCGGCCACCAGCGTGGCTTCAGCCTGCGGCCGTTGCAGGATCAGGCAGGCATCCGGCTTGTGGGAGGAAAGCTCGATCGCCTCGTCGAGCAGCGGCTTGTACTTAACGACGCGGCCAGGCTCGACGCCGCAGCTCGCTGACAGGATCATCTTCGGCTTGCAGTCGTCGATGCGGGTCGCCAGCTCGCTGGCGGCAAAGCCACCGAACACCACCGAGTGGATGGCGCCAAGCCGCGCGCAGGCCAGCATGGCGATGATGGCCTCCGGCACCATCGGCATGTAGAGGATGACGCGGTCACCCTTGGTGACGCCGAGGTCACGCAGAATACCGGCCAGCACCTGAGTCTCGGTCAACAGCCGATCGTACGTGATGGTGGTCTTCTGCTCCGTCAGCGGCGAATCATAGATGATCGCCGCGTGCGCGCCGCGTCCCGCATGCACGTGCCGGTCGACCGCGTTCCAGCAGGTATTGCAAACGCCATCGGTGAACCAGCGGCCGTAGACGCCAGCCGAAGGATCGAATATGCGCTTGGGCTGCTCGATCCAGTCGATCGCCTGAGCGGCCTCGCCCCAGAATCCTTGTGGGTCGCGGAGGCTGCGGGCGTAGACGTCGTGATAGCGGCTGGTGCGGGCGTCCATGGCGCGTGTCTTCCCTGATGGGCTTGCCTTTCAGGCCATTGTGAGCGGAGCCGCGTGGTTTGCAAAGCGCGACTTCCGTCCAGCAAGAGGCTGGTGCGGAGCGGGGGGCTGCGCTTTGATCGAAATCATGTTCTGCGAGCGTACTGCTCGCTGTCGACCTGCCGGATTCCCGTGACTGCCGATCCCCTGTTCTATCTGGTCACTGCGCTCGCGGTGACCCTGATTGGCCTCTCCAAGGGCGGGTTCTTCGGCCTTGGCGTCATGGGGCTGCCGCTGATGTCGCTCTATGTGCCGCCGTTGCAGGCGGGCGCAATCCTGCTCCCCATCGTGATGGCGCAGGATGTGCTGACGATCTGGAGCTACCGGCACACCTGGAGCGCCTGGAACCTGAAAGTGATGATGCCCGGAATGGCGGCCGGAATCGCAGTCGGAGCCGTGTTTGCGGCTTCACTCAGCGCCGCGCATATCCGGCTCGCGATCGGGTTGATCGCCGCCGCCTTCGTGTTGCGGCATTGGCTCGGCGAACGGTTCGCGCAGTTGCGGTTCACCCCCAACGCTGTGACCGGTGTGGTGTTCGGCGGGGTCGGCGGCTTCACCACGCTGCTCGCCAATGCGGGCGGTCCGGCTTGGCAGATTCACCTGTTGCCGCAGAATTTGGACAAATTCACCTACGCGGGGACGCTGACGCTGCTGTTTGCCATCGGCAACGTCATGAAGATCCCGGCCTATGGGGCGCTCGGCCAATTGACGTCCGAGAACCTGATGTTCGGCGCGTTCCTGCTGCCGCTCGCCATCGTGGCAAATTATGTCGGTCTGTGGCTTGTGCGCCGGACGCCAACCGAGCTGTTCTTTCGCGTCGCTTATGTGCTGATGTTCTTCATTGCCATCGAATTGATGCGCAGTTCACTGACGGAATTGTACTGGCACTGAGCACCCTGCAACCCGCCTGCGCTCGACCGCCATGCAGAAAACCGGGTGGCGGGGCGGCAGACCGAGACCCTATATCGGGCGGCCGGGCCCACCCTGTTCGTTGCGAATGACTATCATCACCGATCCGTTGTTTTACATGCTGGCGATTCCGGCCATCGTGGCGCTTGGAATCGGCAAAGGCGGCTTCGCCGGCGCCGGTATGATCTCGACCCCACTGCTGGCGCTGGTGGTGCCGCCGCTTCAGGCGGCGGCGATCCTGCTGCCGATCCTGCTCTGCCAGGATTTGATGTCGGCCTGGGTCTACCGCCGCTGCTGGAGCGCCTGGAATCTCAAGGTGCTGCTGCCCGGCGCGGTGATCGGCGTGTTGGCAGCCTGGCTGTTCGCCGCCTATGTGCCGAACGCGTATGTCGAGATCGCCATTGGTCTGATCGGTATCGTCTTTGTGCTGTGGTCCTGGTTTGCGCGCGTGCCGTCCGAGCCGCGGCGGCCAAGCGTGCCGATGGGGATGTTCTGGGGCTCGCTCGCGGGCTTCACGTCGACCATCATCCAGGTCGGCGCGCCGCCGTACCAAGTGCACATCCTGCCGCAGCGGCTCGACAAGCTGACCCTGATCGGCACGACGGTGATCTTCTTCGGGCTGGTCAATTGGATGAAGGTGATCCCGTATTTTGCGCTCGGCCAATTCTCGGCCGCGACGCTCGGGACCTCGCTCGTCCTGCTGCCCGGAGCGATCGCGACCAACATCTTCGGCCTTTGGCTCGCGCGGCGCATTCCGGCGGCGCAGTTCTACAAGATCGCCTATGTTTTGGTGTTCGTCATTTCGCTTGCGCTGATCTGGCAAGGCATTCACGAGATGCGCAAGCTCTGACCGGCGGTGAGCTTGCTCTCGCTTCTGTGCTACCGCCCGCCATGGTGGTTTCGTAATGTATCGCTAGGAGTCGAGCTTCTTCGAGGCTTCTTGATGCGCGTGCCCGGGCGCCTGATTGCGATCCTCTTGCTGCTACCTTGTCTTTCGGTTGGCGCCGCCGGACAGGAACCGCTGGATCGTGCCGAGGATGCGCCGATGCCTACCGAGGCGCCTGCATCTGCGGACAGCGCCGCGAAGGACGAAGACGCCGCCGGCGGCGACAAAGCGTCCGCGGTCGCACCGGACACGCGCGAGTCGATGTGTCTCCTCATCGAATCGGCTGCACGCGCAAACAGTCTGCCGCTGGAGTTTTTTGCGCGCGTCATCTGGCAGGAGAGCCGGTTCCAAGCCGACGCGGTCGGACCGCGGACTCGCAGTGGCGCTCGTGCGCAAGGCATCGCGCAATTCATGCCCGGAACCGCTGCCGAGCGGCGGCTGCTCGATCCATTCGATCCGGTGCAGGCGTTGCCGAAGTCCGCCGAGTTCCTCGCCGAATTGCACAGCAAGTTCGGCAATCTGGGTCTTGCCGCCGCCGCTTACAATGCTGGTCCGCAGCGCGTGCGCGATTGGATGGCGGGAACGCGCACGCTCCCGAACGAGACTCGCCGCTACGTCCTCGCCATCACAGGCACGCCGGCCGACGACTGGGCGCGCGGTGCCAAGGGTGAGCCCGGTGCACCGGCGCGGCCCGACTGCCGCCAGCTCATGGCGTTGCTCAAGCGTGCCCCGAATCCGTTCATCGAGAAGCTGGAAGAGCGCATCAACCTGGTCGCCGCCAGTCCCTGGGGCATCCAGCTCAGTGCCGGCTTTTCGCGGGATCGCGCGCTCGCTTCGTATGCGACGATGGCGAAGCGCTATGGTGCGGTCCTGGGCGGACGCGATCCGAGCATCCAGAGCAGCATTCAGCGTAGCCGCGGCACACTTCCGTTTTACCAGGTGCGCGTCGGCGCCGAGACCCGCGCCGAGGCCGACGGCCTCTGCAACGAAATCAAACGTGCCGGTGGTGCCTGCCTGGTGCTGCGCAATCGGGGCGGGTAATAAGGTCGGACGGGCCGGCGGCTTTTCGCGGTGCGAAATGAAGCGCGTGCCGATACTTATGACCGAGCGGAAAAGCCGCAATTGAGGCTGGTTTAACTTCAGCCGGCCGAAGGGCGCTGCCGCGCCGCATGGCCGCATGCGCGGACGGTAGCTTGGCGCGCGAAATACATTGCACTAGTCTCCGGCCCGACCGAAGGCGCCTGATCGCGAGATCGGCCGTTCCGGCCCGGAGTGCCGTTTCGCGGCGCGACATCCAACGAAACACAATGGAGGAATTCCGATGTCCGACTACAAGTACGAGTGCGTGAAGGTCACCATCAAGGATGGAATTGCATGGACGGCGCTCAACCGCCCGGCCAAGCGCAACGCCATGAGCCCGACGCTCCACTATGAAATGGACGACGCCCTGGCAAAGCTCGAGACCGATGACAACGTCAAGGTCGTGGTGATCACTGGTGAGGGTGGCAATTTCAGCGCCGGACAGGATCTCAAGATGTTCTTCCGCGAGCTCGAGAAGAACCCGGCCGAGCGCAAGAAGGCCGCGGCCGCCGCCAACCGTTGGCGCTGGGAGCGCATCTACAACTACGACAAGCCCACCATCGCGATGATTCACGGCTACTGCGTTGGCGGCGCGTTCATGCAGCTTCTGGCCTGCGACTTCGCTATCGCGGCCGATAACGCCACGTTCTCGCTGTCCGAAGTGAACTGGGGCATTCTGCCCGGCGCGCTGGTCGCGAAAGTTGTCGCCGACACCGTGTTGCCGCGGCACGCGCTCTACTACGCCTGCCTGGGTGATCCGTTCGACGGCAAGGAAGCGGCTCGCATCGGCATGGTCAACTACGCGGTGCCGCTGGACAAGCTCAAGGAAGCCACCACCGAGCTCGCCGAAAAGCTGATGAAGAAGAGCCCGGCCGTGCTGCGTGCCACCAAGCAGGCAGTTCGCCACGTCCGCGCGATGGACGTGCCGCAGGCCTACGACTACCTCGCCGCGAAGGGCGCCGCTATCAAGGTCGGCGATGCGGAGGATTCGTACAACACCGGTCTGAAGCAGTTCCTCGACGAGAAGTCCTACAAGCCGACGTTCGAGCCCTTCAAGACCAAAGACTCGGCGAAGACCAAGGCCTAACCCTCTAGGGCGGCGAAGACCGCCAAGGCGAACACACAAAAAGCCGGTGCCGCGCCGGCAGCCCAAGGAGGATCGACCAAATGTTGCGGAGACTACTTTTGGCTGCCGGTGTGGCGGCGCTTTCGCTTGCGTCTATCTCAGACATTGCTCTTGCCCAATTCTACAAGGGCAAGACCATCACGATGATCATCAACTACCCGGCGGGCGGCCCCTCGGACATCGAGGGCCGCATCATCGCCCAGCACTTGCCGAACCACATCGCCGGCAAGCCGACGGTCATCGTCAAGAACGTGGCAGGTGCCGGTGGAATCATCGGCACCAACCAACTCGGTGAATCGCCGCCCAACGGCGATTTCATCGGCTTCTTCACGCTCGATCTGGTCGCCGAGTTCGTCGGCAATCCGTCGCTGCGCACGCACTACGCCGACATGATCGCCATCGCGGGCGTCGAGAATCCGCTGGTGGTCTATGCCCGCAAGGACACGGCGCCCGGCCTCAAGGTCGCGACCGACATTATGAAGGCCAAGGACTTCAAGGCGCTGTCGCTCAACGCCCAGAACAGCAACACCGTCAACCAGACGCTCGCGCTCGACATTCTCGGCCTGAAGTACCAGGCGATCCCGGCGTACCGCGGGCTCAAGGAAGTCGAGACCGCGATTCTGCAGAACATCGGTCAGCTCGCGAACACGTCGCTGCCCGGCTGGCGCGGCTCGATTCAAACCTCGATGGGAGATGTCGTCATGCCGCTCTGGCAGGTCGCCGCGCGTGCCAAGGACGGCAGCTATCCGCGCAGCCCGGCCGTTCCCGAGCTGCCGACGTTCGAGGAGTTCTACGCCTCCGTCAATGACGGCAAGAAACCTTCGGGCTTCATGTACGAAGTCTTGCGCGCAAGCAGCGATCCGCTGACCGCCATGTTTCGCACCGCCATGATGCCGCCGAAGACCAATCCGGAGGCCGTGAAGATCATGCGCGAGGCATTCGTCGACATGTGGAAGGATCCGGCATTCATCAAGGACTATTCCAACGTGATGAAGTCGCCGCCCATCCTGGTGTCGGGTGCCGAAGCGCAGGAAATTGTCGCTGACGTCGGCAGGGTCAAACCGGAGATCAAGGCGTTCATGGTCGACTACACCAACAAGCTGGTGAAGTAGCGCACTCTAAGTCGTTCACCGCGCACGCGTCATGCCCGGCCTCGTGCCGGGCATGTTCATTTTTGTCGATAATGCAGTTCCGCGTCATTGCGAGCGAAGCGAAGCAATCCGGGCTATCAAGAAGTCTGGATTACTTCGTCGCTCGCGCTCCTCGCAATGACGGGTCAACGCTCTGATCGAGTCGTCTCGACCTATGCCTGCGCTCGCGTAACGTTGGCGCTACGGGTCGGCACGCCGAACTCGCGTCGGCACACCTCGGCAAGCGCTGCGACGCCGGCGCGAATCTCCTCGCGCGTCGGGCTCGCAAAGCAGAGGCGCATCCGGCTTTTGCTGTAGCTCTTGTCGGTCGACCATTCCGGTCCCGGATTGATCGCGACACCTTCAGCCAGCGCCGCCTGATAGAGCTTCAGCGTATCGACGTTGTCGGGCAGCTTGACCCACAGGAAGATACCGCCCTTTGGTTCATCGAATTCGGCGCTGGTGCCGAACTGCTCGTTCAGCGATTCCATCAGCGTGTCGAGCTTGGCGCGCAGACCGCGCGTCAGCGCCGGAACGTGCTCGGTGAAATGCGGCGCGCAGTATTCGGCCAGCACCATCTGTTCCAGCGCACCGGAGCCGGCGTCGGTCTTGATCGACAGCATGCGGGACAGCATCTGCCACGGCGCGACGATGTAGCCGACCCGCAGCGCCGGTGCGATCGACTTGGAGAACGAGCCGACATGGATGACGCCGCCGTCGCGGCTCATGGCGTAGAGCGCCGGAGGACGCTGGTGGTTCCAGATCAGATCGGCGTAGCAGTCGTCCTCGAAGATCGGCACGCCGTATTCGCCGGCGAGCCGCAGCAATTCCTGGCGGCGTGCTTCCGGCATGATCGTGCCGGTTGGGTTCTGCACGGTCGGGATCGTGTAGATGTATTTCGGCCGGACACCCTGGCGCTTGAGATCGGCCAGCGCGTTGGCGAGTGCGTCCGCTCGCAGGCCGTCGTGGTCGAGCGGCACGCCGACTGCCTTCACGCCAAGCCGCGTCAGCCGGTTGAGCGAACCCTGATACGTCTCCTGCTCGATCAGGACAGTGTCGCCCCTCGCCAACAGCACGCCGTTGACGAGGTCGATCGCCTGTAGCGAACCGGAGGTGACGAGGATCTCGTCGGGCCGGCACGCTATGCCGGCATCGCGCTTGAGCTTCGTGACGAGGAACTCGCGCAGGACCCGATAGCCCTGGGGACCGCTCGCGAGCCCGTAGGTGGCGAGGGTCGAGCCCTCGCGCCGCAATACGGAGGTGGCGGCCGCGATCAGTTCGTCGACCGGCACTTGATCGGCATCGTTGTTGCCGCCGGTGAAGTTATATCTGGGCAAACCAGTCCATTTCACGGCCGGTGCTGGCAAGTCGGGCGGCAGCAGCGGCGCGAAGTCGAATGTCGCGGAGGTCATGGGCGGGTTCTCTCGGGCTTCGGATTGGATTGCGGGTAGTCGAGCGGCCTCGGAGCCGAGGCTGTCAGAGACCGGCGAGGTTATAGCGGGAGAAGTCATGGCCTTCCTTGACGACAAACTCCAGCAGGAATGGTGCGCCGGATTGCGTTACGCCGACCGCTTCCTTGATGCCGGAGACGATGTCCGCGGGTTTTTCAACGCGACGCGAAGCGACGTTGAGGCCTTCTGCCACCTTGGCGTAGTTGCCGCCGACCGTCATGGCGCCGAACTTGCGGTCCGACACCGTCAGCACGTCGCGCTCGGCGCCCATCACGCCGTTGTTGAACACAATGGTCAGGGTAGCGATGCGATTGCGCGCGGCAGTCTCGAGGTCCATCCCGGTCATGCCGATCGCCGCATCGCCCATCACGTTGACGCACAGCTTCTCGGGGGCTGCGAGCTTCGCCCCCATCGTGATGCCGATGCCGTAGCCGAGTTGGGTCGACTTGCCCCAGCCCATATACGAGCCTGAGGCCGTGGTCTCGAAGAACGGCAGCAGTTGCTCGCGCGGGCTGCCGGAGTCGTGCGTAAGGATGATGTTGTCGCGGTCGACGGTGCGCATCAGGTCGCGGATCACGCGATACTGATTGAGTGGGGTCTCGTCGGAATCCAGATGCTTGGCCCATTCGGCGAGCCACGCCTTCTTGATGGTGGCAACCTCCTCCTTGAGCGACGCGAACGCGTTGCCGCCGCCGGCGCCCTTCTGCCGGCCAACCTCGACGATCAATGCGTCGAGCACCAGCGCGGCGTCGCCGACCAGCGCGTGATCGACGCTGTATTCCTTGTTGATGTCGCCCGCGTCGTTGGTTGAATGGATGATGGTCTTTCCGGGCGGTACACCCGGCCCGAACGGGGTGCGCGTCAGGCTCGAGCCGACCGCGAACACCACGTCGGCCTTGGTCATGAATTCCGTAAACATCTTTGGCCGCGAGCGAGTGGAGGCGCCGAGTGCGAGCGGGTGGCTTTCCGGGATCGCGCTCTTGCCCGGGTTGGTGGTGACCACTGGTGCCGGCAGCAGCTCGGCCAGTGCCGCCAGGCGGTCGCCGGCCTCAGCGTAGAGCACGCCCTGGCCGGCCCACAGCACCGGATTCTTCGCTGCCAACAGCATGCGCGCCGCCTCGCGGATCGCGTCGGGATCGGGCGCGCTGCGCAGTACCGGCACCGGCTTGTAGTCGAGGTCGCCCTTGTATTCGGCCTGGAACACCTCGTCTGGGATTTCGACCATGACGGGTCCGCCCTTGCCGCTCCGCATCGCCTGATAGGCGCGGCGCATCAGGTCGGGCAGTTCCTGCACTGAGTGCGCCAGCGCCGACCACTTGGTGACCGGGCGGTAGACATCGGCGGCGCGGAACACCGGCTTGACGTATTGCCGGGCGAGCGGCAGTCCGGCCGGAATGATCAGCATCGGTACGTTTTCGGTGAACGCCTGCGCGATGCCGGGAAACGCGTTCTCGATCCCCGGTCCGGCCTGCGCGGCAAAGACGCCGTTACGCTTGCCGCGCTTGATGCGCGAGTAGCCGTCCGCGAGGCCGACGCCGACCCGCTCCTGGCGGCAGAGGATCGGACGGATGTCGATCTCGGCGCAGGCCTCGATCAGCGGATTGCGCGGGTAGCAGGAGAGGAACTCGGTCCCCTCCCGCTTGAGAATCTCCGCAACGAGCGCGGCGCCGTTCATGGGTGGTCCCCCTCAGTGATCTTTTGTTGGCCGATTGTACGACGTTCTGTGCCGGCGGAAATGGCCCCTGCATCATGGCAGCCGTCCCGTTGAACGGGCTCGTCGTGCCGCAGCGCTAGTATGCTCCGCGCGGAGGGCAGGGTGGGCAAGGCCGGCAGCGCCGTGCCTATGCGTCTTCTGAGATAATGAGGTGAGATCGAGTCCGAAACTTTTCGGTGGGCACGCTTCGCTTTGCCCACCCTACACAATCCTGCGGCGTGCTACTTGAGCCGGTCGAGCATCGCCATCGCGGCGGCTGGAGCGCGAACCTTCGCGCCGGAGATCATGTAGACGAACACGTCGCGCGGCTTCTTCGGTGGCGTTCCGCCGGCGATCGTCGAGACGTCGGACGGCGCATCGCCCGCCGCCCAGGCTTTCGCCCGCTTCGTCCAGGCGTCGAGCGCGGCCGGGGCGTAGCCGGTCGTTTCTTTCTCGGACGTGCCCTGCAGCCGCATGTAGACAAAGTCGCTAGTGACGTCCGCGATCGGCGGGTGCTTGGCAGAATCGACCAGCACCGTCGCGACCGAATGTTTGCGCAGCAGGTCGACGAACGCTGGATTGACGAAGCTCTCGTGGCGTACCTCGACCGCGTGCCGCAGCGCGGTGCCGTCGATGCTCGGCGGCAGCAGCGCGAGGAAGGCGGCGAAGTCGTCCGGGTCGAATTTCTTGGTTGGCGGCATCTGCCACATGATCGGTCCGAGCTTCGATTTCAACTCGAGCACGCCGCTGGCAAGAAAGCGATCGATCGACGAACCAGCTTCGGCGAGGATGCGGCGGTTGGTGGCGAACTGCGGACCCTTGATCGAGAACACGAAGTCGTCCGGCACCTCGGCCGCCCACTTGCGGAAAGTGTCGGGCTTCTGCGTGCGGTAGAACGTGCCGTTGATCTCGATGGTCGTCAGCGCGCGGCTGGCGTGTTCGAGTTCGCGCGCTTGCGGCAAGCCCTTGGGGAAGAACGTCCCGCGCCAGGGCTTGAAAACCCAGCCGCCGATCCCGACGCGAATCGTACCGGCCATTTCACGCCCTTGCGCCGGAGATCGCCGTCACTTGCATTCCTGGTCGGTGCGATCGAGCGCCTGCGCCAGTCCCTTGAGCGAATAGGTGTCGGTCGACGCGGTGCCGCGGCCCGACGTGCCTTTGATCGTGAGATCCGCGCCCTTGCGCATCGCGTCGATCATGCGCGCCTCTTCGGCGACGTTCTTGATCCACGCGCCGTCGTTCTGGGTGTACATCGCGAACTTGGTAGTGCCGATCTCGGCGGTCGCATCCGACGAGGTTTTGAACGGATAGCCGATGATCACCGAGACCTCGTTCTTGACGTTCTCGGACGGACGCGTCGAAACGAAGATGTAGGCCGGGTCGCGGTTGCGGCCAGGCGGGTTGGTCTGAGAGGCCTTCGGCTTGCCGAGTGCGAAACAGACCTTGGAGCCGTTGGGCGAGGCCGTATAGGCGCCCCAATCGCCAAACTGCGCGAGCAGCGTCGGCTGCGCACTCCCGACTGCCGCGGTCGTCGCCGGCTTAGGTGCCGCCTTCGGGGCGGCCGGTGGCTGCTGCGCCAAGGCCGCGGAGGTCAGAGAAGTCGCCAGTGCGATCGGTAGTGTCCTGACGATGATCCGCAGCGCCGTCATCGGCCCTCCTCCGTGGCAACCAATTCTTGTGTAGCCGAATTCCACCAATGGCATTGGAATAGCTGGCGAATTCGGCAAGTTGAAGGCGGTTGACGGAGTCGGTGGGGCGCGGCGAAGCGGCTATCTGTCGGCGGCTGTTGATGTTTTCCTGGGCAGCGGCAGCGCGACGCAGGGTGGCGCGTCGCCGTTCGCACAGACGCGCTCGGCGTGATATGGGAAGCCATCCCCCACCGACCGCTGATCTTCCATGAAAGCGATTCTCTGCCGACAATTCGGCTCCGCCGACGACCTCGAATTGACCGAGGTCCCCGATCCCGTCCCGCGGCCCGGCGAGGTGGTTGCCAAGGTCATGGCCACCGGCCTGAATTTCTTCGACACCCTGATCATCGCCGGCAAGTATCAGGTCAAGCCGCCGTTCCCGTTCTCGCCGGGCGGCGAGTTCTCCGGCGTAGTCGAGACGGTTGGACCGGGCGTCACCGGTTTCGAGCCCGGCGACCGTGTTATGGGCTACACCAATTACGGTGCCGCCGCCGAACGTGTCGCCGTGAAGGCAAGCCAGATCGTCAAGATCGCCCCCGGGCTCGACTTCGAAAAGGCCGCCGCGCTGACCATCACGTATGGCACGAGCTATCTGGCGCTGCGCCATCGCGCCAAGCTGAAGGCCGGAGAAACGCTGGCGGTGCTCGGAGCCTCGGGCGGTGTCGGTCTGGCGGCAGTTGAAATCGGCCGGCAGATGGGCGCGCGCGTCATCGCCTGTGCATCAACCGACGACAAAGTTGAATTTGCGATCGCACATGGCGCCCACGAAGGCATCAACTACGACAAGGACAATCTGCGCGATGCGCTCAAGCGTTTGGGCGGCGAGCACGGCATCGACGTCGTGTACGATCCGATCGGCGGTCCTTACAGCGAGATGGCGGTACGATCGCTGGCGTGGGAGGGGCGGTTGCTGGTGATCGGATTCGCCGCCGGCGACATTCCGAAGTTGCCGCTCAACCTGGTGCTGCTCAAGAGTTGCGACATCCTCGGTGTGTTTTGGGGCGCCTGGGTGCGGCACGACAGCAAGATGTACCAGGAGTCGCTCGATCAGCTTGCCCGCTGGTGTGCCGACGGCAAGCTCTCGTGCCACGTGCAGAAGGTCTATCCGTTGGCCGAGACGCCGCAGGCGATCAAGGCGCTGGCGCAGCGCGCGGTGATGGGAAAGCTCGTCATCCGTCCCTGAGGCGCGCGAGGACGCCACGCCGCCGCCTGCTTTGCGATGGACACGGATTGCGACGTCCGGTTTAAGTACATGGCCGGGCCTGAAAGGAAGACCACATGCTTCAAGGCCTTCTGCGCGCTAGCCCAGCGCTTCGATCTCTGCTCGCCGCACTCGTTGCGGTGGTCGTTGTGGCTGCCGCTACGACCGCATGGACGGACAACTATCCGTCGCGCCCGATCACCATCATCGTTCCGTTTCCGCCCGGTGGCAGCTCCGACATTGTCATGCGCTTGGTTGCGCAGCGCGTGGCGGAAGACACTGGACATACTTTCGTTATCGATAACCGGCCGGGCGCTGCCGGCAATGTTGCGGCGCTGGCAATCAAGAACGCGCCACCCGACGGTTATCTGCTGATGATGGGGCACACCGGCACCCACGCCATCAATCCGACGCTCTACACCGACCTGAAATACGATCCGGTCAAGGACTACGAGCCGATCACCGGATTGCTGACATTCAACAATATCCTGGTCGTACCGGGCGCCAGTTCGGCGCGCTCGGTCGCCGACCTTGTTGAACTGGCCAAGAAAAAGCCCGAAGGGCTGACATACGGCTCGCAAGGCGTCGGAACCGGCGGCCATCTGCTCGGCGTGCTGTTGGCGAAACAGGCGGGCGTCAAGCTGGTGCACGTTCCGTATCGTGGCGTCGCGCCGGCAGTCACCGACACCGTGGCGGGACGGATGGACTTCATGTTCTCGTCCTACTTATCGGCTGCCGGTCATATCGAGGGTGGCCGTCTTCGGATGATGGCGATCGCCGGCGAGGAGCGTCACCCCAGCATCGCCGATGTGCCAACGATGCCGCAGGCCGGCTATTCGGATGTGCACATGGAGCAATGGTTTGGCTTGTTCGCGCCCGCCAAGACTCCGAAGGCGATCATCGAGAAGCTGAACGCCGACTTTGTGAAGGCGCTGCAGAGCAAAGAGGTCAAAGACAAGGTGTTGCCGCAGGTCGCGTTCGTGACGCCAAGTACGCCGGGTGACCTCGGTGCCCAGGTCTTGCGCGATATTATGAGACTGGGTCAGGTCGTGCGCGAGTCAGGTGCGACGGCATCGTCCAATTAGGCTACGGCTGTTCGGCTCTTAGCCGTTCGAGCGCGTCACGCGCTGACGCGCGATGCTCCGGACGCAAATTGCCCGAGATCAGCCGCAGCGAGATCAGCAGCACTGCGGCGTCGTCCGTGAAGCCGATGAGCGGCATCAGGTCGGGAAAGGCGTCGAACGGCAGCACGAAATAGGCCAGCGCCGCGAACAGCATCGCCTTGACCTGCACGGGCGTCGCCTGGTCGAGCGCGCAGTAATAGGCGGCGAGCAGGTCCTCGGCGAACGGCAGCCGTGCGGCGACCCGCTTGGCCTTGTCCCAGAAATCGCGGCGTACGCGCTCCTCGTCGCCGCGGGCGCGATCTTCGGGCCCCGGCTGGTTCCAGGCGGCGGCGCGGTGGAACGACGACATGGTCGGCTCCATAGAAGAATGACGCTGCGACAGATGGCGATGGCGCAAGCCCGCTGCAATATCCGTCCGCGAATATCTATGGTGCGTCAGGCGGTCAGGCGATGGTCGACGCGGCAAGCCGGTCCATGACGGCGGCCAGCTCGACGTCGCGCTCGGTCACGCCGCCGGCGTCATGGGTGGCGAGGGTGACTTCGACCTGATTGTAGACATTGAACCACTCGGGATGATGATCGAGCTTCTCGGCCACCAGCGCGATCCGGGTCATGAAGCCGAAGGCGGCGCCGAAGTCCTCGAACGTGAACTTCCGGCTGATTGCGTCGCGGCCTTTGACTTCGGTCCATCCGGGAAGCTTCGCCAGTGCCTTCTTGCGAGCGTCGCCGGTCAGTTTCTGTGCCATAGCCCTCATACCTCGTGATCGCGGCCATTTTGCCAGAGCGGGCGGCCACTCGCAAAGGGCGGGCCAATCACTACTTCTAAGGCACGGGCTGACTTAAGATTTGTGCGCGTCCGCGGGCTTGCGGCGCATCGGAGGCTCGATGTCCTGGTCGTTCAGTATCGGCAATATCGCCGGCACGGCGGTAAGGCTGCACATCACGTTTCTGCTGTTTCTGGTGTGGATCTTTCTTGCCAGCTACTCGGCGGAAGGCTCCGAAGCCGCGGTTTCGAGCAGTGTCTTTTTGATTCTTCTGTTCGCCTGCGTGCTGGCACACGAGTTCGGCCATATCTTCGTCGCACGCGCGTTCGGCGTCGCCACGCCCGACGTCACGCTGCTCCCGATCGGCGGGCTGGCGCGGCTCGAGCGCATCCCCGAGGAGCCCTATCAGGAATTGCTGATCGCCATTGCGGGGCCGCTGGTGAATGTCGTGATCGCCGGCCTGCTGATCCTCATCGCCGGTGCGCATGTCGACACCAACGCGCTGCACGCGGTGGAGAGCACGCGGGTATCGATGCTCGACCGGCTCGCCGCCGTGAACCTGTTTCTCGCCGTCTTCAACATGATCCCGGCTTTCCCGATGGACGGCGGACGCGTGCTGCGGGCGCTGCTTGCCACCAAGCTCGGCTTCGTGCGCGCGACGGGCGTTGCGGCGTCGATCGGGCAGGCGGTGGCGTTCGCGCTTGGCTTCGCCGGCCTGTTCTACAATCCGATGCTGATCTTCATTGCGATCTTCGTCTATCTCGCTGCAGCTTCGGAGTCGCATGCAGTGTCGATGCGATCGGTCTCGCAGGGCGTTCCGGTCAGCACCGCGATGATGACGCAATACGCGACGTTGACCCCGGAAGCGCCGGTCGAGGAGGCCGTTCAGGTCCTGCTGCGGACGAGCCAGAGCGAATTCCCAGTGATCGATCACGGTGGCAAGCCGGTCGGCTTGTTGTCACGCAGTGATCTGTTTCGCGCACTCAAGGAGCGCGGTCCGGACGCGCGGGTTGCCGACGCGATGTCGGCAGTGCTGCCGACGGTCGGCAATCGCCGTTATCTCGACGATGCGTTCCGTATTCTGCAGGAGAAATCCGCGCCAGCGGTTGCGGTAGTCGACGGCATGGGCCGGCTCGTCGGCCTGGTCACGCCGGAAACGATCGGCGAGATGATGATGCTGCACCACTCGCTGCCCAAGGGCGTGAAATGGGGACCGTGGAGCAAGCCGGCGACCCGATCCTGACTTGCGATGTCATGGATATATGCACCGTCATGGCCGGGCTTGTCCCGGCCATCCAAGTCTTTGATGAACTTGTGACCTTAAGACGTGGGTGCCCGCGACCAGCGCGGGCATGACGACACCCAATAGCTTCAGGCCGAGCTACGCGCTCTTGCGCATTGGCGCGAGACCGTCAGGGCCCATCGCGCGGCGGCCGGGCTGATCGCTGCGCGCCTTGGTCGAGTAGTACGACGCGTTCTGCTCACCGCGTAGCGCCTCGCGGGTGAACTGGATGAGATGGTGCGCGATGAAGCCCATGCCGAGCACCGAGTCGATCTGGCCGCGCCGCATGGCGTGGCGTGCCGCGCGCCAGAACGGCTTGCGGTAATCCGACAGCACGCCGATGTGCCAGAAAACCCGAAACGCCAGCACCAGCGCGCCCGACAGGTTGGCCCAGTTCAGCTTGCCCTTGGCGGGCGCAATCATCCGGTTGACGTAAGTGGCGTCGACCTGGTGCTGGAACCGCGAGAACAGCCGTTCAGGATCGTTGGCGTAGGCGATGCAGCGGTGCCAGGTGGATACGACCTCGTCATACGGGCGCAGGAAGCGCACGTTGCTCTCGAGCGACGGGTCGTCGGCTAGCCGCTCGGCCTTGTTGAGTCGATCCCACAACGGCGTCTTCGGCAGCGCCTGCAGCAGGTTGATCGTCAACATCGGAATCTGCGACAGGTCGATGAAGTCCTTCAGCCGGCTTTCGGTGTCGTCCGAATCGGTATCGAGGCCGAGGATGATGCCCGACGTGACCTCGAGGCCGTAGTCGTTCAACGTCTTGATCGACTCCATCATCGGCACGGCGTTGTTCTGGTCCTTGCGCATCGCGTGGAGCGCATCGGCTTCCGGCGTCTCGATGCCGACGAACAGGCCGAGGAACGAAGCTTCGCGCATGAGCTTCAAAATGTCGGGCTGCTTGGCGATGTTGAGCGTCGCCTCGCAGGCGAACTGCAGCGGATAGCCGTGCTGCTTCTGCCACTCGACCAGCACCGGCAGCATGTCCTTGGCGGCCTTGCGATTGCCGACGAAATTATCATCGACGAAATAGACCACCGGCGGGTGCACCTGACGCCGCATGGCGTCGAGCTCGGCGGTGATCTGTTGCGGCGTCTTGAGGCGCGGCTGACGGCCGTAGAGACCGGGGATGTCGCAGAACTCGCACAGATAGGGGCAGCCGCTCGAGAACTGAATCGTCAGCATCAGGTAGTTCTTGAGCGGGATGAGATCGTAGGCCGGGATCGGAAAGTCCGTGAGCGGCAGGCGCTCTTTGGTGACGAACTTCATCGGTGCCGGCGGCCGCGCCGGATCGGCATCGATCCGCATGACGATCTCGTCGGTGGCATCGCCCATCTCGCCGATGTGGAGATAGTCGATGTCTGGGTACATCTCGGGCGACGCGGAGGCCGACGGGCCTCCCAGGATCACCGGCTTGCCGGCCGCGTGCGCGCGGTCGGTGATGTCGTGGATCTGCGACGCCTGCACGTGCATGCCGCTGACCACCACGACGTCTGCCCAGGCGAAGTCGGCGGCGCTCGCACCGCGGAGGTTCTCGTCGATGAAGCGGACCGGCCAATTTTCCGGCATGTAGGCGGCGATCAGCAGCAGCCCTTGCGGCGGCATGAACGCCCGCACGCCTTTCATCAGCCGGTAAGCGTGGTTGAACGTGCCGAAAGCCGGGGTGTACCGCGGGAACACACACAGGACCCGCCGCTCGTTTTTGACCGGTATCGGACTGCGCACGTGACCTCCCCAAGGTAACTGCCGCCGTATCGTCGCCTCAGGACCGGCGCAACGCAAGAGCAGAAGCCCTGTCGCCCGATCCGGTTCCATCCTGGGGCCGAATCACGGTATGCGTTCAAAGCATTGTTTTCTGTGTATTTTTCGTGACGGCAGAGCGCGCTGCCCAAGATCGCGCCAGAACAGGAAGCGATTGCGTCTTGCGACTTCGTGACTATATTCGCCGCGAAAGGCGGGCCCATTGCGGCCCGCGCTTGGTTTTATGGGCCCCGGCATGAATCTCCGAAACGTCGCCATCATCGCGCACGTCGACCATGGCAAGACCACCCTGGTTGACCGGTTGCTGCAGCAATCCGGGTCCTATCGCGAAAACCAGCGGGTGGTCGAACGGGCGATGGACTCCAACGACCTGGAGCGCGAGCGCGGCATCACCATCCTGGCCAAAGCCACGTCGATCGTCTGGCAGGGCACCCGTATCAACATTGTCGATACTCCCGGCCACGCCGACTTCGGCGGCGAGGTCGAGCGCATCCTCAACATGGTCGATGGCGCACTGGTTCTGGTCGACGCTGCCGAGGGGCCGCTGCCGCAGACCAAGTTTGTGGTCTCCAAGGCTTTGAAGATGGGCCTCAAGCCGATCGTGGTGATCAATAAGGTGGACCGGGCCGATGCCCGGCCGACTCAGGTAGTGAACGAGGTGTTCGATCTGTTCGCCGCGCTCGACGCCACCGACGAGCAGCTCGAATTTCCGATCCTCTACGGTTCGGCCAAGCAGGGCTGGATGGCAACCAGTCCGGACGGTTCGCAGGACGCCGGCATGACGCCGCTGTTCGATCTCGTGCTGCGTCACGTCAAGCCGCCGCGCGTGGAGGAGGGGCCGTTCCGCCTGCTCGGCACGATCCTCGAGTCGAATCCCTATCTCGGCCGCATCGTCACCGGCCGCATCACTTCCGGCACCGTCGCGCCCAATCAATCCGTGAAGGTGCTCGACCACCAGGGCAACCTGATCGAGCAGGGCCGTGTCACCAAGGTGCTGGCATTCCGCGGTCTCGAGCGCACCGCCGTCGACATCGCCGAAGCCGGCGACATCGTCGCGCTGGCCGGGCTGCCTGACGCCACCGTCGCACACACCATCTGCGATCCGTCAGTCGACACGCCGATCCCGGCACAGCCGATCGATCCGCCGACGCTGGCGATGACGTTCCGCGTCAACGACTCGCCGCTCGCAGGCACCGAAGGCGACAAGGTCACCGGCCGGATGATTCGGGATCGGCTGCTGCGCGAAGCGGAAGGCAACGTGGCGTTGCGCGTGCGCGAGTCCGACGAGAAGGATTCGATGGAGGTCGCAGGCCGCGGCGAACTTCAGCTCGGCATCCTGATCGAGACCATGCGCCGCGAAGGTTACGAGTTGTCCGTCTCGCGTCCGAAGGTGTTGTTGCGCGACGATCCGCAGAGCGGCGAACAGCTCGAGCCGATCGAGGAGGTTGTGATCGATCTCGACGAGGAGCACTCCGGTATCGTGGTGCAGAAGATGTCGGAGCGCAAAGCCGAGCTGGTCGAGATGCGGCCGTCCGGTGGCGGGCGTCAGCGCCTGGTATTCTATGCGCCGACCCGCGGCTTGATCGGCTATCAGGGCGAGCTCCTGACCGACACGCGTGGTACCGCGATCATGAACCGCGTGTTCCATGCCTATGCGCCGTTCAAGGGCACGATCCAGGGCCGCCGTAACGGCGTGCTGATCTCCAACGACGCCGGCGAAGCCGTCGCGTATGCGCTGTGGAACCTGGAGGATCGCGGCCCGATGATGGTCGAGCCGGGCTGGAAGGTTTATCGCGGCATGATCGTCGGCGAGCACACCCGCGACAACGACCTCGTTGTTAACGTCCTCAAGGGCAAGAAGCTCACCAACATCCGCACGACGTCGAAGGATGAGGCGGTGCGATTGACGCCGCCGATCCGCATGACGCTCGAGAAGGCACTTGCCTATATTCAGGACGACGAATTGGTCGAGGTGACGCCGAAGTCGATTCGCCTGCGCAAGAAGCTGCTGGACGAGCATGAGCGCAAGCGCGACGAGCGGCGCAAGGAAACCGAGCAGGTCTGAGCCGACTCAGTCGCGCTCTCACCTGTCGCAATTCGGGACGCATTTCGAATCATGTCCGCACGCGGGCCGCGTTAACGATAGCGCGATGCGAGCTCGTTTCCTGCTTGCAATTTTCCACCGCTTTTATCGAAACGGCGTTGCGGCATTGCCACAGGCTCGCCGAATGCCGATCAGCGCGAATGTTTTTCGTTCGACGTGAGTTTTAAGCGCGACACGATGTGTGTCTGATTCACACCACTCGGCAACTGCATTAACTGGTCGTTAAACATTGCACTTGAAGAGCGACCGCGTGCTTGCTTCTATAATCACATGAGCACGACCCTTATCGAAGTCCGGCGCGCGAAGCCCGCTGATGCAAGGGCGATTGCGGCGACCCATGACGAAGCCTGGCGAGGCGCCTATCAGGGCGTGATCCCGGGCCCGGAACTCGACAAGCTGATCAACCGGCGCGGTCCGCAGTGGTGGGACAGCGCGATCCGCAAAGGGAGCCGCATCGCAGTGCTGGCGTTCGGCGAGTGTGTGGCGGGCTACGCCAACTACGGCCGCAACCGCGCACGCAGCCTGTACTACGATGGCGAGGTCTACGAGCTTTATCTGCGTCCGGAATTCCAGGGCCTCGGCTTCGGCCGCAAGCTGTTCACCGCGGCGCGCCGCGACCTGCTCCAAAGCGGACTGCAGAGCATGGTGGTCTGGGCGCTGTCAGACAACGATCCGGCGGTCGAGTTCTATCGCGCGCTGGGTGGCAAGGCGGTGGCGCGCTCCTCCGAGCGGTTCGGCACCCGGGTGCTCGACAAGGTGGCGTTCGCCTGGAACGGCTGAGCACGACTCACTGAAAATCCGACGATGCGCAAATGGCCGGGTCAATCCCGGCCATAAACGTTATCGATCCCCATACCGCTCGCCGGCATCTGGTAGCCCGCGATGCTGCAGGCTGCGCGCAGCGTATTCGCGAGAAGGCACGCGATGGTCATCGGTCCGACGCCCCCCGGCACCGGCGTGATCGCACCGGCGACTTGCGCAACTTCGTCGAAGGCCACATCGCCGACGATGCGCGACTTGCCCTCGGCGCCCGGCACGCGATTGATGCCGACGTCGATCACGGTCGCGCCCGCTTTCACCCAGTCGCGTCGCACCATCTCGGCGCGGCCGACGGCGGCGAATACCAGGTCGGCGCGCCGGCACACCCCGGCGAGATCTTGCGTCTTGGAGTGCGCGATCGTCACCGTGGCGTTCTCGTTGAGCAGCAGTTGCACCAGCGGTTTGCCGACGATGTTCGATCGCCCGATCACGATCGCCTCGAGTCCCGTCAGCGTCGGCCGTGCCGTCTTCGCCAGATAGATGCAACCGAGCGGCGTGCAGGGCGTGAGCGCAGGCAGGCCGGTCGCCAGCCGTCCGGCATTCACCGGATGGAAGCCGTCGACGTCCTTGGCAGGATCGAGCGTGGCAAGCACCTTCTGCGCGTCGATATGTGCCGGCAGTGGAAGCTGCACCAGAATGCCGTGCACGGTCGGATCGGTGTTGAGCCGGCCGATCAGCTTCAGCAACTCATCCTCGGTGGTCGTCTCCGGCAGGCGATGATCGAACGAGCGCATGCCGCTGCCCGACGTCATCTTCATCTTGCTGCTGACGTAGACTTCGCTCGCCGGGTTGTTGCCGACCAGCACGACGGCCAGTCCGGGTACGATGCCGCGGTCGCGCACCAGGCGGTGCACCGCCTCGGCCACCTTGCCGCGCAGCTCTGCCGCGATTGCCTTGCCGTCGATGATTTGTGCGGTCATGCCAGTCCTCCTGGCGTCGATTACCCGATTGCGCAGGCTTTCTCCAGCATCGCGATCAACGTCTGCGCCGCGCCGTCGATCCGCAGCCGCTTGATGCGCGACGTGGCGCCGGCGAACAGCTCGACCGAGCGTGGGGCAACGCCCACCGTCTTGGCGACCAGCCGGAGCAGCGCGGCGTTGGCCTCGCCTTCGCTCGCCACGGCCCGTACCCGGACCTTGAGCACATTGCGGCCGTCCGCCATCGTCTCGATGCCGTCGATGGCATCGCGGCCGCCCTTCGGCGTGAGCCGCACCGTCAGGAGGAGGCCGTCGCGCTCGATCGTCCAGGGCAGCGCCGCCGCCGGCGCGGCACTGACTGAAGGGCGGCCCGCGCCGCCACCCACTAGATCAGCGCCCGCGCCAGGTTGGGAAGAATCACGCTCTGGATGAAGACGATGATCAAAATGACGACCACCGGCGAAATATCGATGCCGCCGAGATTGGGCAGCAGGTTGCGAATCGGCCGCAGCACCGGCTCGGTGATCCGGAACAGGAAGTCGGCCAGCATCGCGACGAACTGATTGCGCGGATTGACCACGTTGAAGGCAATCAGCCAGCTCATGATCGCGGCCGCGAACAGAATGTAGATATAGAGCGTGAGCAGCAGGGAGATGAAGCCAAGCAGTTCGAGCATCGTCGGTTTCCGGCGCCTTGGGCGCGCCGCTGCGCGCTGGCAGCGGGACGTGTAACAATTCTCGTGCCGAGGCGGCAAGGGTGAAGCATGCGTGGCTGATGCTCGCGAGCCCGCTTCCCTTGACACCCCGAGGTGCGGCCCCATAAATGACCCGCACTCGCGGCCACCGACGGCAAGTTTCGCCGTTGTCGCTGTGGGGCCGTAGCTCAGCTGGGAGAGCGCCTCGTTCGCAATGAGGAGGTCAGGGGTTCGATCCCCCTCGGCTCCACCAATTCGGGTCTAAGTGCCTGGACTGGCTCACTTCCCTGTAAAATCAATGCCTTGTCGGTTCCCCGTGTCACACTTCGGTGGTACACAAAGGGATGGATGACATGGCCGGGACACAGCACTTATTGCATCGGGATGGCGTCTATTACTACCGCCGCCGCGTGCCCGAACCATTGGTTTCGAAGCTCGGAAAGAAGGTCGTCCAGTTCTCTCTCGGCACGTCCAACTTGGCCGAAGCGAAGAAGCGTCGCGACGTTGCGAACCTGAAATGGACGACTCGGTTTGAAGCCCTCGCCAGTGACTCGCAGAGCGTCGCTGATGCGGTCCCCGGTGATGGCCCTGCCCAGGTGCTGAGCGAAGCTGAAGCCGTCCGGCTGGTCCAGCAATACGTCGAACAGACCGACGCCAAAAACCGTCAACGGCTGATGGCCGATCCTCCCGAGACTGAGGCCGAACGTGCGGCGATGAAGCAGGACGCCGAAATGGAACGGCAGACCCTGCGCAACCTGGACAATCCCAACGGCCGCGTGATGGTCGCCCAGGCCGAACGGGCCATCTTGCAGAGCGCCGGGCTACCGGTGGATGCGGTCGCCAGCGTGTTCACGGAAGCCCTTCGGCAGGGCCTGCTTGAACTGGATCGCCGCAAGCTCGCCCGCCTGGATGACGACTACACGGCAGTCAGCTTCGATCCGCAGTTCGGCCGGGAGGCGCGGTCGGCGGACGTGTCCTTTGCCGATCTCGGCAGGCAGTTCATGGACACCACCTTGGAAGAGGCCAAGGCCAACAAGGTCAGCCGAAAATGGACTGACAAGCTAGAGGCCCACGTCGGCGTGCTGAAAGAAATCCTTGGCCCCGTGTCGGCGCGGCAGGTCGATTATGACGCCTGCCTGAAGGTGCGCAGTGTGCTGTCCCGACTTCCGGGAAACCGGCTGAAGGTCTACCCCAAGGCCACAATCGAAGAGGCCATCGCGCTAGGCGAAAAGGACGGCAAGCCGGTGCTGTCATCCGCTACTCAGGAAGCCTACATCGCCACGTTGCGCGGCATACTCGCCCTGGCCGTCAGGAAGCGGCTGACTGCTTCAAATCCAGCGGACGGGATGAAGCCCCTCAAGCGGGACACGCTCGCTGCCAGTGAACGCCGCAAGCCGTTTACGCTGACCCAGCTTAAGACGTTCTTCGGTGGCAAATACTACACGGCATGTGCTCAGCACTCGACGCCATACATGCACGACAAACACGGCTGGCGCTTCTGGCTGCCCCTGATGTGTCTCTACATGGGCATGCGGCCAATCGAGGCGTGCCAGATGACGGCCGAAGATGTTCGGCTCACTGATGCGGGCACGATCTATTTTGACGTGGTAGCGGCTGACGATGATGAGAGCGATGATAAGACGCTCAAGACGGCTACCAGCCGCCGACGTATCCCGTTGCATCCTGAGCTTATGGCTATCGGCTTCATGGCCTATCGTCAGTCCCGCATGGATGCAGGGGGCGGTTCGCTGTTCCCGCACTTGAAGCCGGACCATTACGGCAACCGTGCCACGTATGCCTTGAAGCGTTTCCGCGATCACTTCCTGCCCGCTGAAATCACCCTTGAGGCTCGGCAGTCGTTCTACTCGTTCCGACACTCGTTCCGAGACGAGTTGCGCCGGATCAAAGCCCCGCCGGATGCGCTGCAAGCTCTTGGCGGATGGTCGCAGGGGCACTTGGTCAGTGACGACTATGGCGACAAAAACAATCCCGACTATCAGGTGCAATTCATCAAGCAGATTGCGTTCCCCGGTTTGGACGTGTCGCATCTGCATCTGTGACGGTGTGACATATCCGTCACGACGCATCGGAGTGCCGCGCCAGCCGCCGCCAAGCAATTGCGTGACTTGTGTATTTTCGGCGGCGAGCGGCAATCCCCGTTAAAGCGGTAGGCAATTCCCTAGCAAATGGCCTGGCTACCCTCGCTTTCCGCTCTAAAAAACCTTTGTTCTTTCAGTTAGTTGCACCCTAAGGTTCGCTCAGGCCCTCGATCCACCTTTGACGCAAGTGAAAATGTGTCACGTCAAACAGGGCAGAAACCCAATATTTCCGGGCGAATTCGGGCACATTCTCCCACATGAAAGCAGGCGGTGCGTTGCCCGCGATTTGCGGAAGAGTACCCTTCTTAAGCCCTCTGATTCCTCGGTCTCCAAAAGATATTTTGCTGGAGAATCCGCGTCATGGGCGATCCTGAAATTTCGATTGGCAGCGGCAAAACGCAAATTACGCTGCGAGGCAGAGAGGCAATTCGAGCGGCGGGATGGCCCTTGCGCTTCCTTCTGTTCGCTTACGCCATCGCTCTGCTGTCAATCCCGTCCGCTTTTGGCGCGGTGTATTGGCTTCTCAAATGGTGGGTCAGTTGACGCGAGGGGCCAGACACCACGATGGTGCCCAGCCCCTTGATTAGATGCGGCGTGATCTAGCTCAGGTGTTGGTCCCCGCGCGGGGCTACCAGTGATGTTAGGCACTCTGGTAGCGGCGGTGTCTCGGGGATGGCCCTCAGCGCCGCTGCCATTGCGTCCATTGCCTCGCACATGGCCTCATACGCTTGAACGAATTCAACCCACTTGCGTTTGCGTTCCGATAGGAACGCCAACTCGTCCTCTTCGGTAGGAAGCAACTCGGTCGAGCCTTCAGTGATCGCACAACCCAAATTCCAGGCAGGGCGGCTGAACTCGTCCCAGGCTTCACGGATCGCGTCCAGTGAGGCCGGGACTTCAATGCTCTCGTCTAGTGTACAGGTCGGGATGCTGTCGAAAAAATCCTCGGCGGTGTTCTCTTCATCGTCGCTCATTGTCTGTCCTCTGGACACGACTTCCCAGGCACGGGGGAGGCGATGTGTTCGCCCCCGTGATGTGGTGCCGTGCGATGTGGTGGTGATTTGCTCTAGCCATGCAAGAATGCATGGCTCGCCCGGTTTAGTCAACTGCAGAACCTAAAAAGGGCTTTCTATAGCCCTTTCAATAGGCTTTGCCGGGATAAAGGCTGTAGTTACCGGGTCAGCCCCGCAGATGTTGGTTCCTGGACCTCGCGGCGATGGCCTTGGACGTAGCTCCCCGCCCGTGACTGATACGATTGCCCATGGCGTTATCGAGCGGGGTGATGATCGTGTCAGTGCTCATGCCGTCATCGCTGGTCCGTTGCTCCACTTCCACGGAAGCATAGTTGTGGACCGTGTTGCTGACGGTGACGGGTGCATTGCCGCTCTGCCCGCCGATACGGGGAATGATGCTGCCGCTCATATTTGGGACGAATAGCTCGGGACGACGTTCGCCCACGACGTAAGCACGTCCCGCAGTCACTGGACCGCCTTCAGCACGTGCCCCGCTGAAGAGTGACGCGATGCTGCCCAGGAGCCCGCCCGTGCCGCCATTGGTCGATTGCAAGCCCAGGAGCCCAGCCAAGGGACCTTGGCCCAGGACTGCCGCTTGCAGGATCGCGCGAAGCAGCATCTTGTTCACGTCTTGCAGTGCGGACGCAAAGCTCTTCGCGCCGCTACTCAAGTCCAAAAACACGTCAATGCCAGCGTTCCCCGCGAACTGAAGTGACTCATTGAGGTTGCGCCAGCTTTGCTGCGCTTCACGCTGGCGCTTCGCCGCTGCCTCCATGGCGTCGGCAAGCTGATTGATCTTTTCCCGCTGCGCATCCGTCACGGTCGCGTTTTGGTATCCCGCTTCCGTGTTCGCCTTCTTTGCTGCCTCTTCCAAGTGTGCGACTAGCTGGGCACGCTCGCGAGCTTCTGAATTCTTCCCGATGCTGACAGTCTCGGCTTCTACAGCCGCGATGCGCTTCCGCGCTTCAAACTCCGCCGAAATGAACGGGTTCTCTTGCTTGTCTTTCGGGACGACGGTCGGCGCTGCGTTCGGATCAATCTCGGGAGTGACGCTGATTTTGAGCGGTGACTTTCCTGTCCGCCGATCAATCTCGGCTTGGATGCGGGCAACCTCGATCTGGCCCACGCCTTGTTCAACCGAACGCTTTAGCGCGTCCTCAAGCTCGGGAAGGCTCATTCCCTTGAGCCCGCCTGCCAGCTTGTCCAGCGTATCAGTGATGAAGTTCGGAGCGCCTTCCGTAAGCTCGTCCCAAAAGCGGCCGAACGCTTGCGCAAGGTCAACCAGCGCCTCAGTCATTCCCGCCTTAAAGCGGACGATGACCTCAGCCCATTTTTTATCGAACTCTTTCGCCTTGGCGATGGTCTCGGAGTCGATCACGGCCCCAGCGTTGTGGGCCTCAGATTGCAGTCGGCGGAATTCTTCGGGGCCGTTGCGCAGTGCTGCAATCCAGTCCCGGCTCAGGCCCAGCATTTCAGCGATCTTGATGCGCTCTTGTTCGGTACGCGCTCCCGCCATCAGCTTTGCGGCTTGCTCTAGCAGCGCATCGAACTTCAGCAGTTCGCCGTTCTGGTCCCGGATGCTCAGGCCGTTCGCATTGAACAAGCGGGAGAGCGTGTTCACTTGTCGGGATGCTTCGTCTAGCAATCCCATTGACGTAGTGAGCCCCGCGCTAAATTCTTCGTCGCTCACGCCTTTGACGTTCGCTGCGAATTTCGTCTCTTGCAGCTTGTCAGTGCTGACGCCAGCGCGTCGGGCCATGCCCTCCAGCTTCGCCAACTCGCCGTTCACTTTCACCATGAGCGCAAGAAAGCCGGTGAGGCCCAGCGCCCCGCCGACGCCCAGGCTGCCTGCGATGGATGATCCGATAGACGAGAACGAAGAGGCCACGCCCTTGGCTGCCTTCGCCATGTCGGCTTGCAGCCGGGATGATGCTTGCTTCCCGCGCCGTTCGATCTGTGACCAGTTGTCGTTCGCGGACTTGTTCGCCCGCTCAAAGTTCTTTTCGAAGTCGCGGACGCGAGCCTCAAGACTGACGACAAGTTGTTCTGTCTCGGTGCTGGGCATTATGCCGCTTCCTTCCAAGTCTGATTTCGGATGACACTGCGCATCGTGTTCCGCCGCACGCCGTGCGCCTTCGCGAGTCCCTTGATGCTCGCGCCGTTCGCATGGGCCTGCCGGATCGCTTTGACCTTTTCCCAGGTCAGCTTTGCGTTGTAGTGATCCTCGCCCCGTGAAGGCTTAGCGCGGCCAGCGCGACCATGCTTCACCTTGTCGGCTTCATTCTCGGCATGCGTTCCCCACTTCAGATTGCTGAGGCGCGCGTTCACGCGATTGCCGTCTAGGTGGCGAGTTTCGTGACCTTCGGGGCGGGGACCGCGAAACGCGCTCAGGACGAGCACGTGAACGCGATACGTTGTCTGTTCCCCGTCATCGGAGAGATTGACCACGGGATAGGCCCCAGCCACGTGGCTCTGCTTCAAGATGCGGGGGCGCTTCGTGACGAATGTGTTGTTCCCAGCGTGGAAGTAGCGTGCCCCCAGGGATCGAACACGGCCCAGGTTGCTGACCTCATAGCGGGTTTCGTATCCCGGAATTGGCTTCCAGACTTCGATTGTGATGGTCATTACTTCAGCCCCGCTTCCGAATTCTTGTCTGGGAGAGTCGAAAATCGCGTTTTTCTGATTTCGGCCTGCAATTAATTTCAGTCTACGTGGCGAAATCTTGCAGGATACGCTAGAAAATCAACAATCCCTCCGGCCTTGCGTCTGCGTCCTCATAGATTGATCGGTCGTCCCCGCCTGCCTGGGCACGTGCAACGGCCATGGCACTAGTCACAGCGCCGTCTATGCGGTCCCGTGACTTGCCCTTGTGGAAGCTCTTGTTCCCCGCCTTGTCCGTTTCCACTGCGATGTTGTCGAAACACCAGCGGGTGACGGGGTGCGCGCCGTGGCGGAATTGCTTCCCGATGATTGCGCGCTCCAATTCTTTGACGGCCGGGCTCATGCTGACCCAGCCTTGCCTAAATTCGACGGCCGGTAAGCCATCCTCAAGCAAGTTGCTCAGCATCATGCGCGCTAGGTGCGGGTCCGCAGCGATCTCGCGAACGTCGAACGTGCGGCACAGTTCGCGGATTTTGGCCTCAACAATACCGAAGTCTACGACTTCTCCGGGAGTCGGAGTGATGAAGCCTTGCTCTGCCCAAAGCTCATACGGGACGCCATCGCGCTCTGAGCGCCGACGCAAGTTAGCTTCTGGGCAGAAGTACCATGACCACGTGACGTAGGTTTCGCCATCGCGCCACGCCGCTGTGATGACGGTTAGATCGCTGTTGCTGGACAAGTCCACTGCAAGCCAGCACGGCTGCCCTTCTAGCTCGATCAGGTCAACCGGCTGATTGCCTTCGTCATAGACTTGCATGTCCACGAAGGGTTCGGACGAATGGTCCAGCCAGATGTTGAGATGAAGCTGGCGGAACGCCTCGCGGTCCCCCAGCCGTTGCTCGGCTTCACGTGCAAGCTGGCGTAGCCCTTCGATGTCGGGATATCCGTGCGCGAGCCCTGGATTGACGAAGTGCCAGATTGCTTCGTCCCGCCAGTCGCAATCTCGATCTGCCTCGAACAAGATCGGCAGCGTTGCCGGGTCGATTATCTCTCCGCGCTGGCACTTGCGAGCGTATGAGATGATATCGGCGCTGATATTTTCCTGGCCGCGTCCCGCAGTCGTGGCGACTACCAGCAGGCTGCCTGATGTCTTTGCCAAACCAGTGCGCAGCACGTCCCACAAGTCGCGCTTCTTCCAAGCGTGAAGCTCGTCAGCGATCACAAGGGCAGGGGTGCGGCCGTGCTGCACGCCCGCGTCATTGCTGATGGCTTCATAGACTGTCTGTGCGGCGGGATACGCCAGCCGATTGCGATAGTCCTGGGGCCGAACTGCATTCAGGACGCGCTTGTCCGCAGCGCAGATGCCAAGGCCTCTTCGTATGCTACGCGCGCTTGCTTGCGATCCGCAGCGGCGCTGATGACTTGGCCCCCCGGAACACGTTCGGGGCCGATGGTGTGCAGCAGCGCGAGCCCCGACGAAAGCGAGGTTTTCCTATTCCCGCGCGGCAGCTCCATCACGACGTTGCGGACGATGCGCGTTCCGTCTTGATGCGTCGGGCCGTAGATGCGCCGGACGATGCGCTCTTGCCATTGGTCCAGTTGAAACTGCTTCCGGGGCAGTCGGGACTTCGGATGCTTCAACTTGCGCAGCCACTGCACAGCACGTTCCCCGTAACCCATGGGATCGGGGATCGGGGAGTTGTCGAAAATCCATTCGGGACGAGTTGCTTTCATCAGTCCAGCGGCGACGGGTCGCCCCCGTCATCGCCTCCCGCGTCTTTGCTCTTTGCCTTGCCTCTCGACATAGGCGTGAGGCCCAATTCCATCGCGAGTTGACGAGCGGAATTCATCGCATCGGCTTGGATCGCGCACGCTGGATTTTTGCGCGTCCCGATGATGAGCCCTTCCTTTGCGATGATCCGTTGCGCCTCAGCGCATCGGCCCACGGCCACGCAATAGTGCGCGAGCGTTGCCTGGACCTCGATTGTCAGTGAGCCACGCTGAAGCAGGACGGGAGCAACGCGCCGCCATTCCGCTTTCGCGTCATCGCTCAGCCAGTCGGGTGCGCGCGGGGCGCGTTGCATCGTGCTCATGGGCCAATCGCCAGTGTTCGGATTTCCAGCCCCTGACGGCGGCCAAGCTCTTTGGTCTCTTTGATGTCGTGCTTGCGGCCGTTGTAGTCCAGTCGATCCGCGAGCGTGATGCCGTCATAGAAGTAGGTTCGGAAGACGATGGCCGTTTCGCTGGACGCGCCATAGGTGCGGATAAACTCTTCCGTGCTGCCCTGGATGACTTCGGCTCTGAGCGTGACGAGCGTTGCCCACGTCACAGTCGGCACGCGATTAGCATCGAACGTCGTGGTGCTGCGCTCGATCACAATCACCTTGTCCAGGTTCCCGGCTCTCACGGCACAAGCTCCAATGTCGTGGCGATGGTCAGCACACCATGTGCGGTGACGCCATCGGGATCGCGCAAGAAACGGGCTGCCTGGACCATAGGAGCGTCCACGACACGCCAGCCGGTTAGCGTCCAGTATCCTGAGAGCGTGCCCCGGATCGCGCCTGCGATTGCCTTGGCTCCCGCTAGTCCCGCTTCCCGTGACCAGATGTGCAGCGTGGCCGTCACGTCGCAGCGATCACGGGCCAGCGGTGCCGCGTCGTCTACTTCCGTGTCTTCCCCAAGCTGGATGCACGGGAAGGCTTCGGGGCGGCCGGGGCGATCAAAGATGTTGCTTGCGGGGACCAGCGTAGTCACCGCTGAAGCAGCGATCAGCCGGGCACCTAGTGCTGCCTGAAAGGCGAGTGATGGCGAACTCATTTGGCCCAAGTCTCCCGGACTGATTTTCCCACAGCGCGTTTGACCTTTTGGGCGAGCTTCTTTCGCTTCAGCCGGAATGCAGGCCAGAAGAAAGGCTGCGCCTGGGAATGCACGGTCCCGTACTCGACTAGGTGCGGGTATCGGACTTCGCTATTGCCAGCGGTGACGAGCACTTGATTTTCACCGGCCGTGGTCGATCCGCCGGGTTGCGAGTAGGGAGGCGTACTTTCGCCGGGACCAGTGACTTGAATGCTCTCAATCAGGTCGCCCGTATCCCTCGACGTTTCGGCAAGCTGCTTCATCGTCCCCGCAAGCTCTTCGCCCGCCGCGATCAGCGATGGCCGCACAGCGTCTTTCGCCGCCTTGGGGATGGCGAGCAAACGCTTGGACAATCGCTGAAGCTGGGGGGAGGCCATCAGAACACCCAGCAGCGATATGGCCCGACCAAATCGAAGACATTGAGCGGCAGCATCTGCGCACTCACTCCGATGATTGCGGGCTCACGATTTGCGTACAGGTGCGCCGCATACTGGCGAACGGCTTCCTTCAGAGGTTCGGGGCAGCCATCGGGAAACGTCTCTTCGTCATCCAGCTTCTTACCGATGAATGACTCGACTGCCGCCTGAGCGGCAGCGAGCTTGTCCGCCAAAAGCAGGTCGTCCGTGGCGAACGTGATGTTCAAATGAGCTTTGAGGTTCGGAACGTCGATTACAGTCGGCATGATTTCCCTCAATTCTTCCCCATATCGCGCGATGGAGCCCCCGCCGGTCCCTGGGGGATGGCTGAAAGTTGCGAACCACCCCCCGGTAGGCTGTTGGCGTGAGTGCTCTTCGATGCTTGGTAGAGTGCGAGCATGTATGTGATGCGCTCGCCTACCTGCTTACGCTGTGCCCTTGTCATCGCGGGATAGGTCAATGCGTCCTCTACTGACCAACGGTTGTCTATGCGATCTGACAGCGTTGATGCATTGATGCCCCGCACTCTTGCCCAGCGATTGAGGGGCATGCTCTGTCCCCGGAACGTCAGGATGCGAAGCGGTGCAGGTTGCTTCTGGGGTTCGTCATCGGGTGCTTTGGGCTTCGGTAGCGTGATGAGCCGACGTGACGTGATCGGCATTTCCCGCTCTGCTGGCCTTAGCTCTTCCCCGTCCAGAACTCGGTCCCCGCATGTGCGGCGACTGATGGTTGATGCTGACTTGCCAGTGATCTTGCAGATTTCAGCAACGGTCAGTTGCTCTCCCCGGAAGTGATACACCACGCATTTCCGTCCTGCGGTCATGCGAGGGATATCCCGCACGGTGTCGCCTTCGATGCGGTCCCTTACTGCAATCGTGCTCAGGCCCAGCGCATCTGCAATCTGTCTGATGGTCTGCCACTGACCACGGAAGAGATAGAGGCGCGGTCCCTTGGTGATCTTAAGAGGCATGGCTTTGCCCCCTGCGATCCTGGGATTGCTTACGGGATACGTGACAGGGGACTGACGCCATCGGCTGCCAGTTCTTCCGGTCCCAGAACAGACGCATATCGCCTTTGTGCGGTTGCTTGTGATCCACCATGTTGGCGGCACGGCCACAGCCACATGCGCAGTGACGGTTCTCAGGCAGTGCTAGGAACGCCTTGCTTTCCCGCTGCCACTTGCTGTCATAGCCACGGGCACGTGCGCTTGGCCGTGTAGCGTCGAACCGTGCTTTACGCTCTCGGTCCCGCTTGATTTGGCACTGGCACCGCTGCCCTCCGGGGACAGTTCGGCCGCAGCCACAGATGTAAGGGGCTCGCATTGCCATTGGTCACGCTGCCACCTTACGAGTGCCCAGCATCATCATGGCGTTGCGCCACTTCGTCTCTAACGGGATTGCGTCCTGCTTAGGCTTGTCTTCGCCGGGGCCAAACACGGCTTTCAAAAGCTCTAAACGTCCCTTGTATGCCTCTGCGATTTCGCACGGGGCAGTGCTCAGGGTCTGTTCGGAAGTCCAGCCCAGCCAGCCGGTGCCGATGCGGTAAAGCTGAGTGAACCATTCAGCATGCGTGATCGGCTTGCCGGGCTTGGCCTTGCCTTCGTCGGATGGTCCCGCAACAAGCAAGCCCAGGTAGTCCAGCAACGGCTCAGTGAGGCTTGGAAGCCCAGCCCGCATGATCTTATCGGGGAGGCCGGGCACGTCATGATAATGGCCGATGATGGCAACGGCAGCGGTCAATGACTGTTCACTGACCAGCTTCGCCAACCGGTGCAATCCGCCGAACTGACGATCAAGACAGATACCCGCCCGCAAGGTCGGAACCATGCGGACGGGCACATTGTCAATCGTGACGGTTCGGCTTGCTGCGATCACGTTACGAGTCCGTGGTCTCCGAAGTGGCAGCCGCCGGGCCGTGGCCGGATGCGTTCACGCCCCGCACTTCGATGTCGTATTGCGTGTTGGGGCTCAGGCCGGTGATGTTGCTGCCCGACGTGAACGTGGCCCATGCGGTGAATGCGTTCTGGCCGTGCAGTGAGTAGCGCATCTGATGCGAACTTGCGCCGCTGCCGCCCGTGAACGTGACTGCGATGACGCTGGAGCTTGAAGCGTTCGCCGCAAGCGATCCGGGGAGGCCGGGCACGTTGCCGGGCTCCAGTTCGATGATGTCGGACTGAATGCCGATCGGATGCGTATCCTTGATGACGCCCGACTCGCCGTTGCCCAGCGCCGTGGTCGCGGGGAAAACCAAACCGCGCCAATAGAACGTGCTCGGCTTCGTCGGCGCAGCGCCTGGGGCGTTCGCGAGTTGGAGCTTGAAGTTGAAATCCAGATGACTGCGGGATGCGTCTCGCAGAGCTTGCTGGCCCGCATCAGCCGGGTTGCGGCCGATCACGAGATTGACAACTTTGCCGATGGATGAGCCCTTGAGATGCTGGCCCAAGCCCGCAACGGGTCGAAACTGGATCGCAGCCGTTTCCATTCCGACTTCGCCCAAATCTTCGATTTGCTTGATTTCCACATAGGTGTCCGCTTCGAAGTCGCTCAAGTCATCGGCCTGGGCGGACGTGCCGATGTAGAGCTTGCTGCCTGCGGTAGCGTCGGCCATGGCCGTGATCTCCAATTCAATCAGTCATCAGTGTTCGCAGCCGATCAGCCCGCGCTTGTTACGCGGGCGGATTGGCAGTCGGCTTGTTCAGCGGATGGCCCAGCAGCCACGCGGCGGCCAAGAAAATGTTGCCGCTGTCATTGCCGCTTGGCGTGATCGTGGCGCGGACGTAACGCTTCGGGCCGCGATAGCCGATCTTGCGCAGCTTGTTGTCATCGTCGGCAGCGGTGAATGCCGCTTGGCTTTCGGTGCCCAACAGGAAGCTGTCATCCACAGCAGCGTTGTCGCTCAGCGACGGGTCGTCGCCGTCCTCGATCAGCACGGCAAAAGTCGCGTTCGTGTCGGTGTTCGCGCCCAGGATGATGAGCAGTTCGGCTGCTTCAAAACCCTGCCGGTCCAAAATTTCCGACGTGATTGCAGTGTTGTCGGTTTTCGCAGCCGCCGGGGAAATAGCCCGCTTGAGGCTGATGCTGTTGTGCAGGTCTCGCATTGTCTTGGCTCCGAAGAGAGGGAAGGGGGAGTTAGCGCGCCGCTTCGATTACGAAGAGGCGCACCGAACCTTGCGGAAGGCGTTCGGCTGGACCACAGCGCCGCCGACGCGCCGCGTGGCGTGAATTCGCGTCGTGCCCTGCGTCGCCAGCAGAAACGGATTGACCAAAATGCTCAGGTCGATCCTGTCCACGATGCGATACGCGCGCAGAAAATCTCCGAACGCAATTGGCTCGGCCGCGCTGCCCACGTCGGCCATGTCCGGGACTTCGTAAACCGCTTTGCCCAAAATCGTTTCGGGCTGACCAGCGGCGAGGCTCGGCTGCCAAATGTACGAGCCCGTTACTGAGTCTTTCAGTTTGCGGATGCTCGCCAACGTCTTGGCGTTCATGATCCAAACGCCACGGGCACGGTATCCGGCCGGGACTGCATAGTAGCAGTCGATCAGAACATCGGCCGGTGCGCTGCCCAGCGTCGATCCGTTGCCGGTCGGGGTGTAGCTCACGCCGGTTGCGGTCATGAGTCCTTCCGGCTGAAGCGGTCCCGCGCCCTTGGTGAATGCGAGTCCTTCCTTGGCGCCAAAATCCTCCGCGAGCGCCAGCCGGATTTCGGCTTCAGCGGACGTGGCGTCCAGCAGAAGCTGATTGGAGATGTCCACGAAAGTGTTGATCTCGCGAACCGGGATATCGACTTGGCCGAAGCTCGGCTCCGAACCTTCCTGCGTCTGCGTCTCGCCCTTCCACTTGGCGTTCGTGATGCCGGTTCGCTTCGGATAGGTGACGCCCGGTGAAGACGTGGTGCGCACGGTCGCGAGTTGGCGAATTGGGCTGAGTGCCGTGATATCGCGGACGATCTCGGTCGAGATTTCGTTCGGCGCGATGAAACCGCCCTGCGGATCGCTGCTGACGGTGAGCGTCTTCAGTTCCTCGACGGGAGTGCGGTCGCCGTACCGGAGATAGCTGGCGAACGCCTTGCGCTCGATGCCCGGTTCTTTCGGCTCTTCGGTGCCGCCGCCCGGCCGCTGGGCGCGCGCCTCGATGCGGTCCAGTCGTTCGATCAGCTTCGGGTCGATGCCCTTGGCTTCCAGGGCAGCCAGCCGCGTATCGAAAGCCGACTTGAATTCGGCCAACGCCGCAGTCACTGCGGCAGTCGGATCGTCGCCTTCCTTCATCTCGTAAGGAAGCGGTGCCGCGCTGCGAAGCAGGCTCTGGCGGGTGTGCATCATTGTCTTATCCTTTCAGCGTGGCATTGAAACGTGAGATGGCTTCCGCAATGCGGATATGTTCGATTGCAGACTTGGCGGACGTGATGCGTGCCCCCGCGTGCATCGGGATCACGACTAAGCTGGCCTCAAGCAATTCGGCTGACTTGATGGTGCGGCCCCCGCCTGGACGGACGATGGCCTTTTTCGTGTTGAAGCCGATGCTGATGCCTCGCACAGCGCCAGCTTTGACCAGCGCCCGAACTTCGCGGGCACGTGCCACGTCATCGACCAACAAGCGGCCTTTGAGTTGCAGCGCCGTGTCAGTTTCCGCGATGTCGGTCCAAACCCCAACCGGGTCGGCCGCGTCGTGTTGAAACAGAAGCGGCAAGGGCGCTGCGCCTTTCAGCGCGCCCGGCTCGATCATGTCCCCGATGCGGTCGGGTTGATCGAAGCGCCAAGCAATGCCGGTGACGATGCCTTGGTCATCGCTCGCCAGTTTCGTTTCAATGCAGAAGAGGCGTTCCATTGTCAGGTTGCCTCCCCTTGCTTGTCGCCGAACCACAGCCGCTCAAGAATGGTGACGCTCAGCGCATAGCTGCCGCCGATTGGATCGGCTGACACATACGTTTCGCAAAGCTCGGCAGCGCGCTCTGGCGTGGTGCCCCCGCCGATCAATCCGCAGCGCACGGTTTCGCTGATTTCAAGTTGTCGGAAGTCGCCGCTAAACAGCCGCTTGCACAACGCGCCGATGCCGGTTCCGGTGGTGCGCTCAAGTTCAATGACCATGGGCGCGGTCAACTCAAACGTCTTTTCGCTATCGCCAAAAAACTGGCGATGCTGGCGCGGTCCCAATTTCGTCTCGACTACGATTGCCATCACGCGGCCTCCCGCAACTTCGGGGCAGGTGCTGGCGTGTTCGTGGACGTGTTCGGGTTGATGAATTCGTTTCCGGCCGGATACGGCGGCCGGTTCTCGGCTGCCCGCACTTCGTTCGGATTGAGAATGCGGCTGCTGATTGCCGTGCTGTAGCCGGTCATGCGCTGGGCGAAGTCAGCCCGCAGCAAGTCGTCCACCAAGAATTCAGCGAAGTGGGTTTTCCGCTCTTCCACAGCGAAGAGCTTCAATCGGATTTCGCCTTCCCAACGCTTCAGCCAAGGCAACAAGCAATACTGCAAGAATTGCAGGCCCATTGCTTCACTGTTGCTCCAAGTCGCTCTGCCGTAGTCCTGCAACAAGATCGGCGGCACGCGATAAATTCTCGCGATCTCCGCGACGGCAAAGGCCCGCAGTTCAAGAAATTGCGAGTCCACGGAATTGAAGCTGAGCGGAACAAAGTCGCCGCCCTCTTCGACCACTGCCGTGTCACCGGATGCGGTGCCGGAGTGCGCGGCCTTCCAGCTTGCTTTGATCCGCGCCGCGACGGTATCGCCCAGCTTGTGCGGAAATTTCAGAATGCCCGATGGCCTTCCGCCCTTGGCGAACAAACGCGCCGCGTGCTGCTCAAGCACAAGCGACAACGCGATTGCTTCCTTGCCCTGAGTCGTAGGGCAGACACCGCAAGTACCGTCCAGCGATGCGGCCTTGATGTGCAGCACGTCTTGCCGCGCCATGGGGCGCTGCTGTCCGTTCTGCGAATAGGTGTAGACGGGCTCCCCGGAAGTCGGGTCAGCCTTCACTGTCATTGCTTCCGGGCTGAGCCTCAGAAGCTCTTGGACTTTGCCGTCCACGCGATTGATGAAGGCGAAGCCCCCAGCGTCGTGCAGCAGCGCGTCCCGCGTCAATTGCTCACGGAAGTCAGATGCGCTGGTCCATTCGTTCGCTTGGTCGTGCAACAATTCATAGTTCGGATGCTTCGGGTCTCGCGTCTTCGATCCGTCTTCCCCACGCGAGTAGACCAGCAGCGGAAGCTGGCCCACGGCCTCGGCAATGCTTTGGATCGCGCATCGCGCGGCTGGGCTGCGCATCGCGGTTTTCGGAGTGACGGCAACGCCGCTCAGTGCTGGCTGAGCTTGAAAAAGAGCAAGCAACGTGTCGTCGGGGCTGGCCAGCGTTCCCGCCGACTTGACCTCTTCAACACGCTGCTTGCGCCCCAGAGTCCACCTCATGCACGAAGGTTATGAGGTTGTTCGTTCCTTACGTAAATGAATGGTTTTCGGATTGGTACAAAGCCGGGCCATAGGCGGTTAGGGAGTTGTGCTTATCGCCGGGTCTTTCGGTTGCGATTTGGCGTAATGCAAAGCCTTCCGTCGTCTGCCTTTGAGATAGCCCCGCCATCCCAACAATGCCGCCGCTGTGCGCAGGCTTTCAACGATCTTGTCTCTCTCGTTTTCGGGGAAAAAATCGTCCTGCGTCGTTTCGGGGAAAAGCGCCATCCTGACGGCTCTAACCGTGAAGCAACGGCCTGGATTGTTCCTCAGCAGTTCGATGACTGCCAGCGTCAGTTCGCTGTAGCCGGTATGGAAATTTGGCTTCCGTTTTCGTTTTTCGATCCCAGCGAGCGTTTTCATCGTGTTTTTCCGCCAAACCTATGTCCAGTGCAATTTCCTGCATTCTCTCGCAGTATGTCGAAAACCTATCTGTAGAGCTTCGTGGGAGCGTGTTTCTACGCGGCAGTTTTCTTCGTGATCTTGATGTTGGCGGGTGCCTTGGCGGGAGGCGTCCAGGTGTCGTTCAAGATCGCTTGCAATTCCGCCATCGTCGGGAGGCTGGCTTTTTCCTCTGCGGCCCACATCGCTTTGAGTTGTGCGCCGGTCGGGGCTGCTGCCTCTTTAGGTTTCGGGGCCGCGATGATCTGAGGCATTGGCTCCGAGATTGGCTCCGCAGCTTTCGGGGGAGAGAAATCAGGCACGGGGAGGCCGTGCTTTTTGCACCAGTTCGTCACCATGCCAAGATACTTGGCGTGGCTCTTCGCCTTCACTTCCGGGGACCACAATCGCCAATCAATCCCGTAATAATCGAGGGGATGCTTCACCGCTGTAGAGTGCGGCCCCGCGATGCGCGGATATTGCTTCAGCAGTTCGGCACAAGCCTTGTCTTTGTTCGCTTGTTGCTGTTGCTGAATGCTCTCTAAATCTTCATCGTCTTCGTGGTCTATATATTTCCCCGTCACTCCTGTCCCGTCCCCCGCAGGGGGGATTGGAAGGGAGGTAGGGTGTTCTAAGGAGGAAGGGGGGAAGGGAGTTATAGAAGTACCCGCACCTATTCCCGCACTTGTAGCGTGCTGCATTCCCGCAGCTATGCTTGGCCCGTTCCCGCAAGATGCGGCTTTGCCAAGCCCCAGCCCAGACATGTCAGCGGGCCGTCCCGCGTACCGCAAAGCAAGTGGCGTCGGTTGAATGAAGGCGCGAAACACGCCTTGGAATTTTCTCCGGTGCCGGACGATCAAGCCTTGAAGCTCTAGCGCCTTCAATCCGCGCTCCACTTGATCCGATGACAAGGCAGTCCACTTGCACCAATCGGGGATTGGAAACACGCACCACTTGCCGGGCTTGCCTGGAATGCGTGCTGACGTGTTGCGCCATCTGAAAATGACCTCGCCCAGCAGCTTGTGCAGGTTCGGATGATCGGCTGCCCAGAACTTGAAGTCCCCGCGATCCTCGATTGCTATGGGCTGAGTCGTCATGCCTTGCACCTCGCGAAATCCTGCGGCTTGCCAGCGTGTTCAAGCGCCAATTTCGTGGGCCTCAAGTATGCGTAGAACGTCTTTCCACCGAACGGATAGCGCCGACGCTCAATCAGCTTGTGATCCTCCAGCACTCGCAGGGCACGTTTGACTTTCGTGGTCCCGGCTATGCCGCCGCCCCAGCCCAGCCATTCGCTCCATTGGACCAGCGGCCAGACTGCCCAGGGGTGCGGGTCGTTCGGCATGTGGGCGTGACTGTCACGCCACCTGAGAATGATCGTGTCCAGCAGCGTGGCAGGGTTTGCGCATTGCAGCCGAAACATTCGGAAGTCCGCTTTCGTTTCGACGGGGAAGAGCTTGGGTTGATCGGTCATCGTCACGATGCCGCCCCCGCCTTCTCAGCGGCCATGGCCCGCCGGACCAGGGCCGTCACGATGGCCGCTTGAGTAGAGCAATCCGCAGCCGCCTTGCTGGTCAACCAGTCCTTAACGTCGGGCGGAACGTGGACTTCGATACGCGCTTTAGTTGCAGCTAGGGTGGACATTTTGGGAACCTCCCGAAAGGATGAGATATGCGTATGATGCATAGCTCGGCTCTTTCCGGGACGCAAGCCCTACATTTCTGCATGGCTCAGGAAATGAGCCGGGGCAGATGCCCACGCCAGCCCTTGCTGCCGGTACATTTTGCTGGTACACAATCGCCCTCGCGGGGTGCCGTAAGCGATTGAAATTGCAGGGAATAGGGGGTTGACTGGTCGCACCCCCTCGGCTCCACCAATTTCCCGCAGCATTTGCGATAGCGCAACAAGCCGTCCAACGCCGTTCGATAAGCAGCCCAAGCAGCCGGCGTCGCCGCCGGCCGCGTTCGGTCATTGTTCCCGCTGCGAGAAATTCCGAATGGCAAAAGTCCCCGGCCGCCGTCCGACGCGGATCTGGCTTGCGCTGGCCGCCCTCGCGCCCCTCGTCGGAACCCTGTGGGCCGTGCCGGTTGCTGCGCACGGAACGCCGCAGCAGCGCGCCGCCTGCGAGGACGAGGCCCGGTGGCTGTGCAGCAACTACATCCCGGACGTCGACGCCATCACGGCCTGCATGGTGCGCAACCGCCACCTGCTCAGCCCCGGCTGCCGGGCGACGTTCGGCGGCGGGAAGAGCACTCCGAAACGGCGTCCGCGCCGAAACGATTAATTTTTGAAGGCTGTGTTCCCGTAATGTTCTTGCTGCCTGCGGTTGTATCCGCTATCCTACGGGTACGTGATCCCAAGAAGTGGACGGCGGTCGTCTGGATCATGCGAGCGAACAGCGCTTGAGCGGCGGCGCGCGCCAAACGGGTGCGCGGTCGCTCGGTGGCGGGGATGGTTATGGTCCAGCGGGTCGCGACGGTCGCGTTCGAGGGCATCGAGGCTCGCGCGGTGGACGTGCAGGTCCAGGTCGCACCCGGCCTGCCGGCATTTAACGTCGTCGGTCTGCCCGACAAGGCGGTGTCGGAAGCGCGGGAGCGGGTGCGCGCCGCGCTTGTCGCCTCGGGTCTGGCGCTGCCGGCACGGCGGATCACGGTCAATCTCGCGCCCGCCGACCTGCCGAAGGAAGGCAGTCACTACGACCTGCCGATCGCGCTGGGGCTGATGGCGGCCATTGGGGCGATCCCGTCGGACGCGCTCTCCGGCTTCACGGTGCTGGGCGAACTCGGGCTCGATGGCTCGATCGCGGCGGTCGCGGGCGTGCTGCCGGCGGCGATCGGCACCAACGCCCGCGGCGAAGGCTTGATCTGCCCGGCGGCCTGCGGCGCCGAGGCGGCCTGGGCGAGTCCCGAGATGGAGATCGTCGCAGCCGGCTCGCTGATCCAGTTGAGCAATCATTTCCGCGGCACTCAGGTGTTGTCGCGCCCTCAGCCGAAGATTCGCGAAGTCGGCAACGCCTTGGTCGACCTGCGCGACATCAAGGGCCAGGAGAGCGGCAAGCGCGCGCTCGAAGTCGCCGCGGCCGGTGGGCACAACTTGCTCATGGTCGGGCCGCCGGGATCGGGCAAGTCAATGCTGGCTGCGCGGCTTCCCACCATCCTGCCGCCGCTCACGCCGGCCGAGCTCCTGGAAGTCTCGATGATCGCCTCGGTCGCCGGCGAGATCGAGGGCGGGGCGCTGACCAACCGTCGTCCGTTTCGCAGTCCGCACCATTCGGCCAGCATGCCGGCAATGGTCGGTGGCGGTCTGCGCGCCCGGCCGGGTGAGGTATCGCTCGCGCATCACGGCGTACTGTTCCTCGACGAGTTTCCCGAGTTCTCGCCGCAGGCGCTCGATTCGCTGCGCCAACCACTCGAGAGCGGCGAGGTCGCGATCGCGCGCGCCAATCATCGTGTGACTTATCCGGCGCGGTTCATGCTGGTCGCCGCGATGAACCCGTGCCGGTGCGGTCGTGCCAGCGAGCCGGGCTTCGCCTGCAAGCGCGGCCCCAACGTTCGTTGCGCGGCAGACTACCAGGCGCGATTGTCGGGCCCGCTGCTGGATCGCGTCGATCTCCATATCGAAGTGCCGGCCGTCACCGCCGCAGATCTCATCTTGCCGGCGCCGGCCGAAGGCAGCCGCGAGGTCGCCGAGCGGGTCGCGCGCGCCCGCGACGTTCAGGTCGCGCGCTATGCGGCGATCGGTTTGCCGCAGGTGCGCACCAATGCGGCGGCGCAAGGCTCGGTGCTGGAAGACGTAGCGCGGCCCGACAGTGCTGGGCTGTCGCTGCTGCGCGATGCAGCCGAAGCGATGCGGCTGTCGGCGCGCGGTTATCATCGCGTGCTGCGGGTTGCGCGCACGCTTGCCGATCTCGACGGCGTCGACAAAGTGGGCCGCGTGCATCTGGCCGAAGCGCTCTCGTACCGCGCGCTCGCTGATGAAGTGCGCCGCGCCGCCTGACCGGCGCCGCTCGCGGCTACCTCCAGACTTAATGCACACCTAACGGCATTGCTCAAATTGCCGATGCGCGATTAGACGCGCGTCAACCGTGCGTGTCGCAAGTCCGTCCGTATGGATGCGGCTGCAAGAGATTTGCAAACAGTCCCCGGCAGGATCGCCCGCAACGATCAAGCATCAAGCGGGTCGGCCGGACATGCGAATTGTGGCCGGTCAATAACCCCGCGGGGACGGGCGGCGGACATGTGGGCGACCTTCTGGCGCATAGTGAGTGCGCGCGCGGCACCGGCCGGGCGCGCGTTCACGTTTCTGGTGCGCGCGGTCGCAATCGTGTCGATGTCGTTCGGCGCCGGGTTCGGCTTCCTGGCGGCGATGCAAAGCCCAGGCGCGCATTACGATCCGCATAATTTCGCAATCGGCGCCGCGGCGCTGTTCGGCGCCGCCTGCGGTGCGATTGGGCTTCTGATCTCGCGCAGTCGCATGCTGCGCGCCGAACTGCGCGATCAACGACGGCTCACCGAAGACCTGCGCGACCATAATTGGGAACTCAGAGAGAGCGAAGAGCGCGCCCGTAGTTTCCTCAAGGCGCAGGGCGACCTGATCGTGCGCACCAACAGCGATGGCGTCGTGACCTATGTCAACGACGCCTACTGCGCGATCGTCGGCCGCGACCGCGCGACGCTCGTCGGCGCGCCGCTCGCACTGACGGTGATCGAACAGCGCCCCGCCACCAGGTTGGCTGATGGCAGCCGCAGCCACGACCAGAAGATCACCGCCGCCAGCGGCGCTCGCTGGATCGCCTGGCGCGACGTACCGGTGAACACGGAAGGAAAGACCGAAATGCTAAGCGTCGGACGCGATGTCACCGACCGCATCGAGGCCGAGCAGGCGCTGTCTGCGGCGCGCGACCAGGCGGAGGCGGCGAACCGGGCGAAATCGCGTTTCCTGGCGATGATCTCGCACGAGATCAGAACGCCGCTCAACGGCATCATCGGCATGAACGGCCTGCTGCTCGACACGGCGCTGTCGCCCGAGCAGGCGACCTATGCCCGGGCCGTCCGGGCCTCCGGCCAGGCGCTGCTGTCGCTGATCGAGGACATTCTCGATTTCTCCAAGATCGAGTCCGGACGCCTCGACCTGGCGGCGCAACGGTTCGACTTGCCGGCGCTGATCGAAGAGACGGTCGAATTGATGGCGCCGCGCGCGCAAGCCAAACAGATCGAAGTTGCCGCCTACGTCGAGGACAACGTCCCGCGTAACGTGATTGGCGACGCCGCCCGGCTGCGGCAGGTGCTGCTCAATCTTGCCGGCAATGCGATCAAGTTCACCGAACGCGGCGGCGTCAGTATTCTGGTCGAGCATGGCTCGGGCGTCGACGATGTCCGCTTCCTGGTCTGCGACACCGGCATCGGGATCGCGCCCGAGCAGCAGGAGCGCGTCTTTCGCGAGTTCGAGCAGGGCGATGTCGGCAGCGCGCGCAAATTCGACGGCACCGGTCTCGGTCTCGCGATTTCTCGGCGCATCGTCGACGCCATGGGCGGCCGCATCGGCGTCTACAGCACGCTCGGCGCCGGCTCGACGTTCTTCGTCACCGTGCCGCTTGCGCCGGCCGCAGAAATGCCCGGCAGCGTCTTCGCGCCGCCCGAACTCGCCGGGCAGGATGTGCTCATCGTCGCGCCCAGCACGATCGAATCGACGCTGGTGGCGCGCCGGCTGATGCGCTGGGGCGCGCGGCCTTGCGTCGTTCCGAGTGTCGACGCCGCGGCGTTGCCGCTCGGTGAAGGCAACTGGAATGCAATCCTTGCCGACCACATGCTGGGCACCGCGGCCTGCTGCGAGCTTGCGCGTCTGAGCGGGGCGGTCGCGCGGCGCATCGTGCTGATCACGCCTGCGGCACGTGGCGAGCTTGCCGCGCTGAAGGAAGCCGGATTCACCGGCTATCTCATCAAGCCGGTGCGCGCCACCTCGCTGGCTGGCCAATTGAGCGGGCATGCGGCCGGCTTCGAACGCGGCATTGCCGATCCGGACACCGCCGCGACGGCGGCCGGGGCCCAATCATCGGCTGAGGGCTTGTCGGTGCTGGTGGCGGAGGACAACGAGATCAACGCACTGCTGACCGATGCGCTGCTGCGGCGGCTCGGCCATCGCCCGACGGTCGTCGGGAACGGCGATGCGGCGGTCGAGGCCTGGCGCACCGCGCGTGCCGAGGGCCAACCGTTCGACCTTGTGTTGATGGACCTCTACATGCCGGGCCGCGACGGCATCGATGCGACGCAGGAGATCCGTGCGCAAGAGGCGGATGGTGACGGCCGGCAAACGCCGATCGTCGCACTCACTGCCAATACCGCGGATGACGACCGTGAGGCCTGCCGGGCCGCCGGGTTTGACGAGTTCCTGGTCAAACCGGTCGATCGCGATCGGCTCGCGTCGGTGCTGAAGGACCTGCAGGGGCGCAAATCGCTGGCGGCTTAGCGCGCGTTCGTTTCAAGCGAATGAGAGCTCCGCCGTTCGTCTGCGTTTGCGCGGGAACGATCGGAGCTGGGGCCGTGTCTCCTCGAACGGAATGAGCCCGGGTTGCAAAGACCGCCTTGGGCGCGGTGGCCGAGCCTACGGGCTCTTTGACTTCTTTTGAGATCGGGCGGCAGCTTTCGACGTGTTGAGCGCCACGGCGGCGCGAATGAGCGTCTTCAATGCCTTTTCGTCGATCTTGTCGCCTTCGTGGATGTCGATGGCGCGCCGCACGTTGCCGTCGAGGCTGGAGTTGAAGAGACCCGAGGGATCATCCAGCGCGGCCCCCTTGGCGAAGGTCATCTTCACGACCGCCTTGTAGGTCTCGCCGGTGCAGATGATGCCGTCGCGTTCCCACACCGGGACGCCGCGCCACTTCCATTCCTCGATCACGTCGGGGCAGGCCTCCCGGATGAGTTTGCGGACCCGCGCGAGCGTCTCACCTCGCCAATCGCCCAGTTCCTTGATTCGGGCATCGATCAGCCGAGAGGGAGAGGCTGCAGCTTTTCCTTCCGTCGCGCCGCTCTTGGTCGTGTTCGTCGTCGCCTTCTTCATGATTATTCTCTCTCGTTCGCCATCCCCGCTACGCCAGACCGAGTCGCCGGCGGATGTCATGGTAAGACGCATCGATCAAGTCGCCGAGCGCCTCGACATTCAGTTCCTTGCCGGGGCGCAGCTTCACGTGACGCATGCGTTTCCCGCTGCCTTCGAGCAGCCCAGCCGAGTCCGCGAGCATAGCACCACAGAAGAAGCCCACATTCACATGGGCCTTGAACGCGTTGACGTAGCCGAACGGCGCATCCTCCACGCAAGCGACCGGACATCCGTCATGCAGGAGTTCGCGGACATCGGCGCCGCAGCCGCGCATGCGCTCGAACCACGGTCGCGTCATCAATCGGAACGGATCGGGGAACTCGGAAAACCAAGTCTCGATCCGCGGATCCCGCCGGACCGCACCGGTGAATCGCAGGAGATCGTTGTTGGCGGCCGTGCTCCGACTCATACATCCTCGAACTGATGGACGGCATGGACGTTGGTACGATTGGTCAGGAGAGTAAGTCTATGGTGCGAATTTATGGCCACCCCTTCGCGGCGTTCTATTGGAAGGCGCTCATTGCTCTATACGAGCGCGATGTGCCGTTCGAATTTCTGATGGTCGACGCCGAACACCCGGCCAACGCCGAGACCATCGCTCGCCGTTCCCCGACAGGGCAATTTCCGGTCTTGGCCGATGGCGATCGCACCGTGATCGAATCGGCGGCGATCATCGAGTATCTCGACCTTCACCACGGCGATGCGCCGCCAATGGTTCCGGCCGATCCACGCGCCGCCATCGAGGCGCGGCAGATGGACGGAATTTTTGACGATTACGTCCAGGCTCCGCTGACGCGGATGGTTCTGAACGCCTTGCGGGACGAGGACAAGCGTGACCCGTATGCGGTCGCCGAGGCGAAGGCGACGTTGGACAAGAGCTACGCGTGGCTCAACCGTTGGATGGCGGGGCGTGAATGGGCGGCAGGCAACCGCTTCGGCATCGCCGATTGCGCGGCGGCGCCAGCGCTCTTTTATGCCCATTGGGGATATCCGATCCCGACGTCCCAAACCGCGCTTCGGGACTATCGGGCGCGGCTGCTTGCTCGCCCGTCCATCGCGCGGGTCGTCGACGAGGCACGGCCTTGGCGCGCGTATTTCCCACTGAAGGAATACGCTCCCGATTGAGCAAGTAGTTGGGATGAAGCGGAGCAATCTGCTCGCTGTTCGCCGGTTGAGTCGACCGTGGGGCATTCCCGCTGAGCGGTTGCACCAGACGCCAGGGCAAGCCTAGATTTTGTGTCGGTGAAAGAGAAATGCACGCGGCAAGGCAGAGGCGTCGCTGGTATTTCGTATTCGCGCCCTGATGAACATTGGAATTCGCAACATGCAGGTGAGCTCGGGCAATCCGCCGATCCAGTCGAATTCCTCTCGTTTGGACCGTGGCATTCGTGTCCTCCTGACGGCGATCACGGCGATCGTCGGCGGTCTCGCTCTGTCCGGCACCGCCTTCGCGCTCGACTATCCGAACCGCACGGTGCGGGTCGTCGTGCCGTTCCCGGCGGGCGGCGTGCCGGACGTGCTCTTCCGAATTCTCGCGCTGGCGCTCACCGAAAAGTGGGGACAGCCGGTCGTCGTCGAGAACCGGGCGGGCGGCAACACGATCGTCGGCACCATGGCGGTGGTGCGCGCTCCGGCCGACGGCCACACCTTGCTGTTCACCACGGACGGAACCTACATCCTCAATCCGCTGCTGTATTCGACGCTGCCTTACACCACCAAGGACATCGTGCCGATCTCGCTGGTGGCGACGTCTGCCCACGCCTTCGCGGTCAACAAGAGCGTTCCGGTGCAGTCGGTGCGCGAGTTTATCGCGCTCGCCAAGTCCAAGCCCAAGGAATTCACCTACGGGACGACAGGACCTGGCAGCATCCAGCGGATCGCCATGGAGTTGTTCAGCCGGATTGCCGGAGTAGAGCTTCTCCATGTGCCGTACAAGGGCTCGAACGAGACCATGAACGCGCTCATCTCGGAGGAGATCACCGCGACCATCAACGGCGCGTTCAACATCCTGCCGCTGATGGGGACCGGCACCATCAAGGCTCTTGCGATCTCGACTGTCGATCGTTCGCCGTTCGCGCCGGATCTGCCAACGATGCAGGAGGCCGGCGTGCCCGGCTACAGTTCGCAGGGGATGTCCGGACTGTTCGCGCCGGTCGGCGTGCCGAGCGAGATCCGCGAGAAGATCCAGCGCGATATTGCGGAGGTCCTGAAACGCTCCGATATCATCCAGTCGCTGGAGCGAAACTTCTTCCAGATCCAGGGCAAGAACGCCGAGGAATTTCAGGCGATCATCGACGCGGAGACGGCGAAGTGGCGTCGCGTCATCACTGAGGCCAACATCAAGGGCGACTAGCGGGCGGTTTCGAAACTCCGCATCGGGGACGGCGTGCAAACTGGGCCGGCGCTCAGCGCATTCACATTCAATGTCGCGATCTGATTGTTAGTCGGTCGAGAGGCTTCCATGAGTGATCCCAAGTCATCTCAACCGATCGCCATCATGGCGTCGTCGGCCGCTCCGCGCAGCAAGCCGTCGAGCTATCCGGAGCCGTTTTTCAGCCGCATGAACAAGCGGGAAAAACGTCCGCTTGGCGATCTCTTCGGTCTCAAGAACTTTGGCGTGAACCTGACCACGCTTGCGCCTAGCGGTGAGTCGGCGCTGTTGCACCGGCACACCAAGCAGGACGAGTTCATCTACATCTTGCAGGGCACGCCTACGCTGGTGACGGACCGTGGGGAGATGCAGTTGTCACCCGGAATGTGCGCCGGATTTCCGGCCGAGGGCATCGCTCATCAGTTGGTGAATAGAACCGACGGAGATGTCGTGTACCTGGAGATCGGCGACCGCACGCCGGGCGACGAAGGCAGCTATCCGAAGGACGACCTCAAGGCGGCGCTGGGACCGCAAGGCACGTGGGTCTACACCCACAAGGACGGTCGACCTTATTGACGGCGCGCCTTCGTCGGCACTGACCGCCGCCGTCACGGCGTCGTGGTCGGCGGCCGGCGATGGCGCGTGGCCTGCTCGTACGCGAAGGCGAGTTGGATCATCCGGGCGTCATCGTAGGGCCGGCCAAGGAATGTGATGCCGGCCGGCAGGTTGTTGCGGGTGAATCCGGCAGGAACCACGATCGACGGCACGAAAATCAAAAACGTGTTGAGGTGCGGTGCGCCCTTCTGATCGACGTAAGGCGGATTGACTCCGTCCCGGATCAGCGTCGGCTGTTGCTCCACGGCCTTGTGCACGATGGCGTCGAGGCGGTGGTCCGCCATCACCTTGAGCAGATTGATCATCAGTTGCTCGCGCGCCTTGAGATTGGCGTACTGCTGCTCCGGCGAGCCCCCACCGGTCCAGCGCGCCTGTGAGCCCTTGACCACGGACTTGAACAGCGGAGAGGCCATCGCCTCCGCGCGCGATGTGAACGGCCGTTTGCCCGGCAGGAAATACTGTTCGAACATCGCGTCGTCTTCGGCGGCGTTGCGGGTCCGCGTTGCCAGCAGCGATTTCAAATTGGGGATCACGATCGGATCGACGATCTCGGCGCCGGCCTTGCGCAGATCGGCGACCGCCGCGCCAAACAGATCGTCGACCTGCTTGAAGTCCTCGCTGTCGGGCTCCGATCCATATCCCATGATCTCGCGCAGGATGCCGATGCGCGCGCCCTTGAGGGCTCCTGGATCGAGCGCAGCCGCGTAACTCTTGACGGCGCGTCCATAGCCGTAACCGGTGATCGGATCGTTCGGGTCGTAGCCGACCATGCTGTCGAGCAGGATCGCCAAGTCGGTGACAGTGCGCGCCATCGGGCCGAGCGAGCCATTGATGGTCGGCCATCCGCCGTAGACGCCGGCGCGGCTAACGAGGCCCATGGTCGGACGCATTCCGGCAATGCCGTTCCAGATTGCCGGCCGGCGGATCGAGGCGAAGCCTTCCTGGCCGACCGCGACTGTGCAAAAGTTTGCCGATACGCTGGCGCCCGAACCGCCCGAGGAGCCGCCGGCGGTGCGTTCGAGGTCGTAGACATTGCGAGTCGAGCCGAACAGCGAGCCGTGGGTGTCGCCGCCGCCGAGCTCGCCCAAGGTCGCCTTGCCGAGAAAGATCGCGCCGGCGCGGCGCAGTTGATCGACAACGAAGCAGTCGCGCTCCGGCCGGTAGTCCTTGAACAGCGACGACCCGAGCGTGGTGGGCATCTCGCGAACGTCGGCCTGATCTTTCACGATGACCGGAATGCCGTGCAGCGGGCCAACCGCGCCGGAGGTCTTGAGCGCGTTGTCGAGCCGATCGGCGTCGTCCAGCGCTTTCGGATTGAGCGAGATCAGCGAATTGATGGCCGGGCCCGCCTGATCGTATTTGGCGATCCGGTCGAAATACGTCTGCACCAGATTCCGGGCGGTCAGCGTGCCGGCACGGTATGCCGACTGAATGGCGCCGATCGTTGTCTCGACGACGTCAAAGGCCTTCGACGATGCCATTCACGCAACTCCTGCTTGAGCACCGTCCTGGTGCAGCTTTTGACCGTTGATGGACTTGCAACTCACATACCACAGGGCTGAACGCGCGAGCATTCTGCCCCGGTCGAACTGCAACAATGCTGATCGGCGGAGGATGCATGTGTCACGCATCCAGATCGCCAAACGACGGCGCTGCGCCAGCGCTAATCTTTGTCGCCGTGGTGATGATGATCGAGGTTGCCGTCGCCGTGATGATGGCGATGCGGTCCATGACCGTGATGGTGGTGATCGTGATGATGGCCGCTGTGTTTCGCCTGCTGTTGCTGGGCCTGTTGTTGATGATGCGCCGATTGCCGATAGTGCTGTTTCAGTAGATCGAAACCGTAGTCGTTGCCGTTCGGCGTCCGCACGATGGTGTGGACATGAAATTTTGCCGGCTCCGCGTTGGTCAGGAACACGCCGGCATGATGATCGAATTCGATGAAGGTCACCGGGCTTTGGACGCGGTAGTAGAACGGACTCTCTTCGCTGAAGCCGCCGATCCAGCAGAAGTGCGTGTCGGCGAGGTGCCGCTCGAATTCGGCGATGCGGGCGCGGCGCGGGCCCTCGGGCAACGACATGAAATATTTGTCGACCAGATCGGTGAGGTCGCGGCGTTGGACCACGGTCAATTCGTTGCCCCGCAGACCCTCGTAGGGCACGATCCGGTTGTCCTGAAATGCGCCGCCGAGATGCAGGTTGTCGGCAAAATGCCGCCGGCCTTCGGGCAGATCGCCGCCCATCATGCTGTGATAGACGATGGCGCGCCGCTGCTGATCGGGGGAGAGCGCGCGCATCAGCGTGAGCCCGGCGCGCTCTTCGTCCTGGAAGATTCGGATGCCCTTGAACGGTCCGTGGTCCGCATAGGACGGTTCCGCGCCCCAGAACGCCGGCGCCAGGACCATCTGTTCGCCGAAAACGAAGCAGTTGAGCACCAGGTGATGGCCGAAGAGCTGCCAGCCCCAAGGCTCGGTCGCCGACGGTTCGCCGAACAGGCAGAAATTGTAGCTCCACTCTCCCATCACCGCCGGTCCGCCGACGAGATCGCCCAGAAACCGGTTGAGCCGCATGACGTCGCGCGACAGGTTGTAACCGTGCGCGCTCAAGCTGGCCCGCATCACCGCCATGACGGCGTCGCGGACGGGCTCGCTGACCTCGTCGAGACGCAGGCCGTAGTGCTCGACGTAAAGCTCGGTGTTCTGCCAATGCCGCCATTGCTGAGAGCCGACCGGAAAGCACGAGGCCTTCTTTTGCTCGGACGACATCAGTGCGACGAGCGCATTCACCGCTTCGATCATCGCCAGCGTCGGCGCGCCTTCGGGTGTAGCCTTGAACAGGCCGGGCAGGGGGCTGCCGTCGGTAGTGATGCCGCGGAACGGCTCTCTGAACATCTCCTCCCATTTGCCGAACAGCCCCTGCGCCCGCGGGCTCTTTGTCCGCGCCTCGGCGTGCGCCCGCGCGGTCGGCCCGGCGATCTTCGACTCCTCAGGTTTCGGCACAAACGGGTGGTAGTCGTCCTGGCTCATCTTCTGGATCCTCGGCCGCGGCGGGGGTGAGTTAGGAGGGACGCTGACTTGCATTACCCCGCCCGTGAAACAGATCACAGCCCATTACCGCTCGGTCAGGCGGCGACCAGCGCAATTCGATTGCCGCGCTCGGCACGCAGGGCAGCGTGCCCGACCTTGACGGCCCTGAAATTTCAGGAGACGATATTCTGACATTTCAGAGGACACATGGCCACTCAGGCGATGCACAAGGTCGTTGCGGCCGAGCAAGAAGCGGACCTCAAACGAGATGCCGTCTACGAGCGCATCCTGCTCGACATCATCTGTGGTGACCTCGCGCCTGCCGAATGGGTCGATGAAGCGGACCTTGCCGGCCGCTACGGCGCCGGGCGCGCCGGCGTTCGCGATGCGCTGCTGCGCCTCGCGCTTGAAGGCTTGGTGGAACGGCGCCCCCGGTTAGGAACCGTGGTGTCGTCGCCCAGCGTGTTCGAACTGCAGCAGGTGTACGAACTGCGCGTGCAGATCGAAGGCCAATGCGCCGCGCTGGCGGCGCGCAATGCCCGACCGCACGAGATCGAAGCGATTATCGCTTCCCTGAGCGACGTGGATCGTGCCATCGCGACCGCGGACTGGCGGCTTCTGGTGTGCTGCGACCGTTCGTTCCATCACGCGATGGCTGTTGCGGCGCATAATGTGTGGATGGAGCGCACGCTCGTCACCTTGCACAACAGCGCCTTGCGGTTCTGGCACCATTCGTTGCCGCGCCGCCCGGTCGAAGCAGTACAGAGCGAAATGGCCAGCCACCGCGATATCGCCGAGGCGATCGCGGCGCGCGATCCGGCGGCCGCGCAGGCCGCCATGCGCGCGGTATTGGGGCAATTTCCCGCGACGGTGCGCGGGATGTTTTCCGACGTACCGGAGCCGACGCCGTGATGGCGGTTGCACATGCCGCGCCTGACGACCGCCCGATGGTCGCGGTGCGGGGCGTCACCCGCTACTTCCGCGGCGCGGATGGCGCGCAGGTCCATGCGCTCGAGGACGTGTCGTTCGTGCTGGCTCCGGGCGAGATCGTCGCGCTGCTGGGGCCGTCGGGCTGCGGCAAGAGCACGCTGCTCAATATCATCGCTGGTCTCCAGCGCGCCGATGCCGGCGTCGTGACGGTCGACGGCCGCGAGGTTTCGCCGCGGGACATGCCGGCGCTCGGTTACGTGTTTCAGGAGGACCGGCTGTTTCCGTGGCGCACCGCGCTGCGCAACGTCACCTTCAGCCTCGAGGCCGGCACCATGCCGCGAGCCGCGCGGGACGAGCGCGCCATGCGGACGCTCGGCCTCATGGACCTGACCGGCTTCGCCAACGCGTATCCGCATCAACTGTCCGGCGGCATGCGCTCGCGGGTCGCCCTGGCACGCTCGCTGGTGCTCGATCCGGCCATTCTGCTGATGGACGAACCGTTCGGCCGCCTCGATGCGCAGACCCGCGCGCAGATGCATACCGAAGTGCTGCGGCTCAAGGACATGCTCGGCATGTCGATCATCTTCGTTACTCACGACGTCGAGGAGGCCGCGGTTCTGGCCGATCGGGTCATCGTGATGAATCCGCGACCGGGCCGGATCAAGAAGGTGGTCTCGGTCGCGTTGCCTCGTCCGCGCGACAATACGGCTGCGCCGGTCGTCGAGCATGTCCGCGAACTCAAGGGTTTGATCAACTAGGAGGTTGATATGAAATTGGCATTGCTCGGATTGGCGCTCATTGGTGCAGCGGTCTCCTCGCCGGCGAACGCGCAGGATGTCAGAGTAGGATATTGGGCGAGCGGCGCGTCCGCGGCGATCGGGCTGGTGCTCGAAGAGGGCAAGTTTCTCGAAGCCGAAGGTCTCAAGCCAACCTGGACGACGGTGACGAAACTCGCCGAGGTCAACCGGGCGCTGATTTCGCGCTCGATCGACATCGCGGTAGTCGGCGGCACGCTGCCCAGCCTGCGGCTCGGCGCCGAGAACGTGCCGGCGAAGATCATCCTCGCCAACTTGGTGGCCGATGCCAACTTCGTGGTGCCGGAGCAGTCGCCGATCAAGACGCCCGGCGACCTGAAGGGCAAGAAGATCGGCTCGACGCCGCCCGGCAGCACCATGCACGCCCTGGTGTCGGCGATTCTGCAGGGAAACTACGGACTGTCCGATCGCGATTTCCAGCAGATCCCGTCCGGCGAAGCGCAACTCCTCACGTTCATGCAACGCGGCGAGATCGATGCCGCGCTGATGCGCACCATCACGCTCCGAACCTTCGGCAGCCAGGCCAAGCTGCGCACCGTCGGCACCGTGCCGGATGAGTGGAAGAAGCTCATCAAGGCCGATTCGCCGCCGCTCCTTGGCGTCGGCGTCGTCGACATCGCGTTTGCCAACAACAAGCCTGATGCGGTGGTCAAGCACATCGTCGCCAACATCAAGGCGACGCAGTGGGGCGCGAAGAATCCCGCCAAGGTGGCCGACATCCTCAAGCGCCGGCTGCAGATGAACGATGCCGACGCACAGGCATTCGCCGAGACCTGGAGCAACAGTTACATCGCCTCGTTCGATGAGGGCGATATGACGTCGCTGTTGCGCATGGCGGAGATCTTCAAAGCGGCGGATAACTTCCCCGGCGTGGTGACGCGCGATGTGTTCATGCCGCAGTTCTACGCCAAGGCCAAAGAGATCGTAGGCAAGCAATGAGCGCGAGCGATGCTCAAATCGCGTTGCCGGCGCCGAGTGCCGGCTTCGCGCATCTGAGACTTATCCTGCAGCGCCTCGCGCTGGCGCTGCTGTTTCTCGCGCTGTGGCAGTTCGCCGCCAGCACGGTACCGGGTTATCTGTTCCCGAGTCCGCTCGCGACCTGGGAGGCCTTCCTTCGCATTTGGAAGGACGGCAGCATCGGCTTGCATCTCGGCGTCACCATGTACCGGGTCACGGTCGGCTTCATGATCGCCGCCGTGGTCGGCGTGCCGCTCGGCATCCTGCTCGGGTCGTCGAAAAAGATCGGCGAATTCTTCTCGCCGGTGCTGCCGGTGATGAATTCGGTGTCGTCCGCGATCTGGTCGCTGATCGCAGTCGTGTGGTTCGGTCTGTCGAACATGACGCCGATCTTCGTCTGCCTGATGACCGGACTGCCGCTGATCGTCACCAACGTCTGGCAGGGCACGCGCAACGTCAACGCCGAATGGCTGGAACTTGCGCGGTCGGTGCGCATGCCGGCTCACAAGGTGTTCTGGAAGATCTACATCCCGGCCATTCTGCCGTTCTTCTTCTCTGGCGCGCGGCTGGCGTTCGGCTTCGGCGCGCGTGTCAGCCTGGTCGCCGAGGCGTTGGGCTCGTCGGCGGGAGTCGGCTATATGATCGTGCGGTCGGCGGACTTGCTGCAGATGAGCAATGTGTTCGCGTGGTCGATCCTGCTGATCGCTACCATCGCGGCCGTCGACGGTTTGATCATTCGCCCGATCGAGGCGTATCTGTTCCGCTGGCGCAAGGAAGCCTAGTCGAATGACGGTCCGGGCGATTTACGGTCGCGACGCCGCGATCTGCTGCGGTCATCCGGCAGCGGCAGCGGCCGGCTGGGAGGCGTTCGCCCGCGGCGGCAATGTCGCGGACGCCGTGTTGGCAGCCGGCACGGTGTTGACCGTCGTCCTGCCCCAGGCGGTCTCGATCGGCGGCGATGGCTTCTTCCTCTATCACGACGCGGCATCCGGCAAGACTTACGGCTTGAATGCGTCCGGACGCTCGCCCGCGGCGCTCGATGCTGGTCGTTTGACGGCGGCCGATCTCGAGCGCGGTCCGTTATCATGCGGCACGCCGGGCTTGGTGGCCGGCTGGGAGATGCTGCACCAGCGCTTCGGCAAGCTGCGATGGCAGGACTTGTTCGAGCGAGCGATCGAATACGCCGGCCGGGGCTTTCCGACATCACCGGGACTCGTGTCGCAGACCAAGGGGCATCGCTCGCTGCTGGAGAAAGACCCGGGCGCAACGTCGTTGTTTCTGCAACACGGTGCCGCAAGACCGGGAGCAATCTTCCGCCAGCCGGCGCTCGCGGCAACGCTCGAGCAGATCGCGAAAGGTGGTGCTACGGCGTACTACCGCGGCCCAGCCGCCGCGAGCATCGGAGGCTACGTTCAGAGCCGCGGCGGCGCGCTGGCGGCGAGCGACTTCGCAGCTTGCAAGCCCGAATGGGTCGAGCCGCTGCGGCTGTCGTATCGCAATCTTGACGTCTGCGTGATGCCGCCCAATTCGTACGGCCTCTACATGCTGCTGCAATTGGCGGGGCTGTCCGAGGTGGACTTCTCCCAGCTCGCGACCGACTCGCCGGAGCGATACGCGGCGCTGATTGCGGCGGCGCGCGCCGCGTTCGCGGCTGGCGATCGCAGTGTCGCGGACCCGTCGGTGGTCGGTGCCGGTCTGCCGGCTCCGTTATCGGACGACGGCCTCAAGGCTTTGCGGGCCGACTTCCGCCGTCGCGCCGGTGCCGCAGTGCCCAATCGTGGCGGCACGACCGTGATCGCGATGGTCGATCGGGAAGGCAATGCGGCCGCGATCGTGCAGAGCGTGTTCCTGGTGTTCGGCTCCGGCGTTGCCGACCCGGAGTCGGGCGTGCTGATGAACGATCGCATGCTTGGCTTTACGCTCGAGAGGGGCCATCCGAATGTTGCCGCGCCCGGCAAACGTCCAGCGCACACGCTCAATCCCGTGATCACCTTCGACAAGAGCGGCGTCCGTCACGTGCTGCTCACGCCCGGCGGTCCCGGCCAGACTCTGACCCTGACACAGGTGCTGCAAGCCATGACGGATCACGGACTGTCGCTGCAGGAGGCCATCGCGCTGCCGCGTTGGAGCATGGACCTTGCGGGCGACGTGCTTCTTGAGTCCGGGATGCCGCAGGCGGTGTTTGACGGCCTGGAGAAGTTCGGCGTGCCGGCCGGGCGGGGCGCCATGGGCTCGCCGTTCTTCGGCTCGGCCGAGTGCGTCGAGCGCATGCCGGACGGCGCACTGGCGGCGGTTGCCGACTATCGGCGTGAAGCCTACGCGATTGCGATCTGAACATGACCAAGCTCGCCGATATCTTTCCAGCACATTGGGATCCTAAGCTTAGAATTCCACGTGGACAAGTTGTCGCGG